>ERZ791893.402-NODE-402-length-33950-cov-3.047647_pt1 | contig 33950 bp, 39 predicted proteins | sample MGYA00510154_ERZ791893 | MGnify/ENA primary metagenome ERZ791893 (study PRJEB30046, sample SAMN00792068) | human gut metagenome | study: EMG produced TPA metagenomics assembly of the A metagenome-wide association study of gut microbiota in type 2...
AATATGACGCAGATATTAATGTTTATCATATCCATGTTATTGTCAGCATTCATTTTGAAAGGCAAAGCCGCCAAAAAACTCCTCCCGAAAAGAAAAGCCCCGCATTTGCAGGGCAATTTCTTTGATAAATTACTTTTCAGTTAAAAAAATACTCGGTAATTTAAAAAAATATTTTTCATCAATTTGTATTTTTAAATACTGTTCAACTTCTTTCTTCTTTATAAGAACAATTCTTCCTTGATAAAGATTTGATTTTATGTCTGTTTTGGCAATGAAATAGGAAAACGTTTTACCTGCTGTAATATTTTTAATAAATGAGTATCCTATATTAATTGGTCCCTCGTCTAATAAGTTTTCATACATCATTTCAATCAGGCTGAAATCGCCTTTCCTCTTTTTAAAAAAATCCTGTATCAATTCGATGTTTGATTTGTTATTTGTCGGAACTAATGACACCCAAGTTAAATAATCTTCGTTTGAGTTATTTGTTATTTGGTAATTATCTATTATTTGGGTTTGTTCAGTAATCCCATTGAAATAGCAAAACGAGATGGTGTCGGTATGTATTTGACATTGAGCATTTAAATCCATAGCGCAAAACAGAAAAGTCGAAAAAAATATGTAAATTATTGTTTTCATCCCTCTCGCATATTTTTAATAGTTTCTTTTTTAGAATTCAGAAGAAAAAAATTCCTTTCCCGGTATTCCTCCGGAAGCCGTAACATGTATTCCCGGTTCGAAAAATCCGCAGCTGCACTATAGCAATATCGGCATTACCACCTCCCGTTCGGTAAGCGGGATCATGGCATATCCTCCGCCGATGGTAAACATCCCGGTCTTGACAAATGTTATAAAAAGCCTCCTGTACATGTTGTTTTCTTAAGTCCGCCGGCCTATCTGCGGCCGCACCCGATAATGGCGCGAAGATAGGGAAAATGAAGCAAAAGCCCTTGTAAACGGGCGGCTAATTCCTGCCGGACAAAAAAGATGCTTTCGGTTGTTAAAAAATAAAAATACATTTATCTTATCTCAGGAGTCTCAGTAGTATGATATGAAAAATATGACGCAGATATTAATGTTTATCATATCCATGTTATTGTCAGCATTCATTTGGGTGAAGCCGGAGTAGATATTTCACTGATGAGTCATTTTGACTTAATCCGATCTTGGTGGATAATTTTAAAATCGGTTTTTTCAAATTTAATAATCATGGACTGTTTATTGGGGCCTTTGATATCTACTTCACAAAACAAGTCATGTTTTTTTTCATACAGTCTAAATCTGTATTTATGTTTGTTTCTGCGATTAGTTTTAAAATGCCTGAATTTACAACTCAATGAATCACGATAAGTAATAGTCCAATCATTCTCGCCATACTCATTGGGTATTGAATGATAAACGCCATCGCTATAGATAGGTTGTTTGAGGATGTTAGGGGGCATTGTGACCTTAATATTAAAATTTTTCGGATTTAAATCCCCAAAATCTATATTTATTTTATTTTGGTATCTGCACGAACTGAAACACCCGATGATGATTACTATATTTATTAGTTTTTTCATTTTCACCCTTTTCGCCAGGCACATATGTCTTACCAAAGATAGCATAAGGATTCTTATGCTCAAAATTTTGAGCGAAAGAAATAGTGCTGACGCATATTGTTGCAACAATTAGCATTGAAAGTGTAATCTTTTTCATAACTCTTAAGGTTTTAGGTTTGTCTTTTTATCTGCTTCAAGAAGTTTGTTTGTTGTTTTCTCGATTTTCTGTTCATTCATTCCCTGCTGTTTCATTGCCTGTATGCCACCATTTAATAGCCCGCGATAGGTTGAGTCACTCATATCCTTATAGCCAAGCTTCTGGAGTAGGATATAAAGGAAGAAAAGCACCGGAAAATCTGTTTTTAAGAAAATAATTATACCTTTGATATACAAGAACAATTGTTATGCATAAAAATCAACCCATCAAAAAAGAGTTTCTGGATATTATTCGGAGATTAGTAGGTTTGTCTTATAGATATTCAGGCAATAAGGAACTTTTCTACAAAAAGTTCACGGATCTTGTTCATATTGATGAACTGAAACGGCTTCGTATTATTGATCCTGATACATTGGAACCGGACAATAAAAATATCGACAAACTTAACCCTGAAGAGCTGGAGGTTTACTGCTTGATGTGTTATGGATTTAAGGCTCACGAAATTAATGTTATTTGCAGGCACAAAAGTATCAATTCGACTTATGTCAAGCAGTATAGAGTTCGTAAAAAACTCGGAGGAGCGGCTTCGCCTGAAATAGTGCTTGTCATGTCGGTAACATGTATTTTAATATATTTGCTGGTAACTGTATTAAATTCAATCCAGCCTGGTTTTGTAAGTGATTTTTATCACAATATATCTGATTGCGTTTGCGTTGTGTTAAATTGGGTGCATAATATTTTCTGGGCATAGTACGGGTTGTGTAAAACATTATATAAATCATAATATGAAAAATTGCATTATACTGTTTATCTTCGCTTGCCTGGCAGGTTGCACAGGGAGGCAGCAGGCGGATACGGATGTCATCCATCTGACGCTTACAAAATCGCAGGACACGGTTTCGCGCCCGCGTTCGGCCAGCGGATTCCTTTCAGAAGAAAAAAATCCCTTTCCCGGTATTCATCCCGAAACCGTAACACGTATTCCCGGTTGGAAAAATTCGCAATTGTATTATAACGATATCGACTTTCCGCAGCTCCTGTTCCAGGCGTATAAGGCCGGGCGGGTCAGCCAGGAACTCTGTATGGAATATTTCAGGGGATGGGGAAGGGATACCAATTCTTGTTCCCCTGTCGAACGCAAAGGCTATTTCGCCCTGTTGACGGGAGAAGGTGAGGACGGTTTGGAATATGTTGTGGCCGACGGCAATGGGAACTTCGACTTTACCGACGACCGGGTGCAACCCCTCTCCGCTGCCACTTCCCCGGTAAAAGTTGTCTTCGAGCGATTCGACGGCAACCGCCCTGTAACCGATTCGTCCTGGATCCTTCCCAAGCGGCTGTCCGGTGATGAAGCTTTTTTGTACGTACAATACCGGGAAAAAACAGAAACAACCTTCTCTCTGGAGGGGAAAAACTATATTTGCCGGATGATCCCTTCCGGCCTGCAATACGGGGAACAACGCACATCGATCGAATGTGAGTCGTCCGACACCCTGCTTAAATGTGCGCCCAATGAATATCTGAAATTGGGCGATGCCTATTACAAAGCCGACAGCGTCGGCGACGACGGCCGCTACCTTCGTTTGTCCCGCGTAAAGGACACGGCGTCGATGGCCGGCACTCAGGTCGGTTTCCCGCCTATTCCTTTCACCGTTACGGCCACTGATGGGCGCATCCTTCGTTTCCCCGGGGATTTCAAGGGTAAATATGTCTTGCTCGATTTCTGGGCAACCACCTGTGGCCCCTGCCGCGATGAAATCCGGAATGTCTATCCCGCTCTTTACGAGCGCTACAAAGCACAGGGATTTGAAATCCTGGGCATAGCCGCCGACAATGCTGCCGATATTGCCGCGTTCAGCCACACCGTTCCCCTGCCGTGGCCTGTCGTCGCCGAACGCGACCAGCAGACAAAACCCGGCAGGCTTTACAACATCAACGGCTACCCTTCCCTTTTCCTGATCTCTCCCGAAGGGCGTATTCTCTATAAGGGGGACATCCTCCGGGGCGACATCCTCAAAATGATACTGGGCCGGATATTTAAACCGGAACAACCGAAAACCGAACGGCTGTGACAATTTACGATTGTTGATTTACGGTTCCTCTTTTTTGCAGGGAGGGATGGCGGGCATAATCAACAATCGTAAATCATAAATCTAAAATCTTCTGAGCCGGCAAACTACACCTCTTCATATTTCAGCCCTTTCAGCGCATCGTCCGAATAGATATGCAAGCTGTGGGCGGTTTCGCTCAGGCAGGTAATACGGTGGATGTGGTTGGTAAATTTCCCGGCTTCGCCGATGGCGTAGAGCCCCGATTGTCCGGTGATGCGGAGTTGTTGTACAGGGTGTGCGCCCGTTCCGCGGGGTTCGAATATTTCCACCAGAAATTCGCCGTCGGCAAACGTATATCCGGCAAATTGCGGGTGGCTGTGAATGGCTGTCCGGTTGCCTTTTTTCCAGCACATCACAATGGCTTCCCATCCTGTCCCGGCATCCCTGCCGATATACTCCCTCACATACGTTTCGTCCGAAAACCGGTTAAACCCGCCTAGGTCGTGTTCTTTTACAAATCCCAGGGTATATGCTTTAATCTGTTCTCCCAGGGCTTCGTCAATCTCTTTGCCCTCCACCAGTTGCAACAGCCCTTCCATAAAATCCCCGAATCCGTTGCCAACCGCCTGTTCGCACCCGAAGTCTTCCGCCAATGTTTTGTTTGTTTCCATAGATTCTGTTTTTTGTAAAATTATCCCTGTTTCCCTTTCCTCACAGGTGTATTAATACCCATTTCCCGGGGATACAAATGCGGATTTTCAAATGCGGAGAGATTCTGTTTGTTGGTGCAGAAACGGTAAAAAGGGATTTTATGTTATATAAAGTTTAAATTTCTTTTGGGGTGGTAATTATTTTTTCTGTAACTTGTAAAAGCATGCAAAAAATTCTACGCGTCGTGTTGAAATGTTTAACAATTTAATTTTTCCAGTTATGAAAAAAAAGATGCTTGCAGGTTTGGTCGTGATTTTTCTGTCATTGACTGGTTTTACACTCGAGTCGTCAAGTGAACTTGTAACGGTCAGTGGTTTTTGCCGCAGTGCCGGTGGTTCGGCAATTTCAGGTGTTGATATTTCTATGCAGAACATATCGACCGGAGATGTTTATTCAGCCTCCAGCGATAATTTGGGCTTTTACTCTGCGGAGGTAGATGCAAATTCTACTTTTAATTGTACATACACTTGGGGTACAATAACAAAGCAGGTCCGGAATAGTTCCGGGAGTTCCAGTACTTCGTTTCAAGATGTTATTTTCTGAATTTTTTAATTAAGGGTGGTTTAAGCCACCCTTTTAATGTGGTAATCCTACGTTTTCATTCTGCTATAAATTTCAAATTAAGGGGATTTTACACTGAGTGTCGTTTGGAAGGTTGTACAAAAATGGGAGGGTGCCAGAGGCACTTTTTTTATATCTGTAGATTAGGCAACCTTCGCTGTGCGTATACTTATGGCTATATATACAACGTTACAGGAACGGCATTGCTCCGGTATAAGAACGGTCTCCGCCGGAGTTGTACCGGAGTTATACCGGAGTTGTACCGGAGTTAATAAGGCGAATCCCCGGCGAATCTCCGGTTAATCCTATGCGGGAATGTTACTGAAAGCTTTTGATAAATATATCACCGAATTGATGTATGCAGAAGTCTATTTTCCTTCGGCCGGAAATATGCGTGCTTGTGTGTTCAATCGTTTCAGGAGCAGACGGCAATATATTTATTCGTGGTTACAGCTTTCGCAACAGGTACTCACCGAATTGAATAAAACCGGCCTTCCTTGCCACCATTGGCAATATGTGACGGTCAGGTTGCAGGAAGCCGGAAAGAATTTCATATCTGAAAACGGGCGGGTAGTATTACATCGCAATATACTTGTTTATCGGTGTGGTGTCGCGGTCGGTGTGGCTGAGCTTGACGTACAATCGCGTCATATCCTGATGGCCTATCTGTCGGTTCAATATTCCGCATGGGTGGAAATGTGCAGCTTATGCGAATCTTTTTTTTCAGTTTACCGGGGAAATTATTTATGGCAGGGGAAGGAAATCGAACTGCTTGAATTGTGTGATGCCCTTTGGGTGTCAGAGCGTGTACGTCCTTTGGCTGCTGAAAAAACAAAGAAACAGTATTTCCGGCGGCTGTTTGGTTTTTTCAATCTTCCCCTCCCCGACGATCCCTGTCATCGTCTCGGCGAAATTAGTTTGAGAGCCCGGCCTGATTTATTCCTTTCGTGGCTTCGTGACAATTATCTTGTTTATCGGGAGGACCGGGAGGCCTGAAACTGTCTGTTTTTTCCTTTTTTTCAAAAATCAGTCCTTTATTATGTTTCCTATTACCGGGGATTGTTTGTATAAAATATTTATAGATAGTGTGTTGCAAAATAGGATGATGTTTTTTACAAATTCGGACAGGACTATAGTCCGATAGGATGGAGGTTGTTGTAATTTACCGTACAGATAAAAATCCCGGGAAATTGGTTAATCGTTAAAATCAGAAATTATGAAACTATTATCAGGATTGGTTGGGGAGATCGGCTCGGTAATCAGTACTTTGTCGGTTTCTTCCAAAGAGAAAAAACAGATCGAAGCCGATCTTATTGCGGCGGTTTGCCGTCAGGAAGAAGAGTTGATCCGTAGCCGTTCGGCGATCATCCGGGCTGAAGCCGGGGGAAATTGGTTGCAGCGTTCGTGGCGGCCTGTTGTTATGCTTGTTTTTGCGGCTATCGTACTGGTCGGTACTTTTTTCGATCTTCCGATATTGGCCGATACTTCCCGGTTCTGGGATTTGCTGGAAATCGGTATCGGCGGTTACGTTGTTGGGCGGAGTGCTGAAAAAATCACCGGCCATTGGAAGGGAGGTCGCAAATGAAGATCGAAGCCCATCGTTTAACCGGCTGCGGGGTTGAATATCTCCGTTGTGCTAAATGCAGCCGTTTGATGGAGATCGTCGATACCATTGTGCTGCATTCTACCGACGGGGCTAATGCCATGTCGTCAGCCCGTTATCTGGCACGTAGCGATACGTCGGTTTCCGCCCATCTTGTCGTAGCCCGTAGTGGTCATGTTATTCAGCTTCTGCCTTTTAATGTCCGGGCGTGGCATGCTGGAATTAGTAAACACGAGGGGCGACGGGGACTGAATGATTTTTCTGTCGGTATAGAAATCGATAATGCCGGACGGCTTCATCGCCGGGGCAATCGTTTCTTTTCGTGGTTTAACAAAGAATACCTGCCGGGAGAAGTATTTACTACGGTGGAGAACGGCCATGCAGCTTATTACCATCGTTACACTAATGTACAGATCAGCACTGTGGCCGGGATTTGTGCGTTGCTCCGTAAACGTTACCTGATTCGCTGGCTTTTGCGTCATTCGGATGTTACATCCCGTAAAACCGATCCCGGTCCGGCTTTCCCCTTTGATGATGTAAAATATATGTCAGGATTTTAGGTCATTTAAAAATGTAGGTTAATAGATTTAATACCACGATAATGGCACATATTAAAAACGGTTTGTTTACACAGGTGAAAGGAAGGTTGCGCGATCTGATATTTTTTAACCGGAGAGGCCGTACGTATGCCCGTAGCCGTCCGAAACAAATGTCGAATCCGGATACTCCGTTGCAACGGTTACAGCGTAACCGGATGAGGGATGTCGTTGCCTTCTATATGGTTGTACGTCAGAGTCCGTTACTCGCTGTCTGGCAACGGGCCGGGAATGAAAGGGGAATGTCACGGATGAACCTTTTTGTAAAGCTGAATATTGCGGCTTTTGACGGAAACGGTCGGGTAACTGATTATGAAAAATTGCATTTTAGTTACGGTTCTCTGCCGCGGGGCGACTGTTTTCAGGCAGTTTGGCAGCCTTCAGACAGCACAATCGGAATCAGTTGGGACAATGCGACGTTGCTTAATGAAAAACGTTATGCCGACCGTTTTATGGCAGTCGTATTGTATGAGGACGACGGATTTACGGTGTTTGCAGGCGGGGAAGGTTACAACAGGCGTGATGGCCGGGCTTGTCTTTGTCTGCCGGAAGGCCCTTTGCCCCCGGCCGGGGTTTATTGCTTCTTTGCTTCCTCCGACGGTAGGGCATATTCCGGCGATGTTTATTGCTGTTTGGGTTCTGAATGATATATAAATATGTCGGTAACGATTATTGAAAGGGTGTACATGAATATAAAAACTCTACCGGAGAGAATAATCCGCTCAACTGTATTCCGCTCATGCGGGATACCTGTGAAGATTTCCGTAGTGGGATCATTTTGGTAAAATACGGTAGTAATGTTTAAAACTTTTTATTATGGCTATATTCAGGTCTTTTTTGTTGGGTGATGTGAAGAAATCAGTAGCAAACCTGACGATGTATATTGCAAAGGGAGTAAGTATTGTAAGAGGAAAACCCCTCAATGTCCACAATCCCCGTACCGATAAGCAGCGGATTCAGCGGGCTAAGATGAAGGCGTTGGTCGGATTGGTCAGTGGCTTCGGGCCGGCGCTTTCGGTGGGTTATCCTCAGATAACGGGTTTTGTCAGCGCTAACAACCGCTTTGTGCAGGATAATATGGAAGCTGTGACGGTCGGTGATGATTTCAAGGCCACAGTCGATTTTACAAAGTTGGTGTGTTCGTCCGGACGGTTGAAAGTGCCGAAAGTGGCGGTAAGTTATAGTGAATCCGGTCGGCAGTTTGTTTTCACCCAGACGGTACAGCAGCAAACGCTGACCTGTAATCCGGCGGATATTGCTTGGATTGTGGTGTACGAAAAAGTACAGGGCGAATCCGAGGTTTATCCTTTGAAATCCCGCAAAGAGGGCGGGGAAGTTACGGCCGGCATGCCGGAGGATTGGGTGATCGGCAATTGCGAATTCTACACCTTTGCCCGGAATCCGGAGGGGACGCAGGTTTCGCGTACTTCTTACCTGTCATTGTCTACAGTGTGAATCCGGGGTTATGAACAGGTTGGTTAATTTTACAACGGGTTGGCTGTCCACCTTTAGTATGAGCAGTGCTATCGGCGGACAGGGTATGGAACTCTGGCGGGAAAACTTGCTTAGCTTGATCGGAGGCATTTGCAGTGCCGTCATCATCGCCTGGCTTCGTTGGCGCTGGGAACACCGTGACAGGCGGGATAAATAAATATTCTAGAATTTTATTGTTGAATCCTCCCCCGCTGTACTAGTTGGGGAGTTTTTATTTTATAATGCTGTTAAATTTCTATTATGCTTTATTTTATAAAAATAGATACAGATATTTTGTATTTTACTATTTTTATAAATAAGTATTTATTCAACTGCGTGATGTGTTATAGAAGTCGTCCTATCTTTAGTATTATTACCATTTGATATATGAGTTTCAATTTTTCCCGTGTTAGTAGGCGTTATTATTACATCAATAATACATCCTTGTTCTGCATGTTCGTCACACAAATAAGCATTTGTATTAGGAGACCAAATTGCGGAGGTATTAGGACGTCGACATCTAATAGAAATATTGTGGTTTGCATTATTTAGACAACCTTCGATAATACATTTAGGCATAATTTTTATTTTTAGAAGAATTAAACTTAACAATTTTTTCCCAATCAATTTCGCCACTTTCTTTACAGAATGAATTCGCGAATTCTTTTGTAAATTTATTAATAATATTTGAATATGAGCTTATAAATATATCATTTTTTTCTTTGGCTTTATATCCTAATGGTTCTATAATTTCAGTATATAAATTTTCACATCCAGATATAAAACTCCAGAATTTTTGGCCACAAAATTTGAAATAATCCCCTTTATCTGGATTATTATCTCTTCCATAACAGCATCCATTTATTGCAATAATATTTAATTGGGAATTGCTTGTTCTTAATGTTTTGCGTGCAGTTTTAAAGTCTGTAAGCATTTTTTGAATTTGAGAACTATTTCCCCAGTTAGGGCCAGATTTTATTGCAACAATGTATCGTGTCTGGTCTTTATCAAATTCTAAATCAATACCCTTAATTCCAGATTTATATCCATTGTAAATTTTATTGTTAATAAAAATAGCTAATCCTTCGAGCCATTCTCCAAAGATTGTTTCTTCATTAGAAGATATATGAGCATCAACAATACCTCGTATAATTTGTTCTGCTGTTAACACATTCTTTGCCTTATATAAATAAGGGTTTTTTCTTTTTAAAACATCTTTTAATTTTAAAAATTCCAATCCTTGTATTCTTTTTTGGTGAAATATTCCGATATTGTCAGCGACATAATTTTGTATATCATTTATTATATAATTTTTCATATCTATTTATCATTATTAATTAATTCCTTTACTATATTGTAATATTCGGGCATAATATCTATTCCAATCGAATTCCTTTTCATTTTTTGGGCGACTAGTATACTTGTGCCAGAACCCATAAATGGATCTAATACAACATCGTTTTCTTTAGTAAATAGTTTAATAAACCATTCAGGTAAGCTTTCTGGGAATGCTGCACTATGATTTTTATTGTTGCATTCTGTGGCTAAATATAATACGTTAGTAGGATAAGCTTTATCTCTATTTATCCAATTAGATATATTTTTGCCGAATCCGCTACCTACTTTAGAGTCATCTCTGTTTTTATCTGTATCAGATAGATTTTTTAGTCTTGTTTTAGCCCAATCTCCCATAGGAACCATGACTTCCTCCTGATACATACAGAATTTTTTTTGCTTGTTAAATTGTAGAAGTCTTTCCCAGGAATCTCTAAATCGATTAGGCCATTTCCCAGGATATGAATTCTTTTTATGCCAAATAAATTCTTCTGTCCAGAGCCAACCTTGTTTACGCATAGCCAATATTAATTCTAAAACATATATACTCCTTTCTCCGTTAACGACTTTTTCTTTTATATTTAGAATAAATGTTCCTGTTGGTTTTAAAACTCTTAGTAATTCTGCGGAAATGGGAAGAAACCATTTTACATATTTTTGGACAGAAATCCCTCCATATGTATTTTTTCGTTGATCAGCATAAGGAGGAGAGGTTATTATTAGATCAACCGAATTATTGGGAAGTTGTTTTAAAACTTCTTTACTATCGCCTAAATATATTTTTGTATCAATAGCCATTTGTAGATTTTTTTATTTGCAAAAATAATTATTATAAATTGAAAATAAGAATACTTATGTGACTACATTTTGAAGCTTGAAATATTGTGAGCCATGAAAAATTGGTTGAATAGATATTATGAAATATTGTAAATAGATATTAACGTATAAATGATGTAAATAATGACTTAAAATATCAGGATTAATTTTTATAAATTGTTGTTAAATTTTAATAGATGTATTTTGTATCTTTTAATACTTTTCCTTTCTTAAATAGTGTTCTACATAAATTCTTCTTTCTGTGTTATTTTTTCTAATTATTGAAGTTAGTTTTATTAAACTAAAAATAATTGTGAATATTGCAATATTAAGCAATGGTTAGAAATTGGTTTATTTTTATGTGAATCAACTTTTATGTAATTATTTAAAATAGATATAAATTTGTGTTATCTTTGTTATAAATAATTATTATTTAATATTAAAATATCGGCAATATGATTGAGACCCGATTAATTTCTATAGAACAGAGAGATAGGTTGTTAAATCTAGAAGAAAATCATTTTTATGATTTAAAAAGTAAGGAAATTGAGCCGAAAAAATTGACAAGAACTATATCAGCATTTGCAAATGCTGATGGGGGTGACATATATATAGGTATTGATGAAGTTAAAAATGTTGATAATGAGATTGTATCTCGAGAATGGAATGGCTTTTATAGAATAGAAGATGCAAACGGACATATTCAGATACTTACAGATTTATTTCCAATAGGTACTTTATTTACTTATGAGTTTCTGGAGGCAGATGAATATACGGGATTTGTATTACATATAAATGTAAATAAAAATAATGAAATAGTCAAAGCTAGTAACTCTAAAGTGTATGTAAGAAAATCGGCACAAAATATTCCAGTCTCTACTACTGAAGAACTTAGAAGACTTGAATTAGATAAGGGAATTACTACATTTGAAAAACAAACAATAAATCTTCCATTGGACATTGTTACCGAGTCTGAAGTAATCAAAAAATTTATTAAAAAAGTTATTCCGACTTCAAGTCCAGTAGATTGGTTGAGAAAACAATTATTGATTTTAAACAATCATCCAACAGTTGCGGGTGTATTATTATTTAGTGATGAGCCTCAGGCTGCTATGCCAAAACAAAGTGGAATTAAAATTTATAGATATACAACCAAAGAATCTGAAGGGAAAAGAGAAACTCTTGCTTTTAATCCTATCACTATTGATGGTTGTCTTTACAATCAAATATATTCTAGTGTTGAAGCAACAAGAAAAATAATTGAAGACATTAAAATATTGACAGAGAATGGGTTGGATAAAATTAAATATCCGACTGAAGCTTTGCATGAGATTATAACTAATGCCGTATTGCATAGAGATTATAGTATTCAAAAAGATATACATATACGAGTATTTGATAATAGAATTGAAATAATAAGTCCTGGTAAACTTCCGGGACATATTACAACAGCTAATATTCTAAACGAACAATTTGCTAGAAATGGTGCAATTGTAAGAATAATTAACAAGTTTCCTAATCCACCAAATAAAGATGTTGGTGAGGGGTTAAATACTGCTTTTGAATCGTTGAAAAAACTAAAATTGAAACCACCTGTTATTAAAGAAGTTGATAATTCTGTATTTGTCACAATAAAACATGAGCCACTTGCATCTCCTGAAGAGATGGTTATGAATTATATTCATCGTCATAAGGTTATAACAAATAAAGAAGGACGAGAAATAACAGGTATTGAATCTGAAAATGAAATGAAAAGAGTTTTTCAAAGACTTCAGACGAAAAGGCTAATATATCTAGATCCTAAAACGAAAGGATCTTCTTCTAGGTGGTTGTTATATGGGGAAGGTCGTGTTGAAACTTCTAGTAATCTTCAATTGAGATTATGGGACGAATGAATCAGGTATTAATTACAGCCAATATATTTATACCTTAAAGTTATTTTGCTATAAATTTTGGTAGTACTTCTAAGAGTTAATCATTATTATGCTTTTTTGATATTCATGGATATTTTGATACACACGGGAATAGATTATGAAAAAAGAAATATTATACACAACAGCTCTTGATGAGAATGGACTTTTAATTTTTATAGATGATGCAGAAAAAAAGAATGAATATTTCTGTCCTTCTTGTGGGCAAAAATTCATATTGAGGAAGAGCGGTAAAACAGGGAAAGGCCACCGTCGGCCGCACTTTGCACATAATGAACTGCAGCCTAATTGCACACCCGAAGGAGTCCTTCATTCTTCATTTAAAAAATTGACAATTGAATTTCTTGAGAAATATATTTCTGAAAATAAGCCTTTAAAGCTAACTTGGAATTGTCGTTTTTGTGGCGGAAGTTATTCTGGAAATTTGCTTGCAAAGGCTAAAACTGTAAAAGAAGAATATACAATTGGGAATTGCAGGCCAGATATTGCGCTTTTAGATAAAAGTGGGAACGTTATCGCAGCAATAGAAATTGTAGTTACTCATAAACCTGAAGAACAGGTATTACAATATTATAATGACAACGGTATTGTTTTAATACAAATAAATCTATTGTCAGAAGAGGATTTGAAAAACATAGGTGAAAAATTATCCAAACCTGATATTGTTGATCTTTGTTTTGTTCATCAATGCTCGGGATATAAGAGTACGAAACTGGAGAGAGAGGTTGTTTCTGATAAAACTAGATGTAAACGTTGTCAAAAAGAAATTTTTCGATTTTATATCAGTATTGGGAGTGTATTTGGTATTTGTCGATCGCATAATTTTACTCAGGAAGAAATATTGCGTGTGAAATCAGAAAAACCAAATGTAAAAGTGAATATAAAAAAATCAAATGAACTACCATTCCAATATCCGATAATGCAATGTGGTTGTATGAAAATCCATTATAGGAGATATAGGGAATCAGGATATTATATGACTAAAAATGGAAATTTCAGGAAAAAAAGACGTTTTTGATAAAGAGAATAAATAACTGGGAAGAATTCCTGCAATATCACTTGGATAAGGTTTTTAAGAAATAAAAATATATGGCGTTTAATATAAAAATGTATTGGTTATGAATGAGAAATTATTATTTGAATGTTTTATCGATATTTTAGGACACAATGTAGGGGTTAAAATTTACAAGGATGAAGATATTTATTCGTTCACATTATCCGATTACTTCCAGGATGAAAGCCAAATGGATGTATATAGGCCGGGTAGTGGCTCTCTTGACGGTTCATTGGATGGGCTTCTTTTTAAAATTAATGCTTATAAAAATCAAATTCGTAAAATTGTAAAAATAGAACATAACGATTCGTTTTAAAGATAAAAGCAGAAATACAAGGGATGACTTTTATTGCAGAGGGTTGAATCGTATTAAAATTTGTTGTAACTTGTGAATGTTAACCCAAATAATCTAGAAATGAAAAGGCCGGAGGTTTAGAAGAGTGCCTCCTGCCTGGGATGGAAAGTGGGGATGATGGCGCAGGTTATCTTTCGCGACTCGCTTGTACAATAGCTTCCCTCCTTGTTGATCTGCGCCATATTTTAAATAGGAAGCAAAATTTTGAAAGTTAAGGAATTTTTAATATATTTGCAATTATCAATGAATTAAATAGTTATAATACGAAACAGAAAGTAAGTAATAAATAATGAAAAAACCGTTCCTTTTTCAGAAACGGTTGAAAAGTAAAAAATACTTGAAACTTTTGTCGATAATCTTGTTTTGAAAATCTGCTACATTTTCTACTCTAGTGAGATTAGACTTCTGTTTCATGCCTTATGGGGCGTGGATCGTTGTATAAAATGCTAGAGGGGCTTGTAGCAGAGCCTTCAAAACGTTTGACTACTTCTTTCCGCGCTCTTTTTGTGTGGATTATATAATAGAAATTATATAATAATGCGTTTTATTCAATGTTAGTTAATTCGCTAACTGTTATGCCGAAAGCTTGGCTTATTTTATATAATGTTAGAATCTTAGAATTCGTGTAACCTAATTCAAGTTTTGAAAGGTCGCTAGTGTCCATGTTTATTATGGCAGCAAGGTCACATAAAGTCCATGATTTTTCAGTTCGTAGGTCTCTGATTCTTTGTCCTAATTTATTCAAAAACTCTTTTTCCTTCATGATTTTTTAATGTTACGCTTCAAAGGAATAGAGTTAAATCGGATTCTTATTAGGGCTTAAGCCCTAAAATTGAAAAATCTGTTATTGCTATGATAATTAATGTTCAACAGATGAATTAATTTCATTAACCATAAGAACCAAATCAATGACCAACAACAAAAAACCTAAAATCAAAACACGTCGTCCTGTCCGTCGCAGGCGGATTATTAGAGGACAACGGCTACTTTACGGAAGCTGTGATTATGAACTATGCCTCCGGCTGATGGGGTGGTGGATGCGGGGCAAAGGATTTTGTCCGGGCGACAGGATTGTGATCGGGGTGGAACTGGGGCGGCTGTCGGTTTACAAGGAAGAAGCGATACAATAGTAACTTATACGGGCGGCGCCTGTTGCGGGCTGCGCATGGCCTTGCCTGTGGTCTTGCTGCGGCAACCTGGCCGTGGACGGGGCCGCCCGTTAACCCTGAACAAAGAAAGGAGGTGGAATGAATTGTAGATTTTAAATTTTAGATTTTAAATTACCCCCGGGGCCACCCCTGGAAGGTATTTAAATTAGGCCCGGCGGGGCGGATTATTGTCCGCCGGCGGGCGGTGCTTAAAAAGGGAGGGCTAACCAGAGTTTGACCGCCGCGGTTAGCTTCTCCCCATCCATTAACATTATTTCTAACATTAACCATTACAAAGCTATGAAAAAAAACGAACGTAGCCTATGGTTTGCTGTCCTAAAACGGCGGCTGACATTTATTCTTTTCTTTTTATCGGCGTCTTTTATCCAGCCCGGGCCTTTAACGGCGGGCTTGCCCCAATCGCAAACCTACCTTGTCACGGGTAAAGTGACCGACGGAAAGGGCATCCCCCTTCCGGGCGTGACGATCCGTTACGGCAACGGGGGCTCGGCCACTGATAACGAGGGGGCCTTTACCCTCCGGCTGCCCGGGGAGCGCGGCCGCCTTACCTTTTCCTGCATCGGCTACCGTACGGTGACTGTCGATTATCGCACAGGTGTCCCGCTTGCCGTAACACTCACCGAAAGCACGGAGGAGTTGGAGGAGGTACAGGTAATCGCTTACGGGACGCAACGTAAAGACTTGACGGTTACTTCCATCGCAACCGTCAAGGCCGACGGACTGAAGGACAATACCTATTCGAATCCTATCGATAAAATACAGGGGGCAGTGGCAGGGGTGGACATTATCAAGCCCACGGGAGCGCCGGGTTCATCCGGGAATATCCGTATCCGTGGTGAAAACAGCATTTCTATCGAATCGGGGCGGGCGGGTAGCGCGCCCCTTTACGTGATCGACGGTATCCCGGTGGAGATGAAGGCCGGCCGCCTTTCGGGCGACGATCCTCTGTCTGCGGTGGCTTCTTCGGATATCGAGCGCATTGACATACTGAAGGATGCGGCTTCTTGTTCCATGTACGGTTCGCGTGCGGCTAACGGTGTGGTACTTATCACTACCCGGCAGGGGCTTCTTAACTCCCGCTTCCGGGTGACGGCTTCGGTGTCCCATTCCCTTTCGTTCACTTCCGCTTTGCCCGTCTTCACTGCCGGCAACCGCGAACGCCGTTTCCGTATGGAAGCCCTTTGCAATTACAGCGAGTCGTATTACGACCCGGCGACCAATTCGTACAAATATGTAGGTTCTTACCGCGAATCGTATGACCGTTGGCTGCATTACGATTATTTCTGGAACCAGGGGTTCGGGGCTGACTTGCCGGCCTACCAGGACAGTTTGAACCCGTTTTACAACAACCGTACCGACCTTTTCCGTTATTATTTCCGCACGGCACGGGTTACGGATGCCAGCCTGCGGTTGTCGGGCGGGGGTGCTGCCGTGGCGTATAATATCGGGCTGGGCTATTTCGGGGAAAAGGGGGTACTGAGGAATACGGGCTTTACCCGGGTAAGCCTGCTGTCGAACCTTTACCTGAAACCCAATGCCCGTTTTACGGGCAACCTGCGTTTTTACCTTGCCCGGACGTCCAAAGACCGGGCCGGTAAAGGGCGCGATATGTTTAATTTTGCGGATGCGGGCAGCGGGCTCGAGACTATCCCGGATGCCGTCATGGGTTATTCTACCCTGCTGCCGGGTCCGGGGTCGGCGGCCTTTCGGGAGATGCTGCGGCGTTACGATGCAGCGAAGGAGGTGAATGAAAGTTACACCCTGCGTGTGAATTTCGACGGGCGCTACATGGTATTGCCCGGCCTGGAAGTGAAAAGCCTGTTTTCTGCCGGTTATGTCCAGTACAATAAAAACCTTTCGCTGCCGGCTTCCCTGGACGACAAGGGGCTGTCGTATTCGGGCGGTTCGGTGGAGAGGCAGCTTTCACTGCTGAATGAAAATCAGTTGTCGTACAGCGCCGGTTTCGGTTCCGGCCACGACCTCGGGATACTGGCCGGTATTTCCTTCCAGACGGATGAGATGAACAGCCTGCATGGCTTCGGAAAGGGGGCAGCGAGCAGCCTGGTGCATTATGTGCGGTGGACAGGGAAAGCCTATGACCCTGTGAGAAACATACAACTGAAAGACTATGTGTCCGACCGGGAGAAGAGCGCTTTGGTAAGCCTTTACGGGCGCATTTCCTATAATTACAAGGGGCGCTATATGGTGGAGGCGGCTTTCCGCCGTGACGGCTCGTCGCGTTTTGGCCGTGATGTCCGGTGGGGTGATTTCCCCTCCGTGGCTGTCGGGTATAATTTTGTCCGGGAACCTTTTATGGAGGGTGTGCGGGGTGTTTTACCGGTAGGCAAGCTGCGCCTTTCATACGGGCGTACCGGCCGTCAGTTCGAGGATCCCTACCTTGCCCTTGGCGTGGTAGTCCCTGCGGGGCTAACTTTCCAGGGAGGGCAGGCTATGGCTTACACCTCTTTCCCGAATCCGGTGTTGACGTGGGAGAAAACCGACCAATACGATGCGGGGATCGACCTGGGGTTTGCCGGTAACAGGGTGACGCTCACTGCCGACTATTACTACCGTTACACCCACGGCCTGCTTTATCCGGTGCGCATACCCGGGAATTACAGCGGGGTGTCGGTACAGTACCGGAATGCCTTTGCCGTTTCAAACCAGGGGGTAGAACTGGAGGTGAAGGCCGATTTGCTCCGGGAAGGCAAGGTGCAATGGACTGTGGCGTTTAATATTGCCCGCAACTGGAACCGGCTTGAAAAGTCCCAAAAGCAGCGTGATTTCCTGAACCCTTACTATCCCGACAATATCAGTGTGGCCGGCCGGCCGCTTAACGGTATTTATGTGTTCAGGGATAACGGCATCTACCAGTCGCAGGACGAAGTACCCTGGTATTATATGGACGGCCGCCGGATGTGGTTCGGCAGTACGAACCTGTTTTACCGTCCTGGCGACCGCCGCATTGCGGATGCCGACGGCAATGGGGTGATGGGGGTGCTGCCGCCTAATCAGGATGACCGGGTATACGCCGGGTCGCCCATCCCGTTGGCTTCGGGAGGCATACAGACTACGCTGAAATGGAAGGGTTTCGACCTGAACCTTTCGCTTCCGTATGTGATCGGGCGTCATGTGCTTTATGCCGGGGCTTCGCTTGCAACCGACCCGAATGCCCCTTCGCCTGTTTATGCCGACCTCGGGCGCGTGACATTCTGGAAGCAGCCGGGTGACCGGGCGGATTATCCGGCCAACCGGATGGACCGCGGGTTGAATAATTTCGCGGTAAACCTGCTTTCCAATGTGTACAGGGTAAGCTATATCAAGCTGAAACAGGCTTCGCTGGGGTATACGCTGCCTGAAAGCCTTTCCCGCCGCCTCGGCTTCGGGGCCCGGGTGTATGTGTCGGGGGAGAACCTCTTTACCCTTACCAACTATCCGGGGCCTGACCCGGAGAGCATCGATCCCGTGTCGGGGGTAGATAATTTCAACAATTACCCGCTGGCGCGGAAAGTGACATTCGGTTTAACCTTAAATTTTTGACTTTATGAAAAAACTAATTAATATATTGGGTCTGCCGGTTTTTATGTTGGTGTGCTTGCTGCCGGCAGGGTGCGATGAGTTTTGTGACGGATTACTCTCGCAGGAGCCGGAGACGATGGTTTCCGATGTGAATTTCTGGCGTACGGAGGATGATGTCGCTGCAATGACGGCCCAGTTGCATGCCCGCCTGCGCAACTGTTTCAGGCGGGTGGAAGCCCGTGCTTACCGCGACCGCGGTCTGCCTTTTGATTTTAAAGGTTACCTGTGGGCCAATATATCGCGTAATGAACTTGAAAAATCGTGGACGCTGACGTCCTCGGTGCTCGACTGGCGGAACGAATACGGCGTCATAGCGGTAGCAAACCAGATTATCGACAATATCCACCGTGCGGGGCTTCCCGCTGACCGGCGGGATTATTACCTCGGTCAGGCTTATGTGGTCAGGGCATGGATGTATTTTTATATCTTCCGGACTTGGGGGGATGCGCCGCTGGTGCTGAAATCCTTTGACAAGGAAGCCCATGGCCGTGCCCCTTGGAGGGAAATCGCCGGTAAGGTGATGTCTGATTTGCGTGAGGCTGCTGCTATGCTTCCCCCTGCGGGCGAGTTGAAAGACAAGGGCGGAGCGAAGGTTATGAGCAAGCAGGTTGCCAGCCGTGGTACGGCATGGGCTTTATTGGCTCATGTGTGTGCTTGGACGGCTGCGTTGAACGATGAGCCTGAACTGCGGAGGGAGGCGTTGCGTGCCGCTGATGAGGTGATCGGCGGTGGCGAGTATGCATTGGTAGGAAGCCCGGCAGAGGTGTGCAGTACGGTTTTGCAGGGTAACAGCCGGGAAGGGATTTTCGAACTGGATTTTTACGATATAGAAGGGGAGGAGAACCTTGCGGGATCGACGCTGGCTTTGTTTTGCGAGACCTGGCCTGTTGTGCCGATCTATACGCCTGCGACTTCCCGGATGAATCTGCGGCTGAGCTTTGAAGCGGTCGACCGGCTTTATCCCGATGCGGGCGACCTCCGGAGGAAAGAATATTTCTATGAGCTGGACAGTACGCGTGATTTTCCTGAGGCGGTAAGCCAGAATTCGGCCTATATATGGAAATTCCGCCGCCTGAAATTCCATGAAGGCGGTTGGCTGGCAGGGTTGCCGCGTATCCTTGACCAGAACGAGATTTTGGTGCGTTTGCCGGATATCCTGCTGTTGCGGGCTGAGCTGCGGGAGTTGGAAGGTGACATTGCCGGTGCTATAGCCGACCTGAACACGGTACGCAAGCGTGCGGGGGCGCGGGCCTATTCCCCGGCAGAGGGAAGTCTGAAGAGGGCTATTTTTATGGAGCGTTTGAGGGAATTGTTCTGTGAAGGCATACAAACCTATTTTTTCGATGCCCTCCGTACCGGTTATTATAAAGAGGTGTTAGAGGGGCGTTTCCGTACGGTTGCCGACCGTGATGCCCTGTATCTTCCTGTGGGCATCAATGCTTTTTATTTCAATCCTGTGATGACGCAGAATGCTTATTGGGCGAGGAACGGCTTTGCTATTTAAGGCTGGAGGGTGGTTTTTAAGTATCATTTAATAAAAACAGAATTATGGAAAAATATATTTTTTATCTGTTAATGAGTTTGTCGGTGTGCGCTTGCACGGACGGGTATGTGGCCGATGGCGGACTGGCCGATGGTAACCACGATTGCAGCGTGTGGGAATATATGAGGCGCGACCGCGGGAACTGGGATTCATTGGTGGTGGCTGTGGAACATGCGGGGCTGGAAGGGCTGTTCGACGGTCGTGACCCGGAATACAGGGAAATAACGGTTTTCGGCCCTGTGAATTACAGTGTGATGAATTTGCTGTTCAATAGCGGCGGCAGGTATAATTGTGTGCGTGATATCCCTGTTGATGCCTGCCGGCGCATGGTGATGTCGCATGTGGTGCCGGGGAAGCACCTGAAGGAGAGTTTCGGCTATGAAGTGAAAGGTACGCTGGAGGGCGGCACAGTAGTCGGGAACTTACTCGGCGGCAAGCTGCGTGTTTACCGCATCCGCACCCCTTACTTGGATGTCCCGGATATCGGCCCGGAAGGTCTGGGCGTGCATGCTTTGGGCAGCGGTTTTATGACGAAAGTTACTTCGGCCGATATCCGGTGTACGAACGGCGTGGTCCATTCGCTTAGCAACACCTACAAATGGACGGAATGGTGATATCGGGCCACATGCGGATAATTTTTATTTAAAAACAAAGCTTATGAAAAACATACGGATATTATTATTGTTATTGCCCCTTTTATTGTTGTGGGGCTGTGAAAAGCGTGAAGGTTACCTGGATGCCCTGCACGCCCGTTATATCCCTGACAGTATGACGGTGAAAAGTGTGCTTCGGCCGGAGGAAAATGCCGACGATGCGCGGCGGGTAAAGTTCCGGATCCCGTGGCAATCTCCGGTATTGCAGGGGGTGGAAGGGACTAATCCCCGGTCATACCGGATATACACGGTGGAGACGGAAAACGGCGAAGCCGGGGAGGCTGCCGCGCAGCAGTTCCGTTTGGGGGTAAGCGGCATTATCGAGTTACCTTGGAATCACACAGTCCCGCCCGGTTGCTACCGGATAGGATTGGAAATCTCGAACGCGGGTGGTAAAAACAAGCATTGTTTCCCCGGGATATTTACTGTCATAGTAGAACCCTGAACCTCCCCGATAACGGAAACATCATCCGGCATCCCGATACAATTTCTCATACACACACCGCCGGATGACCGTTTCCTTTTTTAGTCAGCCATTTTAGGCTGAAGAGGCCTGCCGAATCCGGCAGGCCTCTGTTTAGTTGTGTTTATTCGGAAAGATTCACCAGCAATAATAATCCACTAATGTTAATTTATTGTCTGAAAAATTGAAAATCCAATATGGGAACTCTTCAATATAAGGTAATTCTTCGCCTGTTTTATAATTAAATTGTTTCTTTTTTGGAGTTATAGTGAAAATATTATTGGGATTACAACCATAAACAAAGAAATAGTAATTATTTAAAACAAAATATCCCATTGCATTTTCATCAATATATGGTTTTTCATCAGCTTCCATGCCTATTTCATAAATACATTCGTCATTCTTTTTTTCAATTTTCATTATGAAATAACTATATGTCATATCTTTAATTTTGGGGCATTTTTTCTCAAATACTAAAGAGTCGAATGTTGATAAAAAAGAACTATCTTTAATTATCAACTCATTAATAGTATATGAAAAATGTTGTTCCGGTATAATTAAGCTCTGGGATTGAGCTATAAAAATAAAATTTATGAAGAAAAAGGCCAGATATAAATTTAAATGTTTCATAAATGTTTGTATTAAAAAGGTATTTTCTTTTTTGTAGGTACGTGATATATATTGTAAGAGGGGATTGCCATGTTTTTTGATTTCAAATAGTTGTTTATACTCTCTTTAAAGCCTGAATCTCCGCATGGTTTTGGCTTATAATTACCACTTGGAGTTTTTCCCCGTGGATGACTATGATTTAATTCCCGGATTGTATATCCATGTAAAAGTTGTTTTTTTAGTAATTCTGTCATTCCGGGTTCTTTTGCCTTAATATGTCCGGTTGTAACAAAATTCATCCCCTTATCTCCTGCAATTCCTGTCATTGCTTGGCTGACTTCCACATTAGTCGTACTGCCTGTGACATTATCAGTAGCATTTTACCCCCGTCCCTGTGTGCTTATTAAAAAGATTCCCGATACCAATTGGTATCTATTTTTTTATATGTTTTGGTTTTTCCTTGAACATCTTAATGTCTGCGGGGTTGTCAGTATACGTAAAAGCAGAATAATGATCTAAAAAACCTCGGTCGATGTAAAACCTGATTGTGAATTTTCCGTCTTCGGTTTTATAAATGACAATCTCATTTCCTCCGTTTGAAATAGGAGGAATATTCCATTGTTTTAGCTTACAGATATTTTTGTTATATGATGAATTTGGCTGTAGCTGATTTGTTTTTACTAATGCAACGATTTTATTTCTTGTACTTTTTCGCAAGTTCCAATCTATTTTTTCGATGAGGATGTGCCCGAAAAATAACGATAAACTTCCGATTACAATTGTCGATATAAGTCCGGCTTTTTGTATGCCGGTTATAAGCTTTTTTTTCATTAAAACAAAGGTTAGCCCAAAGGTTAATGCTGCACCTATAAGTATATAAGGAATGAAGAAAAGGCTGGTTAAGCCGGAGGTATAGTAATAAATTAACGGAGCCTGAAAGATTGCCATTAATAATACGATACCAATTAATATATTGTATCTGTATTTTCTCATAGATTTAAAGATAGTAGTGGTGCGATAAAAATCTAACCACTGTTGTTAAAATATTAATTTATAAACAAATACGATCGTTCTTTGATTTTTTGATTTGAAAGTGATTTATTAGTCTTGTAGTTTCAATACATCAAGATTATGAATCAGGGTAAATATGTATTCTCCCAAATCATCGAGTTTATACCACGTTACCAATTTGACAAGTTTGTAAAACAATATAAAGGGGATTGGCATGTCAAGAATCTAAATAGTTATAATCACCTTCTTTATCTGCTTTTCGGGCAGCTGACAGGATGTGATTCGCTCAGGGATATCTGCCTTTGTTTGGTAGCACTTTATCCCCGTCCCCGTGTGCTTTTGGAATAACATTTCATTTGCATAGCTATTTTGTATAATTGATAGAAATAACTATCCATCGCTTTTGACGTTTCTCTAATCCATAAGTTATCATTTTAATATTCGCTTTTTTATCTTTTGCTTTGAAACAAACTTGTGCATTGTTGCCTTTGATCGTTTCTTCTATATCATAATTTCCATATCCAAAAGTGTTTGAATTTTTTTTCCCCTTACCGAGGTCATAATGAAATTTAATCATTTTTATCCAATCCTCTTTGGGATTTTTTGAGCCTAATTTTGAATATACCTGTTCTACATCTATATATTGCATCGCGTCATCTAAATGCATACATTGTTCTGCATCTATCAGTTTTACAACAGTAACAAAAGGCGTTTCCAATTTTATCGTTTTACTGACAGAGCATGAACTCATAGATAATATTAAGAAACAAAACAGGGATGAGGTAATTTTATTTTCCATAATATTGTAAATAAGGTTTGGCGATAACAGATTTTGGACCTTTTATATTCTTAGCACCAGGTAATGTCATTACTACATTATAAAGATTATTCGGTGCTGTAATTCTTGTATTATGATACATCACATTTAGTGGAAAAGGAACTTTTACATATTGGCTTGCATCCAAAGTTGAAAAAACAGTTTTTAGAGAACTTTCCGCAAATGTTGAGCAATTGAAATTACTTGCATTATATGCTTTATCTGAATTAGCTGTTCTGGACGTATAACCTTGAATTTTTAAATCTTGATCATAGGTTGTATTAATTTGACCAATCCCATCGGCTGCCCGTCCTTCTGTACTGACATTCCCATTCCTCGATCCTGTAGGATCTTTCGTTTTTAAGTCTTCTAAATTGTCGATTATTATTCCTTTTGAATAATCAGGTTTTACATTACTTTGTAGTTCTGTTTTCCCTATTGGACTATTGGGCCATAAATCATAATACGTCATAGTTCCGTCTTTAACCATTTCATAAGTAGTGTTTCCTTTACTATCTAAAATAATATTTCCTTTTCTATCTCTGGCTTCTTGTCGTTTATAATTATCTATTGCAATACCTGCGTGGCCTGTTTCGTTATTTTTCGAAAACCAAATTAACAAATAACTATCTCTGCTATCGGGGTCAATAACATTTGTCGGGTTGTTCCAGCAATAGTTGTACGGACTTAAATCATAATATTTTTCACTTAGAGGATCGACGGAGAGCCATCTTGCCTTTTCTTTGGTGTCGGGTTGTTTTTGAGCGAGGATATTGCCGTTTTTATCGGATAAAGTTGCAATCCCCGTTTGTGTATCCAGTTCCAGTTTTGTTAAAGAACTTGTTTTATCTTTGTTTGTGATATCGGGTTTGTACTCTCTTTTCCTTTCGTATTCGGTCGTTAAGAGTATGCCGTCACTTCCAAAGATAGAATAAGGATTTCGATTTTGCAAAGTTGTATTATACAATTTGTTTTCGGTGAATGTAATTTCGGAAGATTTATTTTTCCGAATGATTGTAAACAGGCAACAACAAATGCCGATTGTTATAAGCCCTATGTAGATTTTTGTTTTCATTGCATTACGGTTTTATTTATAGTTTACTGTCAGTATTGTTTTGTGTGCGTTGCTTGTTTTTTTCAGCTTCCATATCGTTCAGCCATTTTGAGTATTGTTGTTCGGTCATTTCGCGATATCCGAGGGCTTCTATCTTTTTCTGTGTCACTTTAAATTCTTTGTGGTTTGCCCTTAAAAATTCATCTGTTTTTTCCCCGTTTTTTTGATATACTCCAAACCGATCGTACGGAGTGCATTGTATTTTTCCATAAGGGCGGGCAGGTTGTGGGGGTAGTATTGGAGTGATTTGTTATAGCATTGTAGTACAAACGGAGTGTATCCGTATAAATTTTCATATCCGTTGCCCAGTTCATACAAAAGGAATGCTATGTTTTGTTTTTTGTTGTTTTCTTTTAAAGGTAGCGGCGATTTTTTTATTATACAAAATAAAAACCTTATCACTGCCATTGTAATGCGTTGATAATCAATCGCTGTTTTTGTAAAAACCTTATCATCGTAAAATCACTCTGTTTTTGCCCTGAATAAGAAACGGAAAGACGGGGATAAACGGAAAGATTGTAAATACGGACGGTAAGAACAAGCGTTGTTTTTTCGGTGTATATTCGTGGGCGGGAGCAGAAAGGCGAGTAATTGGTTTATTTCAGTAAATTACGGGATGTCCGGGGAATGTGAACGCCGGAATTGTGAGGTAAACCGAAAGGCAGAAAGCCGTTATCAGGTAAGTAAGGTGGTTCTTTGGGTTATTGATGCCGAATCCGGAAAATGGAGGTATCAATTGGAGTTCTATATAAAGCGGGAATGTTTACCGGAAATCTAGGTAAGTGCTGTTTTCAGAAAATAGCACTTTAGCCCCGTCCCCGTGATTAAAGAATCGGGAGGGGGTCGGGGATTGACGGGGAGCTTGATGTTATTCTATGTGTAGGTATTCAATGGGTTGTTGTCGGGTTTTGTCCAGAGGAAACGATTGGTAGCGAACGGTGTTGAAATCGATATTTTTCAGGTCGATGCAGCGGATGGTTGAGTTATAGGCTGTTTTGTAATATATTTTACGGTTGGTGAGATCGATGGCAGAGGTCCATTGGGTGGCACTTGGGAGGTCGGGGGATTCGCCAACGGGATGTTCTATACCGATAGGGATGTCGAAATTATTGAGGATGTGGAAGCATTGGAGGACAGTTTCAAAGCCGGTAGGCTGCTGGGGGGCTGTTGCTTTATAAAAACTGATCCGGACGAAACGGGAAGGCGGGGTCACATCTCCGGGCAATCCTAAAAATCCTGATCCAGCCCCTAAAGCAGTCAGAGTGAGGTTGCTTAAAGTGTGTGGGGCAACACCTCCCGGAAAAAGGTTTATGTAATTGTTCAGGTTGGTGAGGTGCCATTCGAATCCGGGGGAGTTGGTTAATACTCCTACGGGGTTATCGTAAAAATGAGGAATGCCGTCTACAATTTCCAGTACCGCCTGTTTGCCGGTTGAATCGCCTATGCGCCAGTGGACGGTGGAAGTGGAGCCGGGCTCGTCTATGCCGATAATCCGGATGGAGTGAAGGGCTGTTTTAACTTCGTCGACAGAAGAGAATTGTGCAAGCATCCAGGTTACCAGTTGCAGGTCGTTTACAGTACGGAGGTTTTCTGCCGGGTCGTAGGCTGAGTAGCTTCCGTAGCGGGGGAAATAGAAAAGGCCCGCAGAAAGCCCTGCTTCATTGAGCCCTTCTGCAATGAATTCTTTTTGTATGATGGCCAGGCCGGCTACGCCGTATTTCGTTTGGAAGGTTGCTCCGTTGAGTCCTGTCGGGGTATAGGTTTTTATTTGTCTGCCTCTGGGGATAATGACGTATTCGCTGGGTAGGTAGCTTTCTCCCCACTCGATGGTGCGGGCCTGGATATAAGCCCCGTCTTTGGCTCGCAGGGAAAGCCCGGTGCAGGCCTGTAGTGAAAAATGAATGCTCAGTAAGAAAGTGAGCAGGCTGAGGGTTAGGTATCTCATAAATGATCGGTTTAAAGTTAGGTGAAATCTGCGACGGTTGGGTTGTGGATGGTCAGGCCGCCGTCTGCTATGAGGGTTTGACCTGTGAGGTATTTTGCATCTTCTGAGGCTAAAAAGGCCACAACAGAGGCGATGTCTTGTGGTTGGCCAAGGTAAGGAAGGGCGTTGTGTCGGGCAAATATTTTCCGGGTTTCTTCCGGGAGATTGCTTAGTGCTGCGGGGGTCAGTACCAGACCGGGGGCAACGGCATTACAGCGGATGTAGTGTTTTCCCATTTGGGTGGCCGTGTAGCGGGTTAAGTTGATGATCCCTGCTTTGGCAGCTCCGTAGTAAGTGCCTCTGAAATCTCCGGTGATCCCTCCGATAGAGGCTATATTCACGATATTTCCTCCTTTTTGCCGGATCATTGCCGGGATGACGAGCTGGCTTAAATAGATTGCACAACGTAGATTGATATGGAAAGCCTGATCAAAATAACTGATGTCCAGGTTTTCGATATTTTTATCTTTTTGCAGATCAGTGCCTCCGACATTGTTGACCAGAACGTCTATCCTTTGGTATTTTTCAAGTGTCAGTTCGGTCAGTGTCCGGCAGCTTTCGAGATTTTCGGCAGAGAAATAAACCGGGTAAACTTCGTTTTTTTCTGTTTTTAAGTCCTGTGCCAGAAGTGCTGTTTTTTCTTTTGCAAAATCTGCCATTACAACTGTTCCGCCTTCAGACACGATGCGCCGTGTGGTAGCTTCTCCTATTCCGGAAGCTGCCCCGGTGACGATCACAACTTTATCTTTAAATCTGTTCATTTCAATCTCTTGTTTTCTTTTATAACGATTGTGAGGGAAAATGGTTGGCAGGGTGTGTTGTGATTATTTTTAAAGCCCTCTGGAACTGCTTTCCGTGCTATAAAAGCCTGTTGTTTTGTATTATTTAGTTCTATGTATGTGGAAAATTGAAACCAGAACGCCGAAGGATAAATGAATCAAAATCTCATTCATAAACTGGATAGCACTTTACCCCCGTCCCCGTGATGATCATAATATAGTTAATCCTTTTTTGATGATTTAAAAGAGTTTATTAGTTTTGTAACTAAATTTAAATATTTATATTAAAAAATCCGCAAGATATTAATGTTATAATTTAATTGATGTTAATTATAATGATATGCTATTTAACTAACTTTGAGATGAAATTTATTTCAAACTCTGATTAAAAGAAAATTATTATGAGATGTTTGTGGCCTTATACTAAGAATCAAAAAAGGTGTAAAAATGATTGTTGTTTTTTATTATGCAAATCGCATTGGAAGCAGTTAATTGTTTGGTTATTTCCGCTTTTAGCCGGTGTAGTAATAGCCAATATGGTTGAACCAATGATATTTCCCGACGAATCTTTTGATGCAGTTATTCAGGTTGTAGATTGGAATAACACAACAAGCAATCCGGAAATATACAACAAAGGCGGTGTTGTTTATATAAATGGTATCGCTAACGAATTAACAAAAACAAATAATGGAACTTTTAAATTTCAATCAGATAAAGAACGAAAAATCAATGTATATTTTCAACCCGAGAAACGACGTCAGTTTATGAAATTGGATACAACTATTTTTTTGAGTAAAGATTCATCTGCTTATAGGTTGAAAATGTATTTTCGGGGGATAGATAAAATTACCCGTATCGTAGAAGATCGTGATGGAAATCCTGTTGTCGGAGCAATAGCAGAAATAAATGGCATTACGGATACAACAACGGCAGATGGTAAATTTACGATATCGTTGCCGTTGGACAAACAGAAACAATATCAAGAATTGACAATAAGAAAAACCGGTTTTGTTGATTATCATAATAGAGAGCTTGATATGACAACTGACAATCGTTTCATCATTTGGGAGATGCAAAAAAAATGAAGAAACTGTTTTTAAGCATATTGTTATGTTGGGTTTCGTGGAGCGTATTTGCTCAAACAAGTATTCCAGGGTTTGTTCGGCTTTATGGAAGTAAATCTGAAGGGATACCTTATGCTAAGATTGTGAGGGACAATGGCGATGCGGCAGAAAGTGATAATAACGGTTCTTTTAGTATTAGTATTTCGGAGGATTATGACAGAAAACAAGTAAGGCTTAAAGTGATTCCGCCTACAGCTGATTACGTCGTAATGGAGGTAGACGGGCTTTATCATTATATAGCAGATATAGATGCTACCGCAGGGCGTGTCGATCCGTTAATAATTACTCTTTGCTCCAAAAAAGTGTATGAAGATATGGTATTGAAACTTGCAAAACCATATATTGACAAGTTGTTAGAAGAGCAAGAAATAGAACTTACTGCACTGTACGATAAGAAAGCACAACTAACAGAAACTGATTTTAAGAAACAGTTAGAGTTTGTCAAAGAAAAATATGAGCTTTTTCAAAAAGAGCATATGGAACTGACAGCAAAAATGGCCCGTATTGACCCTGAACATGCAGATGAGTATTTGCGAAAAGCACGAGAATGTTTTGAAGAAGGTAATATAGAAGGGGCAAAAAAATATTTACCGAGTTACGAACGAGCTAAAGGTGATGTTGTAAGAGGGAAAATGGTGATGTCGCTTTGGTTGAGTTTCGCAAAAATAGAAAGAAACTTTTATGATGTAAGACAAAAATATGATGATATTTTAGTACATACGGGGGTTCCGGAATCGTATAATCTGTTATTTGAATGTTCAGAATATTTATTTCAAAACAGAATCTTTGATGCTAGTCTTGTGAATGAATCATTAAAGTATGCAATAACTGCGGATTCTTTGTATAAGTTACCTTTACACAGTAAAATTTATTTCAATAATTTAGTAGGAAAAATTACAAAAGAACAGGGTAAAAAAGATTATTACGAAAATTACAAAGAATCAGTAATTGCTTATATCGGTAATAAAAAGGATACATTAAACCACTATGAATCAAAAAAAAATGTAGCAATTAGTTATACATTGCTTGCTGATTATTACAAAGAGAAAAGAAACACGCAAAAAGCCGAAGATAATTACAAAGAAGCACTTCGCCTGTATATTATTTTGTTCAAAAAAAATAAATCGGATAACCTGAATTATTTACAATGCTTGATTAAAATTGCCGATTTTTACTCCATGATAGGTAAAAGAACATTGTTAGCACAATGTAATGAGCGTATTGATACACTTATAAAATTTGCGAATCTTAATAAAGAAAATCTGGCTGATATTAATATGCTGATGGGAAATCTCAATTTAAACAGTAGTCCGTTTGAGGCATACATAAAATATGACTTTGCTTTAAGATATTACCTTACAAAAGATAGAATTATATATAAAGACAAAGCTGTAAAAGCAGCATTAGGTGCTGCTCTTGCATGCAATAATGATGGATTTTATACAAAAGTTTTTGAATATTGCGATACGATATCCAATAGAGTAAATATAGATTCTACAGCAATAGGTGCGGCTGTACATGCTTTACTCGGAAATGCATACAAGCGGGGGGAAATTTTGAAAAATAAGGAAAAGACAAAATATTATTTCAGTAAAGCAGAAGAAATCAGTAAAAAAATCAAGGATAAAAGATTGGATGATTTTATTTATTCAATAAAACATGAGCGATGGATTGTGTGGCGGGATGGGTTTGTTTACCCTGTAATCGGTTGGGGAACTGCATATTTTTCATACTTAATCCTGATATGAAAAAGATTGTGATAATTATATTGTTTTTATTGTTAAATTCTGGTATTTCAGCACAAAGCCATAATGATAAATTGCTCGAAACTCCATTATCATTTCACCCATACAGGGATTATTGGAGGTTCATGAGAAGCCAACATTCTCTTTTTTCGGGTGGCATTGCATTGAACATGACAAAATTTCCTAATGTGTGTTTGCTTGGATTTAAGCCTCAGGTTAAGGTTACATATTTTCCTTTCATTTTCGAGGTTGGAAATATTAATGATATTTGGACATTAGGTAAAATAACTTTTCCACCTGTATCTAAGAAAAATTCCATACGAAGAGGGGGTGTTTCTTGTTATGATTTAAAATTGTCGGTGTGTCCTTTGCCTCATTTCGGCAGATTATCTGAAATTATTGTCCCGTATATTGGTTGGGGGTATCAATTTTCAAATGTTGAATTGCTTAAGAACGAAAATGAGACATCGGGTTTGTCTTCGATATTGAATTTGTCAGGGTGGATGTACAGTTTCGGAATTAATTTGTTTTTTGACAATGTACCATTCAATATTGTTCTTAATTATGAGCGAAGTTTGCGAAATCCGAACGAATTAAGGGGATATCGATCTCTAAATATTGGAATTCTTATTGATGTTAAGCGCAGAATAAAGCGAAAGGACAAATTATATTTATTGTATTAAATGACTAATAATATGAGATTTGCTGTTTTAACAATATTTGTTTATCTGCTTTATAGTTGTTCTCTCAACGATGATTTCAATAAGGATGATGTGGTAAATGCGTTATATAATAAGCATGATAGACGACTACTTGACTATGATGCTGTAATGGATCGAAATAAGCAGCTTATATGGCACGAAGAGTTTGATGATAATGACTCGAAATGGCCAATAGATGTTACAATAGATCAGCGTTTAACTGTAATTGACGGATCTCTTATGGGGCGTTCGGATTATTTAATACCATTTTCTCGTTCTTATCAAATGCCCGTAATGCTCGAACAAAACAAAAATTATGAAATAGAAATCAATGTCAATGCGGGTACAGGGCAAATTATTTCGCTTCATAATCCTGATTATGCGGGTAACAATGGTGTTATTCCTGCTTCACAGATTTACATTCTTGTTCTGAAAAATGAAGGTAATAAACATTCTCTTGCCTTGGGTAATGGTTTCCCTCAAATATATAGTTCTGAAAAACACTGGCTATCTGACCGCTTTAACAGGATAACGATTCGTAAAATTGGGAACAAATATGCTTTTTTTATCAATTCTAATTTTTTTTATATATTGAATAAGACAGATTTCATTGGTAAAGCAGCAATGATTTGGATGAATAATAACACTAAGATTGATTATGTGCGGTTTTGGCTTTTAAATTTACCATAACAGGTCAGTGACGATTTGATGCATGTATGTGGATACGGAATTATTGAAAGTTCCGGTTTTCTTGTGCCTGTTATTTCTGTATTTTAGATCAGGTAACAATTGTTTATTCCAAATCCCATTCGATACCGTAGCTTGTATTTTCTTCGAATTTGTTATCCATTTCTGATATTAGTGTATTTTTATTATGATGTTTTATTAACCTCGGAAGCAAAATGATGTTTTTAATAATGTGTTTTGTTTTTTATCCATTGGGTGTAGGGCGGCTTTTATTTGTTGTTAAATCCGGTTTCTTTGTTTTAAGCTTAAAGTTTGGTTTGTTGTAATTTATGATATTCAGGAGGGGAGCGGGGGGTAGTTTTTGTGGCTTATTTATTATTTTTGTGAATCGGAATGTTTCTATTTGAGAAGATTATGGACGGATTTGTTGATTTTTTATCGGAAAATGCGGTTTGGCTTGTACCTGTTACGGTTGCCGTTATCAGTGGTATATTCGGGGTTGTAAAATTCCGGATGGGCAAAAGGAGGACGGTCAGCCAGAAAGCAAAGACGGGAGACCGGAGTCATATTATTCAAATCGGAGGCGATTATCATGCAGACAAAACAAGAAGCTAAGGCCGGAGAAAACGCTACAATTATTCAGGTAAACGGGGATTTTAACCAGGGGCTGACCGGCGAGGATGTCCGTCGGATTTCATCGGAGGTAATAAGGCGGGAACTGGATATACTGGCCAGCGAGGCCCGTCAATTGTTTGAGGAGAGGGTGGAGCAGTTGGCCGGGCGGCTTATTGAGTCCGTGTCGAAAAAGGATCGTTTATTGTTCAGGAGGTTTAACGAGCCTGCTATACAGTTGGCGTTGCACGCTATTTATTGTGAGTATGGGAAAAGTGGCGATGAGACATTGGGAGAGGGGCTTATAGAACTCATGCTTGAAAGGTTGGGAACGACGGAAGGAAACCAGCGGCAATTGAGTCTGGATGAGGCGTTGGTGTTATTGCCGAAATTAACGAAGCCGCAGGTTGATTTTCTGGCTTTTTTTTGTTTTGCAAAAGCTCATAAAAATCTGCCTGCCGATCTGATGGTTAAAGTGATCGATGCGATGGCCGGTGTTATTCCGTCTGTCTCGGGTTTGGATTATAGGGACATGTCCTATCTCCTTTCGGTTGGATGCCTCCACCCTGTTCCCCGTTTCAGGCGGACGATCCCGATAGGAGAAGAGTTGACATATAGCTATAACAGGCTGTATCCGAATGGGATCAGTGCCGGGGTTTTGGATCAATATACGGGAGGTTTTCCCCGTGATCAGGTAAATTTGATGTTCCGGTTTGATGAAACCGTCGGTTTATATTATTTTGTTAAGGGTAGCTATCAGGAGTTGGTGGATGCGGCCCTTGTTCCGGAACGTATTGCAGGGTCAAAGCAAATTCAGGATTTGTACCATCGCTTTACGAAACAGCGGGAAGATGTCGAACGGTATTACATTCAGAGGAATCCCTTGTGGGGAGATATTTTTGAAATGTGGAAAAGATGTTGCCTGTCCCAATATGATCTTTCTTTACCGGCAGATGATATCGCCGGCCCTGCTTTAATGCGGATGCTGAAAGCTGCTCTCTGACTCCGGGAAAATCGCAATGATGGAGTTTATGGGTGTGAACGGCAGTGATAGCCCGGTAATATCCGGGCAAAGAAAGGATAAGGGGATGCTGGATGAAGGGGACGGGAGACACGGCGGGATGTCCCCGTCCGCCGTGTTAGTCTGCAGTTAGTTTCCGGTAGCGTACCCGCTTG
>ERZ791893.403-NODE-403-length-33863-cov-8.134436_pt1 | contig 33863 bp, 30 predicted proteins | sample MGYA00510154_ERZ791893 | MGnify/ENA primary metagenome ERZ791893 (study PRJEB30046, sample SAMN00792068) | human gut metagenome | study: EMG produced TPA metagenomics assembly of the A metagenome-wide association study of gut microbiota in type 2...
TCGCGCCCCGCGGCGTCACGGTGCGGGTGCTCAAGCAGTGTCCGCGTACCGGGGCCGTGCTGGTCTATGTTTACCGCCCCGCGCGGGTGGCAAGACTGCTGGCAGACCCCCGCACGCTGGACTTTCTGGCAGGGGAGGGGTACGCCCTCGGCACTGCGGACGCCCTGCTGAATCAGCTGGCCGGCCGGCTGTGCTGCGAGGGGGAATTCCCGCATGAGATCGGCGTTTTCTTAGGCTACCCGCTGGCGGATGTCATCGGTTTTATCGAGAATCACGGCAAAAACTTTACGGCCTGCGGCTACTGGAAGGTCTACACAGACCCCACCGCCGCCCAGGCAGAGTTTGACCGCTACAAAAAATGCGAGCGCATCTACGCCCGCTGCTATTACAACGGCACCCCGATCCGGCGGCTGACTGTGGCCGCCTGACGATGCACCATAAAAAATGTACAAAGGAGTAGTTTACTATGAGCAAGATCGCAGTTATCTATTGGAGCGGCACCGGCAACACCGAGGCCATGGCTGATTTGGTCGCTAATGCAGCAACCGCTGCCGGCGCAGCTGTTGACAAGTTCACCGCATCTGAGTTCAATGCTGCCTCCGCCGGCGACTACACCGGCTTTGCGCTGGGCTGCCCCGCCATGGGCGCTGAGCAGCTGGAAGAGAGCGAGTTTGAGCCGATGTATCAGGATCTGCGCAGTTCCCTGAGCGGCAAGCCTGTCGGCCTGTTCGGCTCCTACGGCTGGGGCGACGGCGAGTGGATCCGCACCTGGGCCGAGGATGCCGAGGCTGCCGGTGCCCGCATGGTCGTTGAGCCTGTCATGGCCAACGGTACCCCCGATGGCGACGCCGAGACTGCCTGCGCAGCCCTGGGCACCGCCCTTGCCAACGCGTGATATTCTCCATATCCATCATACCTGGGAGGGGCAGCAATGCCCCTCTTCTTTATTTTATGTAAAGCCTTCTCCCCTGGGAGAAGGTGGCCGAAGGCCGGATGAGGGGCACATTTGCCATAGCAACCCGTTCATAGGCAATAACGCCGCCCATGTAGGGGCCGGGTATGCCCGGCCCTCAGCTTACCCGCAATGTCTTCCTTCAAAGAGAGGTCTGGCAAGACCGCCCCTCATCAGCCCGCTTCGCGGGCAGCTTTCCCCAAGGGGGAAGCCTTTGCTTGCGGCATCCAAAAAGTTCCTACTTGACAATCTCGCAAAGTTAGTATATCCTAAGTTCGATTAGAAAACACTAACCTGGAGGTCATCGTATGGCAAACGTTATTATTGTTCTGATCCTGGTCGTAGCTGTTGTCTACGGCATCTACAACTATGTACATCACCTGAACCATGGCGGCGGCTGCTGCGGTGAGCATGACGCCCCCGCTAGGAAGGTCAAGGCCGCCGACACCAACAAAAGCCATTACCTGCACCGTCTGGTCATGGGTGTGGACGGCATGACCTGCCAGAACTGCCAGCGCCATGTGGAGAACGCCCTGAACGCCATGACGGACACCCTGGCCGAGGCAGACCTGAGCGCCCAGAAGGTGACGGTCTGGACCAAGGCCGACGCCGACGAGGACGCCATCCGTCAGGCCATCCGCGATGCCGGTTATCTGCCCCTGCGCACGACGGAGAAAGAGTAAACACATTAGGTATGTCCTGTCCGTAGGGGCCGGGTATGCCCGGTTCTCAACCTTGCGGCGGCCCACAGCGTTTCGGGTTGCGGCAGATGCGCGGGCCGGATATGTCTGTTCCCTACAACTCTACTAAAAGGAACCACAAACTATGATGATAAACAAACGCCTGATCGCCATGATGGGCGATTCCAAACGGTATATCGCGCGGAATGTGGCGCTGCAATGGGTGGCGCTGTTGGCCAATATTGCCATGATCTTTGCCGTGTCTGCGTTTTTGGCGGGGCTTGTGTACGGCCAGGGCAGTCTGTCCGCCGCGCTGCTTGTGCTGCTGGGTGCGCTCGTCGTGCGGTTCTTCTGCACCCGGGGCGCGGCTTCGGCCAGCTACAACGCCAGCCGCACCGTGAAAAAGACGCTGCGCGCCGCCATCTATGAAAAACTGCTGCGCCTGGGCGGCAGCTACACCCAGGCCGTGCCCACTGCCGAGGTCCTGCAGCTGGCGGGCGAGGGCGTCGAACAGCTCGAGACCTACTTCGGCGCGTACCTTCCGCAGTTTTTCTACGCCATGCTCGCGCCCCTCACACTGTTTATCGCGCTGGCCCCGGTCAGCCTGCGGGCAGCGGTCATTTTGATGATCTGCGTGCCGCTGATTCCGGTTTCCATCGTGGCTGTGCAGAAATTTGCCAAAAAACTGCTGGGCAAATACTGGGGCCAGTACGCCGCGCTGGGTGACAGCTTTTTGGAAAACCTTCAAGGGTTGACCACACTCAAAATCTACCAGGCAGACGAAGCCCGCCACGCGGCCATGAACCGCGAGGCCGAGCATTTCCGCAAGGTGACGATGAAAGTCCTGACGATGCAGCTGAACTCCATCATCGTTATGGACGTCATCGCCTACGGCGGCGCGGCGCTGGGCATTGCCGTGGCGGTTAAAGAGTTTGCCGCGGGCCGCGTGGGTTTGCAGGGTGCGCTCTGCATTTTGCTGTTGTCGGCGGATTTCTTCCTGCCCATGCGCGCGCTGGGGTCGTATTTCCACGTCGCCATGAACGGCATGGCCGCCAGCGATAAAATTTTTAAGCTGCTGGATCTGCCTGAAGGCGATGCCAGGACTGCCGAGATCGGCACGGACTGCGCCATTGCCTGCCGTGACCTGCACTTTGGCTACACCGCCGAAAAAGAGACGCTGTACGGCTTGAATCTCGACTTTCCCCAGGGCAGCTTTACGGCGCTGGTGGGCGAGAGCGGATGCGGCAAATCGACGATTGCTGCTGTACTGACCGGCCGCGCAGCTGGCTACACCGGCAGCGTAACCATCGGCGGGCAGGAGCTTTCCGACGTCAACGAAGCAAACCTTTTGAAAAACGTGACCCTCGTCAGCCTGGGCAGCCACCTGTTCAAGGGTACGGTGGCAGACAACCTGCGGATGGCCGCACCCGACGCCGACGACGGCGCACTGTGGGGCGCGTTGGAACAGGTCAACCTCGCAGATTTCCTGCGCAGCGAGGATGGCCTGAACACCCAGCTGGCCGAGGGCGGCAGCAACCTGTCCGGCGGCCAGCGGCAGCGTCTGGCGCTGGCCCGCGCCCTGCTGCATGACAGCCCCGTCTATATCTTTGACGAAGCCACGTCCAATATCGACGTAGAGAGCGAGAACGATATCATGGCGGGCATCCACCGTCTGGCCGGGCGCAAGACGGTCATTTTGATTTCCCATCGTCTGGCCAACGTCACGAAAGCGGACAATATTTACGTGCTGGATCATGGGCACTTGGCCGGACAGGGCACACACGAAGCACTGCTGGCCCAGGGCGGGCTGTACGCCGACCTGTGGAACCGCCAGCAGGCACTGGAAAACTACGGAAAGGGGGCGCAGTGATGGAAAACAAACGCACGCGCGGTAATTTCAACGTCATGTGCCGCCTTGTGGGGCTGGTCAAGCCGCTGGCCCCGGTCATGGTATGCGCCGTTCTGCTTGGTGTGGCGGGCTTTCTTTGCGCTATCTTTATCCCGGTTCTGGGCGTCTATGCGCTGCTGGACACGCTGTTGGCCGCCGCGCCTATTGCCCTTGGCACCGTATGTATTTTGCTGCCGATTTTGGCCGTAGCCCGCGGCGTGCTGCACTACGCCGAGCAGGGCTGCAACCATTTTATTGCCTTCAAGCTGCTGGCCCTCATCCGCGACAAGGTCTTTGGCGTGCTGCGCCAGCTGGCCCCCGCGAAGCTGGAAGGCTGCGACAAGGGCGACCTGATCGCCGTGCTGACCGCCGACATTGAACTGCTGGAAGTTTTCTACGCCCACACGATCTCGCCCATCTGCATTGCGGTCATCGTAAGCATCGTTATGGCGTGCTTTATGGGCAGTTATGCGCCGCTGCTGGGGCTCTACGCCGCCCTGGCCTACGCCATTATCGGCATCGGTGTCCCGGTGGCCGCCGCCAAGGGTGCGCGCAAGTCTGGCGAGAATTTCCGCGCGGAGTTCGGCGCTCTGAACGGTTTTGTGTTGGACAGCCTGCGCGGCGTGCGGGAGAGCCTGCAATACAACGACGGTGCGCACCGCCTAGCGCAGATCAACCAGCGCACCGACGCGCTGGCCGGGCAGGAGCGCCGCCTGAAAGAGGCTGGCGGCACGGCACAAGCCGTAACCGGAGCCATCATCCTGCTGCTGGACGGCGGTATGCTGGCGCTGGCGGGGTTCCTGTGCGTATCGGGGACCATCGGCTTTGACGGTGCGCTGGTCTGCACTGTGGCACTCATGAGCAGCTTTGGCCCAGTCATCGCGCTGGCAAACCTCGGTACCGGGCTGCAAAACACCTTTGCCGCAGGCAACCGCGTGTTGGACATCCTCGATGAGCAGCCTGCCGTGAAAGAAGTCGGCGGCGGCAAGGATATTGTGTTCAGTGGTGCCGACGCCCGCCGCGTGACCTTCGGCTACGGCGACAGCGAGATTTTAAGGGAAGTCACGCTGCACATCCCGCAGAACCAGGTCGTGGGCATCACCGGCCGCAGCGGCAGCGGCAAATCCACGCTGCTCAAGTTGCTCATGCGGTTCTGGGATACCGATTTGGGCAGGGTAGAGATTTCCGGCGAGAACATCAAGGGGATCAACACGGCGTCGCTGCGCGCAGCGGAGAGCTTTGTCGAGCAGGATACCATGCTGTTCCATGACAGTATTGAGGAAAATGTCAAAATCGCCAACCGGAACGCGACCCATGAGCAGGTCGTGGAAGCCTGCAAAAAGGCGTCCATCCACGACTTTATCATGACGCTGCCCCAGGGCTACGACACTCCCGTCGGTGAGCTGGGCGATACCCTCTCGGGCGGCGAGCGGCAGCGCCTTGGCGTGGCGCGGGCATTTTTGCATGACGCACCGTTCATTCTGCTGGACGAGCCGACAAGCAATCTCGACAGCCTGAACGAGGCGGTCATCCTGCACAGCCTGGCCGAGGAACGCGCAAACAAGACCGTCGTGCTGGTGTCCCACCGGGCATCGACGATGCGTATTGCCAACACGACCTATTCGGTCGAGAATGGGAGAATGAGCTGATGGCCGACAAGAACGTTGTAGGGGGCGGTGTTCCCGACACCCCGGAGAAAAAGCGCCGGCAGGAGAAAGAAACGGTCGGCCTGATGATCGAGCTGTACTGCCGCGGCAACCACGGCACGCCGAAAGGCCAGCTCTGCCCCGACTGCGCGGCCCTGCGGGACTACGCCGATGCGCGGGTGGATCACTGCCCGCACATGGCGACCAAAACGTTTTGCAGCGTCTGCAAGACCCATTGCTACAAGCCCGAAATGCGGGAGCAGATCCGCCAGGTCATGCGTTGGAGCGGCCCGCGGATGCTGTTCCACCATCCTGTGCTGGCGATACGGCATCTGGTGGAGACAAGGAAACAGAAGAAGGCGCAATAAATACGCACAGGGCAGGGGGAGTACCTTGCCCTGTTTTGTATTGTAGGGGGCGGCGTCAAGCGGTCAAGACCCCTCCCTGCAAATCCGTTGGATAATGGGACTGCCGCCGTAAACGCTGCGGGCCGGGCATACCCGGCCCCTACGACTCTATAAATGATGTACACGGCAACCCCCGCCGCCAAGCATTTACGATTTATTCAAATTTTACAAAGGTTAGCTATAAATAACTGTGTAATCTCACAAAAGTGTTCGTCTTGTCTAACTCACATCTTGACACCGGGAGTTAGTGGTGGTAAACTACCAACGTAAGCGGTTAGAACGTTCTAACCGCGTACTTTCACCCAATGCGTTAGCATAGGCTAATGTGTTGCAGACTTGCAAAAAAGGGGAGTGTATGGAATGCCTTTGACGATGTCTAAAGCAGGCGATACCGTTACCATCCAGAAAATCACCGGCAAGGACGAAGTCCGCCAGCATCTGGCCGAGCTGGGTTTTGTTGTGGGCGAGACCGTTACCGTTGTCAACGAGATCAGTGGCAACCTCATCATCCAGGTCAAGGAAGCCCGTATTGCGCTAGATAAGACCCTGGCTATGCGCATCATCGTTGCGTAACTTACTATTGGAATCTCAGCCAAAAGGCTGTTTGATTTATTGTACCTTAAGAGGAGGAACAAAGTATGAAGACTCTGAAAGATGCACAGGTCGGCGAGACCGTCACCGTTGCCAAGCTGCATGGCGAAGGCCCTGTCAAGCGCCGCATCATGGACATGGGCCTGACCAAGGGCACCAGCGTCTATGTCCGCAAGGTGGCCCCTCTGGGCGACCCGATGGAGCTGACGGTCCGCAACTATGAGCTCAGCGTCCGCAAGGCAGACGCCGAGATGATCGAGGTTGAGTGATTGCATTTTTAAGAAAGGGGTATAACCAACATGGCAATTAAAATTGCTCTGGCAGGCAACCCGAACTGCGGTAAAACCACCCTGTTCAACAGCCTGACCGGTTCTAACCAGTATGTCGGCAACTGGCCCGGCGTTACCGTTGAGAAGAAGGAGGGCAAGCTCAAGGGCCACGACGACGTCGTGATCCAGGACCTGCCCGGTATCTACTCTCTGTCTCCATACACGCTGGAGGAGGTCGTCGCCCGCGGCTATCTGGTCAATGAGAAGCCCGATGCCATCCTCAACATCATTGACGGCACCAACATCGAGCGTAACCTTTATCTGACCACCCAGCTGATCGAGCTGGGCATCCCCGTTGTCATGGCCGTCAACATGATCGACCTCGTCCGCAAGAACGGCGACAAGATCGACCTGAACAAGCTGTCCAAGGAGCTTGGCTGCGAGGCCGTCGAGATCTCCGCCCTGAAGAACGAGGGCAGCGAGAAGGCCGCTGAGATGGCCGTCGCCGCCGCCAAGAAGGGCAAGGCAGGTGAGCTGCCTCACGTCTTTACCGGCAGCGTTGAGCATGCCATCGCCCACATTGAGGAGTCCATCCAGGGCAAGGTCGATGACCGTTTCCTGCGCTGGTACGCCGTCAAGCTGTTTGAGCGTGATGACAAGGTGCAGGCCGAGCTGAACCTCAGCAAGGAACTGCTTGACCACATCGACGCCCACATCGCTGACTGCGAGAAGGAAATGGATGATGACGCCGAGAGCATCATCACCAACCAGCGCTACGCTTACATTAACGGTGTTGTTGACAAGGCCGTCAAGAAGAAGCCCCGCACCGAGAACCTGACCGCCTCCGATAAGATCGACCAGATCGTCACGAACCGTATTCTGGCGCTGCCGATCTTCGCAGCCATCATGTGGCTGATGTATGCCATCGCAATGGGCACCTCCGTTGCGGACGGCGGCATCGGCATCGGCACCTTTGCCACCGACTGGACCAACGATGTTCTGTTCGGCGAGATCGTCCCGAATGCGCTGGGCGGCCTGCTGGAGAGCATCGGCGTGGCTGGCTGGCTGTACGGCCTGATCATGGACGGCATCGTCGCCGGTGTCGGCGCGGTTCTGGGCTTCGTTCCCCAGATGCTCGTTCTGTTCTTCCTGCTGTCCATCTTGGAGGATGTCGGCTACATGGCCCGCGTTGCCTTCATCATGGATCGTATCTTCCGCAAGTTCGGCCTCTCCGGCAAGAGCTTCATCCCCATGCTGGTTGGTACCGGCTGCGGCGTCCCCGGTGTTATGGCTTCCCGTACCATCGAGAACGAGCGTGACCGCCGTATGACCATTATGACCACCTGCTTCATCCCCTGCGGCGCTAAGATGCCCATCATCGGCCTGTTCGCAGGTGCTTTGTTCGGCGGCAGCAGCTGGGTTGCCACCTCCGCTTACTTTATCGGCTTTGCCGCCATCATCATCTCCGGCATTATCCTGAAGAAAACCAAGTTGTTTGCCGGTGACCCCGCGCCGTTCGTTATGGAGCTGCCTGCCTACCACGTGCCCGCCTGGGGCAACGTCCTGCGCGCCACCTGGGAGCGCGGCTGGTCCTTCATCAAGCGCGCCGGCACGGTCATTCTGGCTTCCACCATCATCCTGTGGTTCCTGCAGGGCTTCGGCTTTGAGAACGGTGCGTTCGGCATGGTCGAGGATCAGGACAACTCTCTGCTGGCTGCTGTCGCTTCCTGCATCGCATGGATCTTCATCCCGCAGGGCTTTGGCAACTGGCGCGCAACCGTTGCTTCCATCTCCGGCCTGATTGCCAAGGAGAACGTTGTCGGCACCTTCGGCGTCCTGTATCACTTCGGCGGCGAACTCTCCGACAACGGCGACGAAATCTGGGGCGAGGTTGCCCGCGACTTCACCTACATCTCCGCTTACAGCTTCATGATCTTCAACCTGCTGTGCGCCCCCTGCTTCGCTGCAATGGGTGCTATCAAGCGTGAGATGAACAACGGCAAGTGGACGGCTATCGCCATCGGCTATATGTGCCTGCTGGCCTACTGCGCTTCTCTGGTCGTCTACCAGATCGGCGGTCTGATCACCGGTGAGGTTGGCTTCAACTTCTTCACCATCGTGGCTGTTGCTATCATTGCCATGACGATCTACCTGCTGTTCCGCCCCAACAAGTACGAGGGCGTCAACGAGGTTCAGTTCGACTCCAAAAAGACTGTTGCCTCCCACTAAATTGAGGTATGCTATGCTTCCGGAAAGGAGCGATTTCTTATGATGGAATTTCTGGCCACCAACTTTAACCTTTCCACGATTATCGTCTCGATCATCGTCTTCGGCGGCACCGGCTGGCTTCTGTATCATGAACACAAGACCGGCGGCCTTGGCTGCTGCGACGGCTCCTGCGGGGGCGGCGGATGCGGCGGTCACGGCGGATGCACAGGGAACTGCAAAACCTGCGGCGGTGCCTGCCACAGCAACTAAACACAATAGTGCCTGAAAAGGGGCGCGGGTCCGTTCGTGGCCTGCGCCCCTTTTTGACGGTTAAAGGAGCGAAATGCCATGACACTGACCGATTCCAACCTGCGGTATCTGCTGGCCATCCACCGGTTGGCCAAGCAGAACACCGACGTCTCGCCTCTGGCACTGGCGCAGGCCATGGGCGTGACCAAGCCCAGTGTTACCAGCATCCTGACCAGCCTGATGAAGCAGGGGGTCATTGTGCGGCGGCGGTACGGCAAAATCTATATCACTGACCGCGGCGTGCTCTACGCCCGGTATTACGACGACCTGGTCGAGACAATTTTACAGCATTTTCCCCTGGCGGACATGGGCTTTACCCCAGAGGAATGCCGCAACGCCGCGATCGCCATGGCAGTAGCGCTGCCTGCGAGGGAAATTGATGAGAAGTGCGAAGCGCTGTACGACAACGAGAACAAGTAAACCGGCAGGACTCCATGTAGGGGCCGCACATGTGAGGCCCTCCGCCTTTCCATAGAAGCTCGTCTGCCCCACACGCAAGGGCCGGGCATGCCCGGCCCCTACCACACCGCGTAAAAACCCTATTGCACACTCGCCCGAATTGTGGTAAAGTTAAATTATATAAAGGTATAAATAAGAGGGGGACTATCATGCAGCTGAATCCGCATTACGCAGAACTGAACGAGAGCTATCTCTTCAGCACCATCGCCCACAAGGTGGCCGACTACCAGAAGGCAAACCCGGACGCCGACATCATCCGTCTGGGCATCGGCGATGTCACCCTGCCGCTGGCGGCATCCGTGACCGAGGCCATGCACAAAGCCGTCGAGGAGCAGGGCCACAAGGGCACCTTCCACGGCTATATCCCCAGCGAGCAGGGCTATGAGTTCCTGCGCAGCGCCATCCGGAACTATTACACCGGTCACGGCGTTGCGCTGGATATGGCGGAGATCTTCATTTCTGACGGTGCCAAAAGCGATCTGGGCAACCTGCTGGATCTGTTCAGCCAGGACAACACGATTCTCGTTCCCGACCCGGTCTACCCGGTCTATGTGGACGACAATGTGATGGCCGGCCGCAAGATTTTGTACCTGCCCGCCACAGCGGAGAACAACTTCCTGCCGATGCCCGACGAAGCGCCCCATGCGGATATCGTCTACATTTGCAGCCCCAACAACCCCACCGGCGCGACCTACTCCGTCGAACAGCTGAAAGCCTGGGTCGCCTGGGCCAAGACTAACGACGCGGTCATCCTGTTTGATGCCGCCTACGAGTGCTTTGTCTCCGAGCAGGGCCTCGCCCGCAGCATCTACGAAGTCGAAGGCGCGAAGGAAGTCGCCATTGAGGTATGCAGCTTCTCCAAGATTGCTGGCTTCACCGGCACGCGCTGCGGCTACACGGTCGTGCCCACGGCGCTGGCCGACGGCAAGCTGAACAAGATGTGGCTGCGCCGCCAGACCACCAAGTTCAACGGCGTTGCCTACGTCGTCCAGCGTGGTGCCGAGGCCGTCTTTACCGAGGAAGGCATGAGGGAGATCCAGCAGAACCTCGACTACTACCGCGCCAACGCCGCCGTCATTGCGGCTGCGCTGGACGAGGCAGGCATCTGGTACTGCGGCGGCAAGAACAGCCCCTACATCTGGCTGCGCTGCCCCAACAACATGGGCAGCTGGGAGTTCTTTGACTGGCTGCTGGAAAACGCCCACGTGGTGGGCACCCCCGGTGAGGGCTTCGGCCCCTGCGGCAAGGGCTATTTCCGTTTAACGGCGTTCGGCGATGCCGAGCGCACTAAGGAAGCCGCTGTGCGCATCAAAAACGCGCTGGCTGCACTGTAAAACTGCGGGAGGGATCAGCATGAAACCGAATGAAGAGATCATGGAATTCCTGAAAGAGAATCCCACATTCTACCTTGCCACTGTCGAGGGGTATCTGCCCCGTGTACGGCCCATCGGCTTTGCCATGTGGTACAACGACCACCTCTGCATTGCACTGGGCAAGCATAAGGCGGCCTACAAGCAGCTGCTTGACAACACGAACCTGGAAATCTGTGCCGCCAATGACCGCGGCGAGTGGATGCGCATTCAGGGCACCGCAAACTTTGACAACACGCCCGAGGCGCAGGCCGCGGCCTTCCAGACCATGCCCCAGTTGGCCGACCTCTACAACGAGGAGACCGGCCACAAGCTCGGCATTGTCTACCTTGACCACATTTCCGCCAAGCTCTTCTCCATGTCCGGCGTCGTGAAGGACATCATGAGTTATTGATACTTATAAAGCAGAGCAGCCCCGGTATGCGTTGTGCATACCGGGGCTGCTTTTTGGTGTAGGGAACGGACGCAAGCTCCCTGCTGGTAAGACAGTAAAATCAAATTTCTTGGAACAGGCATGATTTCGGTCATGCCTGTTCCGCTTTTAGCAGCTCATCCACGGGAATATAGCCCACAAGATCGTACTCGATGCACATATTTGTAAATTCAACCGTTTCGGTTCTTGCCATTATGTTAAAACTCCTTCATCAAAAAAGTAAAACGGATTTACCACATTCTCCGCCCCGAACACTTTTATCGCCATTCGATACATGGCTCTTGCGTGGATACGGTCATGCCAGATAAAACGGCGCAGGACTTTACGCAGCGACCAATCCTCACCATAGCTGCCTTTTCTGACGGTATTTTGCAGAAAATCGGGGTTAGATTCAAGCGATTCAAATCCCCGCTTGCGGCATTCATATATGTTGCCGTCATGATCGGCATCCACAGCAATCTCCGCAAAATAATATGTATTCACATTCTTTGTATGCTCGTACATTTCATTTGCCGTGCGGGGGACTCGTCCGTAAAAGGTCTTGCGTTCCGGTGCGGCGGCTGCATTCTTATCCTGGATAGATTCGTACAATGCAAGGAAATCCTTTGCTGACTTCAGCGCAAGGGTTTTAAGCGCCTTATATTCTTCTATTGTCAGTTGTGCTTGTTCGCTTTCAAAAAGCACATCGGAATCCGCATCCCGAATTGTAAGCTCGGAGCATTTTTCTCCGACGATCACGATTTCCGCTTTGCCCTCGGCCTCCATGCCCAGCCAGTTGCAATAAGAAACGATTTCCTGTGGCATCTTTGCCTTTGCGATTTCAAGGCTTTCGCCACGGGTATATGCACCTACAAAATCCACCGCATAAAGCAAGGTGTCGTTGCCATTATGCTCCCATACGCAGTTAATTATCATAACGCTCCTCCGATCTGAGGTTGCTCCGAAGATCAATACTCGTTGACCGCTTTAAGGTCCTCCTCTGGATTGCTGTCCATATTGAATGTAAAAGACAATAAATTTTCCATCCGATGAACTTCTCACTTGTGTGTACACACATTGTAGCACGGCGATAGCTCGGTTCTCAATAGGCTTTTCAAAAGTCAGCACTTTAAAATGTAACTTTCCTGTGTTCGCAAGCCGATTTGATGGTTTTTATGCTGCCGGACATACTCCGCATTGAAATCCCCACCTATTGGTTTTACCGTTTTGTGGGGTAATTAGCGTAATCGCAAATATTCATGCTCATCAGGGAACGATATTCATCATAGCGTGATTTGCTGTTTCGTGGGGATTTACCACGAGAATGACTACTACTTCACCCGTTTCACTATCCTTGCCTTACAGAGCAGAAAACAAGCGTTTTTCGACCCTTAAACGCACAAAAACAGGCGGCATCCAACCGAAGTTGAATGTCGCCTGTTTTGTCCGATCCTGTTTCGCAGTTGCCGATTTCGTAATTCTCTCAAATTACTGTCTTACCGGCACACGCCTCAGGGAGGCCGTTTGTTACTTTACTTCTCCTGCGCCGCAAACAGCTGCGGGGCGGCCTTGTAGATCAGCACGGCGGCAACAGTCGTCATGATGGTCTCAGGCAGCATGTAGCTGCCGTTGTAGGTCAGGCTGAAGGTCCACGCGGCCAGACCGTCGCTCAGGTTGCCCCAGATCAGAACACCGGACAAGAAGCTGCACAGGAAGCGGATACCGCACACCGCTGCCGTGCCGACGCCGACACCGACCAGCTTGTTGGCAAACGGCTTGGCAATGGCAGATGCCAGACCCAGCAGGGTAAAGGCCAGCACATAGTCCAGCAGGATCATGCCGACCAGCGGCAGGATGCCGGGTGCCGGGGGTGCGTAAAAGCCCAGCAGCATCTGCAGCAGGCTGTTGACAAAGCCGGTGAAAAGGCCCCACTTCACGCCGTGGCGGAAGGAGATCATGATGAACGGCAGCATGCTGAACAGCGTGATGGAGCCGCCGTTGGGCAGCTCATAGATCTTGATGTTGGCCAGCACCGTGCCGAGGGCGATCATCAGGGCGCACTCAACGAGGGTACGGGTCTTGGAATAGGTTTTGGACATGGTATCCACTCCTCAAAAAAATGTAACACAAAACAGAAAAAGCGCCCGCAGGGTATACCTGCAGGCGCAAAAAGTGTTATGACGGGGGGTCAAACTTCCTACGCCGGCATTACCCGGATCAGGTTCAAGGTGACCCAAAACTGCGGTTTGTTTTGATCTCAGCCGAGGATGCCCCCCAGCGCCCCTGTTTTAATGTCCAACCCTTATTATACACAGTATCCGCGGTTTGTCAAGCCAAAGCGGCGCGTTCCAGCGGACGCGCTGTTTTTACTTGCTGACTTTGATGAGATCAGCGCCCGGCTCGACATCGCCGGAGGCAACGACCTCGACGTCCTTGAAGTCGTCGGTGTTGGTCACGACCGTGATGACCACGGCGGGGTGGCCGGCGGCTGCGATCTTGTCCAGATCCATTTCCAGCAGCAGGTCACCCTTCTTGACCTTGTCGCCTTCCTTGACTTTCGGGCTGAAGCCGTCACCCTTCATCTCGACGGTGTCAACGCCGACATGGATCAGCACCTCGACGCCGCCTGCACCCATAATGCCCAGCGCATGGCCGCTGTCCGGGGCCTGGGTGATTTCGCCGTCGACCGGGGCAAAGACCTTGCCCTCGGTGGGTTCGATGCCGCAGCACTTGCCCAGGATGCCCTGTGCAAACACTTCGTCGGGGATGTTCTCCATCGCTACAACGGTGCCCTTGGCGTCAGCCGCCAGGGTCAGGGGGAACGTCGGCTCCGCAGGGGTAGCCGGTGCAGAAGACTTTTTCAGAAAATCAAAAAATCCCATGGTAATCTCTCCTTCTTAAAGCCCCACAAGGGGTGTGTTGTAAGTTTATTATATCCCGCCGCGCCCAAAAAGGCAAGGCTTGCAAGCAGAAATTGCCCAGGTCAAATCCGCTCTTTTACAGCGCGTATGGCCTGCCAGGTAATGCGGGCGATCTCTGCCGGCGGCAGGTCAAACCCAGCCTCCTGCCAGGCAACGATGGTACCAAAGCAGCCGTTCACTGCAAAGACCAGCGTATATTTCTGCTCCTCGGTGCCGCCGCCCGGCGCGAACTCGCCCAAGCAGCGCTCGGCAATCAGCTTTTTGGCGTTGCGGGTAAACTCCGACTCCCAGCTTTTACCGTAAAGTGCTGTGCAGAGGTCGGGGTTTTCGGTCATGTAGGTGAACAGCGCCACCAGGGCAGGGGGAACCTCCTCCTGCGAGATGCCGGGCAGCAGGCTGTCCATCAGGTCATTGAGCCGCGCCAGCTGGGCAGCCTCCATCTGATCCATCAGGGCATAGATATCGGCATAGTGGAAATAGAACGTCCCGCGGCTGATTCCGGCCAGCTCAGTAAGTTCCCGGACCGTGATCTCCCGCAGACTTTTCTGCTGCAACAGCGTAATAAGCGCCTGGTAGAGCCGCTGTTTGGTCATGCGTACACTGCGGTTGGCGTCTCCTTTGGCGTTCATCGTATGCACCGCCTTCCTCGCAAATTTCTACTTTAAGAATAGCCGTTTTCGCGGACATTGTCAAGGATTTTGTACAAAAATGTAGTCTGCCGTTGATGAAATTTTATAAACAATGCAGTTTTCGCCCCGGTGCAAATATGCTACAATAGAGGCAAGGAAGTGATCATTATGAAAATCGACCATGCCCGCGCACAGAAAGCCTTTGCCGACTACGCCGCGCACTACAACGCCGCCGACCCGAAGGTCAAGCTGAAAATCGACCACACCTACCGCGTGGCCGCGCTGTGTGACTGCATTGCCAAAAGCCTGACCCTGCCGCCGGAGGATGCGGATCTGGCCTGGCTTTCCGGTATGCTGCACGATGTCGGCCGCTTTGAGCAGCTGCGGCGGTACAACACCTTCATCGACGCCCAGTCCACCAACCACGCTGCATTGAGTGCAAGCGTGCTGTTTGACGAGGGGCACATCCGCGACTATATAGACGATGCCGCCGAGGACGCCTTGCTGCGCACGGCGGTGGCGTGGCACAGTGCCTTCCGCCTGCCGGAAAAGTTGGACGACCGCACGCGGATGTTCTGCCAGATTTTGCGGGATGCCGATAAAATCGATATTCTGCGCGTCAACGTTGAAACGCCGATGGAGGAAATCTACAACGTCAGCACCGAGGCTCTGCGCCAAAGCCCAGTAACGCCCGCTGTGCTGGACGCATTTTACGAGCACCACTGCATTTTGCACAGCCTGAAAAAATGGCCCGCCGACAATGCGGTGGGCCATGCGTCGCTGGTATTTGAACTGTGCTATCCCGAGAGCCTGCGCATCGTGGATGAGCAGGGCTGGCTGTGGCAGCTGCTGGATTTTAAGACGGAGAATCCTGATACCGCCAAGGCGTTTGGGGCGATTGCGGATGAGATGAAGCGGTGGATAGGCGAGCATATGTAATAAACGGCAAACGGGCAAAACGAGAGGGGCAAGGGAGGGCGGCAGTCCTCCCCGTCCACGGCAGCTGCGGCAAAGCCCGTCGGAATCCCCCAGTCCGCTAACGCGGACAGCCCCCTTTAACAAGGGGGCCACCCCTTCCCCCTGCGGGGGTTCGGGGGAACACCCGACTCAAAAGTGGCGAAAGCCCCGCTGGCGTTAAGCGCGAACAGTAATACTGCGTTCGCGTAGCCAGCGGGGCTTTCAACTTCCTTATTGGGGGTCTCGGGGGCGTGCAGCCCCCGAGGCGCGGGTCCGCTGCGTCGCAACAGCGGCAGTTTTCTTTGCCAGCTTTCTTTTGCTGCCAAAAGAAAGCTGCCTTCGGGCAGGCTGCCGCCAATCCTTTAGACGAGCCCTTGCACCAAAATCACCGCGATCAGCACCGGCAACACATACTTGAAATACGGCTTGACCCACCGGGGCATCTTGGGGCCGTCGCCGGTGTTGCACTCGGCAGCATACTTGTCAAAGCCCCAGCCCCATTTGGTGACACAGAACAAAAGATACACCAGACTGCCGCCCGGCAGCAGCAAGTTGCTGACGAGGAAATCCTCGAAATCCAACACCGTGCTGCCTGCGCCCATGGGCTGGATAAAGCTCCACACATTGTAGCCCAGCGCACAGGGCAGACCCAGCAGCACCAGCGCCGCCGTGCCCACGATGCAGGCTTTGTGGCGGTCCCAGCCAAAGTTCTCGCAGGCGCAGGCGATGATGTTCTCAAACACTGCAATGACCGTGGAGAAGCTGGCGAAGGTCATGAACAGGAAGAACATTGTACCCCACAGGCGGCCGCCTGCCATGTTCGTAAAGACGTTGGGCAAGGTAATAAAAATCAGGCTCGGGCCTGCGTCGGGTGAAATGCCGAAGGAGAAACAGGCCGGGAAGATGATAAGCCCTGCGCAGACCGCCACAAAGGTGTCCAGCACGCAGATACGCGCGGCCTCGCCTGGCAGGGTAAAGCGGCGGTCCATGTAACTGCCGAAAATTTCAATCGCACCGATGCCCAGGCTCAAGGTGAAGAACGACTGATTCATCGCTGCCGTGATGACGTTGCCTAGGCCCTGCTCACTGGCGCGGGACCAGTCTGGCAGCAGGTAGAAGGCCATGCCATCGCCCGCACCGGACAGGGTAAAGCTGTGGACGACCAAGACGAGGATGAGAACGAGCAGGGCGCTCATCATCCATTTGCCGACCTTTTCCAGGCCGCCTTGCAGGCCGCGGCCGCAGACGATGAAGCCTGCCACCGTGATAATGACCATCCAGAACACCATTTCCACGGGGCTCGAGAGCATCTCGCCAAAGATGCCGGACGCTTGTTCCGACGTAAGGCCGTCAAAATTGCCGGTCAGGAAGCGGAAGAAGTAATCGAGCATCCAGCCGGAGACGGTGGTGTAGTACATCATCAGCAGCATACAGCCCACCATGCAGAACCAGCCGTGGATGTGCCACTTGCTGCCCTGTGGTTCCAGCGCCTTGTAGGCGCTGCGGGCGGCACCGTGCCCGGCGCGGCCGACGGCCAGCTCCATGGTCAAAACCGGCAGGCCCATCAGCACCAGGAAAATCAGGTAGAACAAGACAAAGATACCGCCGCCGTACTGGCCTGTGACGGTGGGAAAGCGCCAGACGTTGCCGATGCCGATGGCACAGCCCGCGCTGACAAGGATGAAGCCAAGGCGTGAGCCGAAGCCTTCCCGCTGTTTTTCGGGTTCCATAATATTCCTCTTTTCTTATAAAAGTACTATTATTATAGCGTAGTACAGCGAAACTTGCAAGCGTGGAATCACAGTGTTATAATTAGTGCAACACCCGCCGTGCGGCGTAGGGGCCGCTGCTTGCATCGGCCCGGGCACTTTGCAGCAGCCGCCGCACTGCGCGGGCGAACAATGTTTGCCCCTACTAGCAGCGTACATACTAACGTGTAAGGAGTTAAGAATATGCTTCGTTTTGAATGTGACTACGGCGAAGGCGCGGCCCCGGCCGTGCTGGACCTTTTGCAGCAAACCAATTTTGACCAGACCCCCGGCTATGGCGAGGATGAATACTGCGCCAAGGCTGCTGCACAGATACGCAGCCTGTGCGATGCCCCCAACGCCGATGTGCATTTCTTTGTCGGCGCAACGCAGGCGAACCTGACCGTGATTGCGGCGGCGCTCAAGCCCTGGCAGGGCGTGCTCTGCGCGGATTCCGGGCACATCCATGTGCATGAGACCGGCGCAGTCGAGGCCACCGGCCACAAATGCCTGGCTCTGCCCGGCAAGAACGGCAAGATCACGGCTCGCCAGGTGCGCAAGGCCGTCGAGGAACACCGCGCCAACGCCAGCCACGAGCACGAGGTCCAGCCCGGCATGGTGTATATCTCGAACCCCACCGAGGTCGGCACCCTTTATAATAAGGAAGAGCTGACCGAGCTTTCCGCCGCTTGCTATGAGCTGGGGCTGTACCTGTTTGTGGATGGTGCCCGCATGGCCTACGGCCTGACCAGTCCTGCCAACGATTTGAGCCTGCAGGATTACGCCGCCCTGTGCGACGTGTTCTACCTGGGCGGCACAAAATGCGGTGCGCTGTTCGGCGAGGCAGTCGTCATCACCAACGACGATCTGAAGCCGGATTTCCGCTACTGCATCAAGCAACACGGTGGCATGCTGGCCAAGGGCCGTCTGCTGGGTGAGCAGTTCCTGGCCCTGCTGGACGGCGAGGACGGCGGCGAGACGAGCCTGTATTTCACGATGGCACGCCATGCCAACGAACAGGCCCTGCACATCCGCGCCGCGTTTGAGGCAAAGGGCTGTAAGGTTTTGCACGACTCCCCGACGAACCAGCAGTTCTTTGCCCTGCCCGACGAGTGGTACGCCAAGCTGACCGAGCGCTACGCCATGACCCACATGGGCAAGCCTGACAAGCACCACACCGCCGTGCGCATCTGCACCAGCTGGGCCACGAAGGATGAAACCGTGGAGCAGCTGATTGAGGACGTAAACGCGCTGTAATTCGGTACACCAAAAATCCCGCATCACACGATGCGGGACTTTTCATCTATTCAAATGGCTTCGCGGCCTTATTGGTTGTCTGCGCCGCGGCCGAAGCGATTGCTTCTGGCATGGCCGGGGCGTCAGTGGTAGTTGTTGTCTCGGGGCATCCCCTTAACTCTGTCTATATACTACACCACATTTATGTCCGGCCTGTCACGCCAATTTGAAAAATATGTTAATTCTTTGCTTTTCCCTATAACGCAGTAGGGGCGGGCTTCCAGTCCGCCCGGGGACTTTGCGGCCGAGGCCACGTTCCCGGGCGGAGCAGAGCCCCGCCCCTACTGTGCAATTTCATATAATTTATTTCTGGATGCGCTTATCGCACTTGATGGCCAGCTTCGTGCCAACGGTCTGCAAGATCTGCACCAGCACGACCAGCAGGGCGGTGGCGAAGAACTCCAGCACCACGTTAAAGCGGTAGTAGCCGTAGTTGATGGCGATTTTGCCCAGGCCGCCGCCGCCGATGATACCGGCCATGGCACCGTACCCCATGATGGTCGTAGCCGCAATCGTCACGTTGGCAACCAGGCTGGGCATGCTCTCGGGCACCATGACTTTGGTGATAATTTGCAGCGGCGTCGCACCCATGCTCTGGGCGGCCTCGATGACGCCCGCATCGACCTCGCGCATGCTCGTCTCAACCAGGCGCGAGACGAAGGGGAAGGACGCGATGACCAGCGGCACAATGGATGCCACCGTGCCGATGGACGTGCCCACGATGGCGCGGGACAGCGGGATGACAATGATCATCAGAATCAGGAACGGCACACTGCGCAGCAGGTTGACCAGGCCGTTCAGCAACGCCATGACCCAACGGGGCAGGGGACGCACGCCACCCTGCTCGCCGGTGACAAGGCAGACACCCAGCGGCAGGCCAATGACCAGCGCCAGCAGGGTGGCCACGACCGTGGACCAAATCGTCTCCCACGTTTCAAACGGAATGGTGGGCAAAATCTGCAAGAACGTCTGCCAGTCCTTGCCTGCAAAAAACTCTGCCATCAGCCGTTCACCTCCTCATAGGTAATGCCGGGATAATTTTTAATGTACTCGATGGCCGCTTCGGCCTTGTCGTCGTCGGGCAGAGCCAACAGCATGCTGCCCAGCGTCTGGCCGTTGACAATGCGGGTGTCGGCCGCCATGATGGATACCAGCGCACCACACTCGATGGCAAGACTTGCCACCAGCGGCTTGTCGGTGGTCTGGGTGCCGCCGAAGGCCACACGCACCAGGCGCTGGCCGGGCAGGGCTTCGGCTTTGGGCGCACCGGCGGGGTAGACCAAGCGGCGTGCCGCCTTGGAAGTAGGATGGCTGAAGATGGCCTGCACGCCGCCCTCCTCGACAACGGTGCCGTTGTCCAAAATCGCCACGCGGTTGCAGACTTCCTCAACCACGCTCATCTGGTGGGTGATGATGACGACCGTGATGCCCAGTTCGCGGTTGATCTTCTGGATCAGCTGCAGGATGGCGTGGGTCGTGTTGGGGTCAAGGGCACTCGTCGCTTCGTCGCAGAGCAGCACCTTCGGGTCGGTCGCCAGGGCGCGGGCAATGGCAATGCGCTGTTTCTGGCCGCCGGACAACTGGGCAGGGTAGGCGTCGGCCTTGTCAGGCAGGCCGACCAGTTCCAGCAGTTCGCGGGCGCGGGCCTCGGCCTTTTCCTTAGGGACCTTGGCAAGCTCCATCGGGAACATAATGTTGCGCAGGCAGGTCCGCTGCATCAGCAGGTTGAACTGCTGGAAGATCATCGTGATTTCGCGGCGGGCAGCGCGCAGGTCAGCCGCATTTAGGTCCTGCATCTGTTTCCCGTTGACGATGACGCTGCCCTCGTCGGGGCGTTCCAACATATTGATGCAGCGTACCAGCGTAGATTTTCCGGCGCCCGACATACCAATGATGCCGTAGACATCGCCATCCCGGATGGTCAGGTTGATGTCGTTCAGCGCGACGACCGTGCCACCCTGCGTGGCAAAGCGCTTGGTCAGGTGTTGCAGTTCGATCATGGGTATTCTCCCTCACTTACAAAGATAGCGAATGAGTGTAAAACCCATTCGCTGTTAATTTTACTCTATTTCACGACAGGTTGCAAGGTTTTTCTTGCTGTTTTGTGCCTTGCACTGTAGGGGCGAGCAATGCTCGCCCCTACGACCTTACCGCGGATATGTTTTTTCTTAGAAAATGGGCACGACCGCGCCGTCATAGGTGCTGTTGATGTAATCCTGGACCTTGTCGCTGGTCAGGGCGGCGTACAGGGCCTGGATGGCGGGGTCGCTCTCGTTACCTTCCTTCACGACCAGAACGTTGGCGTAGGTCTGGGCAGCCTCAGAGGATGCGTCCTCGGTGGCAAGAGCATCCTTGCCGACGGAGAAGCCAGCCTCTATTGCGTAGTTGCCGTTGATGACGGCAAAGTCAACGTCCTGCACGGTGCGGGGCAGCTGGGCAGCCTCGATTTCCTCGATCTTCACGTTATGGGGGTTCTCGGTGATGTCGTTGACGGTGGCGGTCAGACCGGCACCGTCACGCACGGTGATCAAGCCCTGAGCGGCCAGCAGCTGCAGGGCGCGGGCCTCGTTGGTGGTGTCGTTGGGCACGGCGATCGTTGCGCCGTCAGCGATGTTGGCGAGGTCGCTGCTCTTGCCCGGGTAGATGCCGAACGGCTCATAGTGGACAGCGCCGACGCTGACGAGGTGGGTGCCGTTCTCCTCGTTGAAGCTGTCGAGGTAGGGGGTGTGCTGGAAGTAGTTGGCATTGACCTCGCCGCTCTCGGTCACAAGGTTGGGCTGGACGTAATCGCTGAACTCAACGATCTCAAGGTCGATGCCCTGCTCCGCCAGAATCTCCTTGGCCACATTCAGGATCTCGGCGTGAGGCGTGGGGGAGGCGGCGACCTTCAGGGTCGTGCCGGCCAAGTCGCTGGTGGACTCGGCAGCCTCAGAAGAAGCTGTGGTGCTCTCGGTGGAGGCAGCCTCAGAGGAAGCGGTCTCGGTGGTGGAAGCGGTGGAGCCGCAGGCGGCCAGGCTCAGGGCCAGGGTAGCGGCGAGCGTTGCAGAAATCAGTTTTTTCATGGTAGTAATCTCCTTTTTATTGTCAGGTGTGTTGTTTTGTGAATGTGTTGTTCCCTCAAACGTCACATTCGCACACCGGGCTGCTTGTAGATGGAACCTCTTTCCATAGTCACAAACTTCCTTTCCAAACAAAAGCGGGATGTCGGTTTTCTCCGGCATCCCGCTGCAAGTTTTCTTTATGCGCTGAAATTTGCGCGCAAGAAAGCTGGCACAGGACGCTTACGCATCATGCACATGCACATCATCATGCCGGAATAGGCTGCGTTCATAGTCTTGTACCCCTTTCTCTCGTTGTTTGGTCAGCGGTGATTTGCTTTCCATGGCTCACAGTATACGCCAGTGAACACATTCTGTCAACACCCTTTTGCATAAAATTGCACATTTCGGCATTTTGCATATATCCTACCAGGCAGATAGGTTGAATGCTTGCAAAATTCCTATAATTATGCTATGATTAGTAGTACAATCTCAGGAAAAGGGAGACTGAACATGAAATTCTCGACCCGTGACCGTTACGCTTTGCGCCTGATGGTGGAGCTTGCCAACCGCCCCAATGATCTGATCCCGTTAAAGGAAATCAGCGACAAGCAGCGCATCAGCTTAAAATATTTGGAGCAGATCGTCACCCCGCTGGCAAAGGCGGGGCTGGTATCCAGCGTGCGCGGTGCCCAGGGCGGCTACCGTCTGGCCCGCCCGGCGGCGGAAATCACCTCCGGCGAGATTCTGCGCGCCGTAGAGGGGGAGCTGACAGCCATTCCGTGTCTGGCTTCCTCGGTGGATTGCCCCCACCGCGGCCAATGCCACACGCTGGATTTCTGGTCCGGGCTGAATGATTTGATCAACAAATATGTGGACGGCATTACGCTGGAGCAGCTGCGCACCATGCCGGAAGTGCCGGAGATTTCCCCGGAGACTTCCGAGAATAGCGAGACCGACCTCTAAGTGCTGCCATGTAGGGGTCGGGCATGCCCGACCCGCGTGTGTAAGGCTCCGACTGCTTGCGGGAAAGCCGCGGGCAGCACATGTGCCGCCCCTACAACTCTGCCTTGCTTTTAAAAGAAAACACCGCCCCATCTGCCGTATCAGCAGATGGGGCGGTGCTGTTTATGATTGCACTATCTCAGTCAAGGAATATCACAGATTAAAATACCGCTTGGCATTATAATAGCTGATACCCTCAACGATCTTCTTCAAAGCCTTCTCGTCGTTGGGGTACTGGCCGTTCTCGACCCAGTTGCCGATCAGGTTGCACATCAGGCGGCGGAACAACTCGTGGCGGGTGTAGCTCAGGAAGCTGCGGCTGTCGGTCAGCATGCCGATGAAGTTGCCCAACAGACCCAGTCGGGCCAGGGTCTTCATCTGCTGGTACATGCCGTCGTCAGTGTCGCAGAACCACCAGGCGGAGCCCAACTGGATCTTGCCGGGAATCTCGTCGTCCTGGAACGCGCCCAGGATGGTGCCCAGCATATCAAAGTCGGCGGGGTTCAGGCTGTACAGAATGACCTTCGGGCAGGCATCGGCCTTGGTCAGTGCACTCAGCAGGCTGCTGATGGTAGCGCTGCAATCGGTCACGGCGATCATATCAAAGCCGGTGTCGGGGCCGAGCTTGCGGTACATCTTCTCATTGACGTTGCGCAGGCAGCTGTAGTGCATCTGCATGACAACGTTGTGCTTCTTGTACAGGGCACCCAGCTTCAGCAGCAGGTAGGTGGTGTACTCGTCGCCTTCCTCCTTGGTCAGGGTCTCGCCGGCCATGGCCTTCTTGAAGGCAGCAGTCGCCTTCTCAGCGTTCGTTTCGGCGAAGGGGATGTAGTCCAGACCGTGGTCAGAAGCGCGGCAGCCCATCTCGACGAAGAACTCCAGGCGTTCTTCCAGTGCACTGACAACGCAATTTGCACAGGCAAACTTGCGGCCCACAACTTCCTCCAGCTTATGGATGTAATCGGCGAAGCCCTCCTTGCGGATGTTCAGGACCTTGTCGGGGCGGAAGGACGGGGCGACGACGACCTTGATGGAGGGGTCCTCCTTGATCTTCTTGTGCCACTCGAGGGAGTCGATGGGGTCGTCGGTAGTGCCGACCATGGCGACGTTGCTCTGCTCGATCAGGCCGCGGACGGTCAATTTCGGGTCGTTCTGCAGCTTCTCGTTGCAGAGGTTCCAGACTTCCTCGGCAGTCTCGCCGTTCAGCACGCCCTCATAGCCGAAGTACTTCTTCAACTCGAGGTGGCACCAGGTATACATCGGGTTGCCGATGGCCATTTCCAGGCTCTCGGCAAACTTTTGGAAGCGCTCGCGGTCGGGCTTGTCGCCGGTGATATACTCCTCGGGCACGCCGTTGGAGCGCATCACGCGCCACTTGTAGTGGTCACCGAAGTAGTAGTCGCTGCCGTCGGCCAGGACCTGATGGCCGCCCAGCCAGACCTGCGCAATATTCTCAAAACGGCGGTTCTCATAAATTTCCTGCGGGGGAATATGGCAGTGATAGTCGATGATGGGCAGCTTGGCCGAATAATCGTGGTACAGGCGCTGCGCGGTGGGGGTCTCCAGCAAAAAGTCCTTATCCATAAACGCTTTCATGTACAGACACTCCTTCATTATATTCATTATAAGGATGATAGCGGGGGAGTGGGCACCGGGCCGGATAGCACATACTTTGCGCATCTTTTTCGGCCCAAAACCACATACTCTGCTACTATTATACATAATAAAAAATGCTTTAGCAAGTTGCGAAAATTGCTCGTTAATCGAAATTATAGCCAAAAAATGCGGTGGCTTGTTGTGCAAGATGCGGAATCCCAAAAAAGGCCGGAAAATTGCGCAAAATATGTGCGCTGATTACAGAATGGAACTTGACGAACCAGGCCAAAAAAAATACAATGTAGGTAACAAGGCGTGCTGCGGCCCCCACTGCCGCGCACCAGAATTGTTATTAAGTAAGGAGAAGCGTTTATGGAAACCTTGAATTATGAAGTTCTTGCAAAATCCGGCTACAACGGCTACATTCTGAAGAATGCACCCGAGAAAGTGCTGCAGTTCGGCGAAGGTAACTTCTTGCGCGCATTTGTAGATTATTGGTTCGATCTGGCCAACGAGAAGGCCGATTGGAACGGCAAGTGCGTTCTGGTCCAGCCCATCGCCCCGGGCCTTGCCAAGATGATCAACGAGCAGGAGGGCCTGTACACTCTGTACCTGCGCGGCAGCGAAAACGGCCAGAAGGTCGATGACAAACGCGTTATCTCCAGTGTCTCTCGTTGCCTGAACCCGTATGAGAAGGAAGGCTTCGACCAGATGATGGAAGTCGCCGCCAGCGACGACCTGGAAATCATCGTTTCCAACACCACGGAGGCCGGCATCGCCTACGACCCCGCCTGCAAGCTGGAGGACGAGCCCGCATCCAGCTTCCCCGGCAAGCTGACCCAGGTGCTGTACCACCGCTATAAGGCCGGCAAAAAGGGTATCATCATGCTGGCCTGCGAGCTGATTGACAACAACGGCAAGGAGCTGCTCAAGTGCGTCAACCAGTACATTGAGCAGTGGGGCCTGGAGGACGGCTTCAAGAAGTACGTCAACGAGGACTGCATCTTCTGCGGTTCTCTGGTTGACCGCATCGTTCCGGGCCGCATCCGTGACCCGAAGGAAGTTGCCGAGCTGGAAGAAAAGCACGGCTACGCTGATCCCCTGCTGGACGTCGGCGAGGTCTTTGGCGTCTGGGTCATCGAGGGCGACACCAAGCTGAACGACATCCTGCCTTTCCGCAAAGCCGGTCTTGAGGATCACGTTTTCGTGACCCCCGACATGAGTCCCTACAAGAAGCGCAAGGTCCGCATCCTGAACGGTGCCCACACCGGCTTTGTCCTGGGCGCTTACCTGGCCGGTTTTGACATCGTGCGCGACTGTATGCACGACGCCACCGTTCTGGGCTATATGAACAAGATGCTGTCCGAGGAAGTCGTCCCCATTCTGCCGCTGGATCAGGAGGACTGCAAGAAGTTTGCCGCCGCTGTTGAGGACCGCTTCAACAACCCGTTCGTCAACCATGAGCTGATGAGCATTTCCCTGAACTCCACCTCCAAGTGGCGTGCCCGCAATATGCCGTCCTTCCTCGAGTATGTCGAGAAGAACGGCAAGCTGCCCACCTGCCTGACCATGAGCTTTGCCGCTTACATCGCCTTCTACACCAACGATGTGCAGGAGCTGACCGACAAGGGCCTGGTCTGCAAGCGCGCCAAGGGCAACGAGTACACGGTCTCCGACGACCGCTGGGTCCTTGAGTTCTACAACGAGCACAAGAACGACGACATCCCGACGCTTGTCCATGCCGTCATGACCAACGAGAAGATGTGGGGCCAGGATCTGACCAAGGTTCCCGGCTTCGAGGAAGCCACCGTCAAGAACTTGACCGCTATTCGTGAGAATGGCGCGCTGGCCGCTTACAAGAGCTGCCTGTAAGCCCATAAAGGCTTCTCCCTTGGGAGAAGCTGTCACCGAAGGTGACTGATGAGGGGCGCGTTCGCCATTGCTGCCCGCAAACGGGTTGCCGCCGTAACGTTGCCCCTCATCCGACCGCGCGCCGCGCGGCCACCTTCCCCTTCGGGGGAAGGCTCAAACGTACCCCACTGGGGCCGGAGAATGCCCTCCGGCCCCAGCTTCTATTATGAGTAAGGAGACATCTTATGCCCATCGCCATTAAGATCAACCCCAAAGATAACGTCGTCGTCGCCCTGCATCCCATCGCCAAGGGCACGGCCGTCCCGGTCGATAACACCACCATCACCGCCGTCGAGGATATCCCCCAGGGCCACAAGATGGCCATCGTCCCCATCAAAGAGGGCGAAAACGTCATCAAGTACGGCTTTCCCATCGGCCATGCCACGGCGGACGCCGTGCCCGGTACCTGGATGCACACCCACAACATCCACACGAACCTCTCCGGCGAGATTGAGTACAGCTACCACCCCAACGTGCATCCGCTGACCCCGGTTGTGCCCGAGACCTTTATGGGTTACCGCCGCAAGGACGGCCGCGCCGCTATCCGCAACGAAATCTGGATCATCCCCACCGTCGGCTGTGTCAATGATTGCGCCAAGACGCTCGTGCGCGATAACCAGGATCTCGTCACCGGCAGCATCGACGGCCTGTACACCTTTACCCATCCGTTCGGCTGCTCCCAGACCGGCCATGACCACGCCCAGACCCGCAAGCTGCTGGCCTCTCTGGTGCGCCACCCCAACGCGGGCGCAGTGCTCGTACTCTCCCTGGGCTGCGAGAACCTGACCCACGAGCAGTTCCTGGCAGAGCTGGGCGACTACGACCACGACCGCGTCAAATTCCTGACCTGCCAGGACGTGGAGGACGAGCTGATTACAGGCCGCGAGATCCTTAAAGAGCTTGCCGCCTACGCCGGACAGTTCCAGCGCGAGGCGCTCCCCGCCAGCGAGCTGGTCATCGGCATGAAGTGCGGCGGCTCGGACGGCCTGTCCGGCATCACCGCCAACCCGACGATTGGCCGTTTCAGTGATATGCTGTGCGCCCGCGGCGGCTCCACCGTGCTGACCGAGGTGCCTGAAATGTTTGGTGCCGAGGGTTTCCTGATGGATCGCTGCCAGAACGAGGAAGTCTTTGAGAAGGCTGTCAAGATGATCAACGGCTTCAAGGAGTATTTCATCAGCCACAACGAGGTCGTCTATGATAACCCCAGCCCGGGCAACAAGCAGGGCGGCATCACGACGCTGGAGGACAAGTCCTGTGGCTGCGTGCAGAAGGGCGGCTCCGCCCCCATCATGGACGTCATCGGCTACGGTGAACCGGTCGTGACCAAGGGCCTGAATATGCTGTACGGCCCCGGCAACGACCTGGTTTCCGCCACCGCGCTGACTGCCGCCGGTGCACATATGGTGCTGTTCAGCACGGGCCGCGGCACGCCCTTTGGTGCCCCCGCCCCGACGCTGAAGATTGCCACCAACAGCCAGCTGGCCGCCAAGAAAAAGACCTGGATCGATTTCAATGCGGGCGTTGTCGCCGACGGTGAGCGCACGCTGGACGAGGCCGGTGCCGACCTGTACCAGCTGGTGCTGGACGTTGCCTCCGGCCAGCAGACCTGCGCCGAGAAGAAGGGCTTCCGCGAGATCTCGATTTTCAAGGATGGCGTTGTATTGTAAGCCTGTTTGTGGTATAATTAAACACGAAAAAACCACTACGCTGTAGGGGCCGGGCATGCCCGGCCCGCAACTTACCCGCAATCGGGTGCTTTCCACAAAGTTGCGGGCCGCACATGTGCGGCCCCTACGTGCATACAAAGGAGAGCCTTATCATGTCTACTCTGACTACCGGCACCTATGAAAAATACGGTGCTTCCTACAAGACCCTGACCCTGACCGACGGCGAGTGCGCGTTCACCGTCACGCCCGAGAAGGGCGGCATGGCTACCTCTTTCACCAAGAACGGTGATGAGTACCTGTGGCTGCGCGATAAGAACTTTGAATCCACCGACCGCCCCCGCTGCGGCATCCCCATCCTGTTTCCAAACTGCGGCAAGCCGGACGGCGGCGTGCACCACTTCGGCGGCACAGCCTATCCCATCGAGGTCCACGGTCTGGCCGACCTGGTGCCCTGGCTGGTCAAAAGCGCCGACGACAGCGCCATTGAATTGACCCTGACCCCCAACGGTTTAACAAAATTTGTCTATCCGTTTGATTTTGCTTTGACCATGCGCTACACGCTGGTTGGCAATACCGCCACGCTGGCTCTGACCGTCGCCAACACCGGTGACAAGGCGCTGCCATTCAGCGTTGGTTTCCACCCTTACTTCGGCGTGACCAGTCTCGACAATGTCTCCTTTGCCATTGACGCCGCCACCTGCAGCGAGAGCGCCAAGGGCGAGCAGCCCGCCGCGCCCGAGACGATCACGCTGACCCGCAAGGAAGGCAGCGCCGACTCCATCCGTCTGCTGACCGGCGTAAAAAGCCCGATGCAGCTGACCGATGCCGGCAACGGCCACAAAGTCACGGTTGCCTTTGACGAGAGCGTTTTCTCCAACGGCGTACTCTGGCAGCAGGACGCCGAGAGCTTCGTCTGCATGGAGCCGTGGAACGGCTGGGCAAACTCCGTCAATGAGGAAGGCCGCCACATCGAGCTGGCCCCCGGCGAGACGAAAGAGTTCAAGTGGAGCGTGACCATCGAGTAAAGTTACGGTAGTAGGGGAGAGATTCAGCCCTTCTGCTGGGCATCAAGGACGCCGCCCCTACAAGCGTTGCGAGGTAGGGGCCGCACATGTGCGGCCCGCAGCCTTACCGTAAAAGCGCTTTTGCCGTACAGTTGAGGGCCGGGCATGCCCGGCCCCTACCGTGCAACAAAAAAGGACATCCGCCAATTACGAGCGGATGTCCTTTTTATTGTTTGAAAGCTTCTTTGTTTACTTTCTTCTCGAAGAAAGTAAATCAGCCCGGCTGCTTGCCGATGTAGGCCAGGATGCCGCCATCGACGTAGAGGATCAGACCGTTGACAAAGTCGGAAGCCTCAGAGGCCAGGAAGACGGCGGGGCCGCCCAGATCCTCGGCTTCACCCCAGCGCGCAGCGGGGGTCTTGGCAACGATGAACTGGTCGAAGGGATGACGGCTGCCGTCGGGCTGGATCTCGCGCAGGGGGGCAGTCTGCGGGGTGGCGATGTAGCCAGGTCCGATGCCGTTGCACTGGATGTTGTACTGACCGTACTCAGAAGCGATGTTCTTGGTCAGCATCTTCAGGCCGCCCTTGGCAGCAGCATAGGCGGAGACAGTCTCGCGGCCCAGCTCACTCATCATGGAGCAGATGTTGATGATTTTGCCGCCGCCCTGCTCGATCATATCGGGGATAACGGCCTTGGCAACGATGAAGGGAGCGTTCAGGTCAACGTCGATGACCTGGCGGAACTGGGCAGCGGTCATCTCGATCATCGGGATGCGTTTGATGATACCGGCGTTGTTGACCAGCACATTGATGTGGCCGACTTCCTCGGTAATCTGCTTGACCATGGCGTTGACGGCGTCCTCATTGGTGACGTCGCAGACATAGCCATGGGCCTCGATGCCAGCCTCTTTGTAGGCGGCCAGGCCTTTGTCAACCAGTTCCTGCTTGATGTCGTTAAAGACGATCTTGGCGCCGCAGTTTGCCATAGCGGTAGCAATAGCAAAGCCGATGCCGTAGGAAGCGCCGGTGATGAGCGCGACCTTGCCGGTCAGGTCGAAGGATTTCGGGGTGCAAACAGACATGATGCAAAACCTCCTAAAGTTTGTAACAGTCATATATTCAAGCGTCCGTATCTCGGGCGCATGAATTTAAGTAAACGGGATGCGTGGTGCGCAAAATTTGTTGCGCATTTTTTGCGCAAGCCAACGCAAGATATGTGCGTTTTTTGCGTTCAGCGCAGGTCGGTGGTGGCGATATTGTCCATGTCGTCAAACTCCATGTTTTCGCCGCCCATGGCCCAGATAAAGGTGTAATTCGACGTGCCTACGCCGCTGTGGATACTCCAGGAGGGGCTGATGACGGCATCGTAGTTGTGCATGACGATGTGGCGGGTCTCGGTAGGCTCACCGCACATATGGAAAACGACCTGGCCCTCGGGAACTTCAAAGTAGGTGTAGATCTCCATGCGGCGCTCGTGGGTGTGGCTGGGCATGGTGTTCCAGTTGCTGCCCGGCTCCAGGGCGGTCATACCCATGGACAGCTGGCAGGTCTTGAGGACGCTGGGGTGGATAAACTGGTTGATGGTACGCTTGTTGCAGGTCTCAACGCTGCCCAGGGGGCGCTTGGCGGCCTGCTCAATGGTGATGAGCTTGTTCTCGTAGCTGCAATGGGCCGGGGCAGAAACCATGTAGAATTTGGCCGGGTGCTCGGGATCGTCACTCTTAAAAGTAACTTTTTCGTTGCCCTTCGTGATGTACAGGCAGTCCTTGTAGTTCAGGTGGTATTCCTGGCCATCCGCCGTGATGGTGCCGGCCCCGTCGCCGATATTGAAAATGCCGATCTCGCGGCGCTCCAGGAAGTAATGGGTGCCGAAGTTGGCCCAGACGTCGATACCCTTGTCGATGGGGACTTCCTCGTGTACAGGCATACAGCCCAGCGTCACCATGCGGTCCACGTGGCTGTACACGGCCACGACCTCGTCCGCCTTGTACAGGCCGGTGATGAGCATTTCGTTTCGGGTTTCCTCGGTGGTGTAGCGCTTGAAATCGCGCTGGTTGCAGGAATAACGGATATCCATACGGAAACTGCCTCCTTGACGTAACAGATGATTGTTAAAAAGCAAACATATTTTGCCATCGTTAACTCTATTATACAACATCCTCGGGTTAGAACATAGTGGTAGAATTGCACAATAATTAGGCAGTCTCATTGTGCATTTTAATCATGAAAATATTTCACTTTACAAATTAGCAAATTTCAACTATACTCGTGTCAGTGTCCCGGCCGCAAGGGTGCGGCCCGGCCCGATCCGGCAAGCCCCGGGTCGGGCTGAATTCTTGTCAAAAATGAAGGAGCACGCCATGCTTACACTGGATAAAATCTACCACGCCAAGTTCATTTTAAAGCAGGTCGCCCGCAAAACGGATTTAATTGCCGCCCCGCGCCTCTGCCCGGGCACTGACCTCTACCTGAAAACTGAGAACCTGCAAGTCACCGGCAGCTTCAAGGTGCGCGGCGCGTACTACAAAATCAGCCAGCTTTCGGCGGAAGAACGTGCCAAGGGCGTCATCGCCTGCTCGGCGGGCAACCACGCACAGGGCGTGGCGCTGGCCGCCACCCGCATGGGCATCAAGAGCGTTGTCTGTATGCCGGACGGTGCCCCTATTATGAAAGTGGAAAGTACCAAGCGGCTGGGCGCAGAGGTCGAGCTGGTCAAGGGCACCTACGACGACGCCCATGACCGCGCCGTGGAACTGCAGGAGCAGACCGGCATGACCTTCATCCACCCCTATGACGACGAGCTGGTCATTGCGGGGCAGGGAACCATCGGCCTGGAGATCCTCGACCAGCTGCCCGATGTGGACGCAGTCATCGTGCCCATCGGCGGCGGCGGTCTGATTTCCGGCGTGGCGTTTGCCATCAAGAGCCTGCGTCCCGAGGTAAAAATCTACGGCGTGCAGGCGGCGGGTGCCCCCAGCATGGAGCACGCGTTCCACGATCACAAGTACGAGACGCTGGACTCCGCCGTGACCTTTGCCGACGGCATTGCGGTCAAGACGCCCGGTGAGACGACCTTTGACATGGTGAGCCAGTACGTGGACGACATTGTCACGGTCAGCGAGGACGAGATTGCTGCCGCCATCCTGGCGCTGATGGAGAACCAGAAGCTCGTGGCCGAGGGCGCAGGTGCCACGCCGGTGGCTGCCGCGCTGTTCGGCAAGCTGCCGCTGGCGGGCAAGAAAACCGTCTGCCTGATTTCCGGCGGCAACATTGATGTGAACATTCTCTCCCGCGTTATCACCCGCGGCCTGGTCATGAGCGGCCGCAAGACGAACCTGATGATTGCCCTGGAAGACAAGCCCGGCCAGCTGAGCCTGGTCAGCGACATTGTCTCGGCCTGCGGCGCAAACGTCGTCAGCGTCCACCACGACCGCAGTGACGCGAACATGGCCATCACCAGCTGTTTCCTGAAGCTGGGGCTAGAGACCCGCGATGCCGCGCAGATCAAGACGATCAAGGAGAAGCTGACCGAGGCCGGATTTAAGCTGGTGACAGAGAGGGCGTAAACGTAAACTAAGGCAATACCGCACAATTCCCGCCTGACGGCTTAAGCACCGCTCCGGCGGCTGCGGCACGGCATCTGCGTTGCCAAAATGCTCGATAAGACATCCAGTATTATCTGCGCTTTTGGCTTAGCAGCTGCCGCACCTCGCTCGCCGTATCGGCACTTAGAATTATGCGGTATTGCCCTAAGTCAAAAGAAAAGAGAAAAGAGATTTTCTCTTGCCAGACTCTCTTCTCTCCTCTCTCTTATTTCTTCGCTGTCAAGGTCAGACCTTGACCCCCGCCGCCAGCAATTCCACAAACTGTTTTGCCACGCGGGGACTGCGGCCGCCGGCACGCAGAGCGAAGGCCGCGCCCTTGATGAACAGCTGGTCGCTGGGCATCTGGACGTTGTACTGCTTCGCCAGTTCCAGCAAAATGCGGTCGTAGCGGTCCTTGTCGGGCTGCTGGAACGTCACCGTCAGGCCGAACCGGGCCGACAGGCTCATGAGTTCCTGGCGGGTGTCCATCGCGTGCAGGTCGTCGCCGCTGCGGTCGGCCATCGTCTCCTTGACCAGGTGGCGGCGGTTGCTGGTTGCGTAGACCGCCACGTTATGGCTGCGCCCGCCGACGCCACCCTCCAGAATCGCTTTCAGCGCGGCAAAGTTATCGTCGTTGGACGCAAAGCTCAAATCGTCGATAAACAGGATGAATTTCAGCGGATTTTTCGCCAGCTCGTCCATCAGGGCAGGAATCTGGTACAGCTGGTTTTTCTTCACTTCAATCAGGCGCAGGCCGTCGGGGGCGAACTCGTTGGCAATGGCCTTGACCGTGCTGGATTTTCCGGTGCCCGCATCGCCGTACAGCAAAACGTTATTGGCGGGGCGGTCTTCCAGCAGGGCGCGGGTGTTGGCGATGACCTTCTCCCGCTCCTGCTCGTAGCCGGGCAGCTCGCTCAAACGCTGCGGGTCGGGGTAGCGCACCGGCACCAGGCGGCCCTCTTCCAGCGCAAAGACATGGTGGCGGGCAAACATACCGTAACCCTTCTGACCCATGGCCGCACGGCGGGCTGCGTAGGCCGCGTGGTAATCGGCGTCGGGCGTGACCTGCCACCGGGGCAGGAACGCTGCCGCACCGGAGAACACCTCGTCCAGCGGTGCACGGCCCAACGCTTGCAGAAAGTCCAATTCATCATCCATTGCCTTTTCCAGCACCGGCCCGGCATCCTGCCCGGCGGCAACCTTTAAACAAAGGTTCTCATCCTCGAGCACCGCTTCCAGCAGGGCATCGGTCCAGTTGGTGCCGCGGGCAAACAGCGCCGCCTCAAACGCGGCCACTGCGCCGGTCAGGGC
>ERZ791893.423-NODE-423-length-32637-cov-7.430698_pt1 | contig 32637 bp, 38 predicted proteins | sample MGYA00510154_ERZ791893 | MGnify/ENA primary metagenome ERZ791893 (study PRJEB30046, sample SAMN00792068) | human gut metagenome | study: EMG produced TPA metagenomics assembly of the A metagenome-wide association study of gut microbiota in type 2...
GGTGGTGGGACTCGGATACCCCTATTTTTAAAGGGGCTAAGCGGATATCATTACCTGTTTGTGGCTTAGTTTGTGGTAATAAATCCCTATGCGTCCCTGCAATTAGGGGTAAACCCCTGAATTGAGGGGGGGGGGGGGAAATGATTTATCTTATATCCATACATTTCTTTACTCTTAGGAGAGATACATGAGTACTCAGAAGAAATATATGGGATCTTCTCATTTCAAGAATACCGCCATAGCTATCGCTGTTGCCTCGTCCTTCGTCATGGCTCAGGCTTGGGCTGCTGATACCGCTGTCGGCAGCGGTACTGGTGTCGCTTATGGCACCGGTAGTAACGCTCCTAAGGCTGAAAACGTTGCTGTTGGTAAGGGCGCTAGCATCAGTTATTCCAATGGGGGCAGTGCCGCCACTGGTGACATCGTCGTGGGGGACGGAGCCAATATTAACAACTATGCAAGCCAGGGGGGCAGTATTGCCATTGGTAAGAATGCAAAAATTGAGAATATGGCCGGTGGTGGTGAAGCATCATTTGCTTTGGGTCAGACTACCTACTCTGGTAGCATCTTTTCCAGTGCTCGTATCCCTGCAGATCCAACAAAAGTAGTCGGCAGTATTGCCATTGGCGACAATACCTTTGCTCGAACGGGCAGCACTATGATTGGCTCACATAATTACAGCGGCGATTTAGGCGACACAACTGTTGATTCTTCCCAAACTCGCGCATCGAACTTAAATGTTTATGCAACAACCATCGGTGCGAATAGCTTTAGTAACGGAGCATTCACAACTACTACCGGTGTCTACAATATTATTTCCGGTGAATATAATGGCGGTCGTTCAGCCAATGGCCAGAAAAATTTTGGTGCAACTATTACCGGAACCTTAAATAGCGTGGAATCTATGGGCTCTGCGGGTTCTGATTATTACTCTGGTATAGCTAACAGTCTTATCGGCATTGCTAATAGAACTCAGAACTCTAATGGCTCTTTGATTTTTGGCGCTGGCAACGAAATTACAAATTCCTATGCCTCCATTTCTGGACTGCCAGGAGGGTTATTCAGTTCAACCCCATCTTCAGCAAAAGACTTGGCCAATACACTACGCGAGTCAGTCAAAGACTCTGATGCTGGCGGTGCTACTCTCGCAATTGGTGGTGCCAACAAAGCTGACTATACCCAACGTTCTCAGATGATTGGTGTGAAAAACTCCATTACGGGGACAGCAGGCAATGTGAGCACCAACAACATGGTCAACGGATACGCTAACGAAGCAGAGAATGTTAAGAATGTGTCTGTTATTGGTTCGAAGAATAAAATAGAAAATACGAATACCGCCATTGTCTTAGGTGACAAGCGCACATTAAACAGTGCTGACAATAGTGTGATCCTCGGTTCGTCTGCCGGCGGTACAACTACCAATGTCAAGAAGGCCGTTGCCATCGGCGCCGAAAGCAATGTGACAGTAGAGGGCGGCGTTGCTTTGGGCGCGGATTCTATCGCATCAACTGCTGCTGGTATCGCAGGTTATGACCTTTCTACTGGTATAGCATCTACCGACACTTCTGCCACTTGGAAAGCAACCGCTGCTGCCGTCTCTGTTGGCAATGCTGCAAATAATGTTACTCGTCAGATCACCGGCGTTGCTGCTGGCGCTGCCGATACCGACGCGGTCAACGTTGCACAGCTCAAGAAGGCTACAGCTGCCGCGACTACGACTGTTGCTACGACTGATAGCAACCTCACCGTCGCAGAGACCCCCTCAGGCTCCCACAACTACCAGGTTGGACTTAACAAGAATCTGACTGGGATGCAAAGCGCCGAATTCACTAACGCTACAGGTACTGAACAGACAAGAATCTCGCAAGCAGGCGTTGTGATCACCAAGGACAGCACGACAGTTTCTCTTAAAGCCACTGGTCTTGATAACGGTGGGCAAACGATCACGAACGTCTATGCGGGCTCAAATGACACCGATGCCGTCAACGTCCGACAGCTTAAGGATTCTCGCAGTAAGGTTGAAACCGCTCAGCCTACATACGTGCAGATCCAGACAAGCAGAGAAAACCCCACAACAAATTCCGGTGCCACAATTTACTCTGTTGGTCTGTCTCCCTATGCTCAGTCTGGTATTGACTATTCCAATACCTACCTTGGGCCGGACGGTATCGATGCTAACGGTAAAAAGATTACCAACGTTGCTCCTGGCAGCGTTTCCGCGGGCTCTACGGACGCCGTGAATGGCGGCCAGTTGTATCAGACAAATCAGGCGGTTCAGCAGAATTCTGATGACATTTCCAAACTGTATAACCGCAGCGCGGAACTTAACCGCAAGATCCATCGTGCCGGCGCGCATGCGGCTGCTCTTGCCGCACTGCATCCGCTGGACTTCGATGAAAATCATCGGGTGTCCGCCTCTCTCGGCCTTGGCCAATACCACAGCAGCGGGGCGGCCGCTCTTGGTATCTTCGTCCGCCCGACGGAGAACTTTATGGTCAGCCTGGGAGGATCAATCGCCTCTGGCAGTGATGTGATGGGGAATCTCGGCGTGCATTATCGCTTTGGCGGCGACAGCGTGCGGGTGAACAAAACGGAACTTACTCAGCAGGTAAGCACTCTCACAGCTGAAAACCGGGATCTGTCAGCAAAATTGGCTTCTTCCAACTCAAAGCTGGAAGCCGCTACGTCAAAGATTGACTCTCTGATGGAAAGGATCCACGCTATCGAAGCCAAACTTAATATGAAGTAAGCAAAGCTCAAGAAGAGGGGGCTTGCCCCTTCTCCTTTCGTCACCATATAATGTATATGGTCTTGTGAAGGCCACTGTGGTTCGCATGTGGGCACCAGCTCTCCCCTTGTAAGACTGGCACGGCCTAATAAGAGGCCAAGATGCAAGAGAACTGTGCGCGCCCCTTGAGGAAACTCGGGGGCGCCTTTTTATGAAATCAAAAGGAAGGCGCCCAGTTGACTACAATTTTTAGTCAACTGAAGTTAGCCGCGGCTGACGGTAAAAAATATACGATGTTACTGCACAAAAGCAAATTCTGCGCATTATCCAATTCGTTCACTCTCCCACCCACCCTTTTTGTTTATTTGATTGCAGTTACTGGGCTTTTGGTCTTCTCCCTGCTCCTTCCTGCAGCCATGGGATTCGCCCACGGCAAACCATCAATCGTTGAGGCATGGGACTGGAAAAATATCCTGTTTGTGGTGCTGATTTTCTTTGCCCTCAGTCAGTACAGAATCACGCGCTGGTTCGTAGCTCTTCCTCTTATTCTGATTTTCGGGCTCTATATGCCGGCAGGTTTGCTTTACGGGAAACCCAGCCTCATCGTTTCAATAGCCGTTTTGCAGACCAATCCCGCAGAAGCAGGTGAATTTCTCACGAACATCCCTTGGCAGGTTTTCGCGGGCGTCATTGGGCTTTTGGCCAGCGGTTTTATAGGTGTCTTCTACAGCTCAAAGATCAGAGTTTCAGCAAAAATCATTTTGGGTATCGGCGTGGCGTCTTTCATCATCGGGGAAATGATTTCTTTCGGAAGCGCCGTAAATTCGAAAGCAATCCAGACGGTTTACTTTTTCCGTCTCCTCAGACCCAGTGTAATTGATGGCTATGCCGCCCTAAAGGAAGAAGAAAAGCTAGGTACTCCCTCGTGGCAAATCGCTTCCGTCAAGCCTCGATATAAAACCTATGTCGTCATTATTGGTGAAAGCCAACGTCGCGATTACGCATCTGTTTACGGTTATCCACTAAATACGACTCCGTATTTAAACAGCGCCAACGGCATCTTCTTCTCAAACTTTATTACCGCTGGTGGCAATACTGTTATCTCGCTGCCAAGGATGCTTTCTTACAACATTCCCGGCTCTGAGCAATACAGCAAAGATGACAACATTGTTACTCTCGCCAATGCCGCTGGCTTTGACACTTGGTGGATTTCCAATCAGGGGCGTGGCGGGCCATTCGACAACCCTATTGCTCAGATCGGCATTCGAAGCCACCACACAATCTGGCTGAAGGGCAATTGGGCAGACGAAAATGTAGATGACGATAATCTGCTACCCAAAATTCAGGAGGTGTTGAAGGTCAAACCGTCAGAAGATAAGCCCAGATTGATCTTTGTCCACCTGATGGGGTCGCACCCAACTTTCTGTGAACGTCTGTCCGGGCGTCCTGTTGCGTTTAATGTCGGAGACAGTGCGATGAATTGCTATCTGACTACTTACCGCACCTCCGACGCCTTCATTAAAAGGACTGTTGATCTTCTGAAAACTGAAGCCGGTAATTCATGGTCACTCTTATATTTTTCTGATCACGGGCTTTCCATGCAAGAGAAACTGGGAACCCCTTTGGGCAAAGAGCTCATGCACGGGACCGCTTTTCGTCAGAACTATGAAGTACCTTTTCTGAATATTTCTTCTGACAGCAGAGCTCACGATGTCAATCCGGCGTATAGAACAGGATTCCGTTTACTGGAGGGAATGGCCGAATGGATGGGAATCAGTGCCAGCAATATCAATCTTAAGAATAGTCCTGATTTCTGGAGCAAAACGAACGACGAAGACATCCATGTCGCAGGCAAACAGCTATACCATCAGCTGGCAAATGACCCCGCTCTGCACTTCAGTTCCCAATTATCTCAGAACCACCAACAAAATTTGCCATATCCCACGCCACGCATGTAGCTCTCATTGTTTCCTTATCCGCAGCTACTCTGACAGATAAGCTCGCACCTTCTCCAGCCAGACTTGCACCTTCTCTCCCGGGCTCCTCTAAATAAGAAGCCCGGGAACTCGTTTACGAAAGTCCCATCAGGTGCTTATAGCATGGCAGATCTTTGACGTCGTATCCTTGTCTTCTGAGGTTGTCTTCCAGAAGAGGAAGACCTAAATCGTGGATAGCTTCCCAAAAGTGAGGTGCCAACGGCGACTGAAGCAAGACCATCAAATCGTAAATCCGCTCGATATCTTTCCGAAATAGGTACCGCCAGTTGTAGATGAAACCAAGAATCTGATTCACCTCGTCCTTATTCAGTACCACAGATTCGGACGGGATATCGGGCTTCTGAAGTTGAGGCACGACTTCGCAAGTGCTTATGAATTTTAGTGCGGTGTCAAAATCTGAACTTTTCAGTTGGTCGTACTTGGCGATCTGAAACCGGGTATAGAGTGCATGGTAAATCGTCTGATATGCAACGCTCGAATCCTTGGCCCTTTTTGCAATTGCGTTCCTGACGGCCAGTTGCTGAGCCGGGGTAATCAGTGGAGAGGGAAGCACGATGCCTTTGAGTTGAGCCTCCATGCGGTTGAAGGCTTCAATGTATGCCCACTTGAAGCGAGTTGCTTTTTCACCAGTAAACCCCATCGTGACGAAAGTAAACCCATCGCAGGTCAGACGATAGTACTTTTGAGGCTTCCCGTTCTGTAACGTATTGTTTTCATAGCAAACCCCAAAATTGGGTTTTGCAGATTCGGGGGACCCCCTAAGAACCTTATCGATCGTACGAAGCACATGATCGTGGCGCTTCTCAAAGAAGGCTGCGACATCGAATGACGTAGTAGTCGCTTTACCGGCAAAAGCGGTAACGATAGGGGAAGATATAGAAGATGTACCTGCGTGAGCTTGCATGGCAAGACTCCTACTTGAACTTTTGATATCGCCCTTTTTTGATGAGGGTGGCCAAGCGCTCAAAACCGCAAGTAGACGGCGGGCATATTCCCGCGAGGGTGTTGTATTAGCCTCACGCTCGGCCATAAAAAATCCGCATATCTGACGGACGCGGTATCCGCTACTTGAGGTGTTTTGAGCACCTAAGAAAAAGTATACACGGGATTTCATCGTGCTGCAGACAATGCATCTTTATCCGCCGCTATTCGTACAGAAAGCTCTGCGCCTTCTCCAACCAGTTCTGCGCCTTCTCCGAGTAGGCTTTCGCATCGGGCGAGGCGCTCTTGAGTACGGTCTCCGGTATCTCGGGCGATTTGCAGATCACTCTTGGCTCTGGTGTCTGCGGCGTCGCGCACCCGGACAGCAGTAACCCGCACAGCGCGAGCGTCAGATAAAGCCTTGTCTCGCGCGGCAAGCGCATCAGCCAATTGTCTTGATTGTTTCTCATAGCGTTCCTGCGCCTCCTTTTCTACCGCCCTGGTCTGCTTCTGCCAATCAGATTTAAGCTCGCTGATCTGAGCTTCATACTTCTCCGCCGTCGAGGATCTTCCTCTGGAGTACCCCCAGAACGCGGACGCTATCAAAGCGCCAATGATGACACCGGCAATGGCCAAATTCTTTTTTATCATTCCTGACCCTTCATACAGATCCGATACTCTTTTTCCCGCCGATTCACCAGCCCCGGGTGCTTCTTATTTTTGAAGTAGCACCAGCGCCTGATTTCGGTGCAGGCCCCTTTGTAGTCCTTGCGATTCAGCTTCTTCACGAGTGCCGAGCTACAGAATTTCTTTTGGCCGATGTTGTAGGTTAGACGGAGATAAGCGTCGAGCTCCCCTTCCGAGAGCGGCACTTTGACACAGCGGCTGATCCCTGTCTTCGCCATCTCGGTATCCCGGTACAGTCTCTGGAGCGCCTGCGTCGGCTCAATAGTGTCCCCTTTCTTCACACCGGCTGTTGTCCCCCACCCGATAGTGGGGACGTCTCCTTTCACGGGGACATAGGCGGTTGAGCTATAGCCCTCGTACCCGGCGATCCCTACCAGCGTGGCGGCTGATACGGTCATTGCGGTGATCTGGTAGCGGTTCATAGAAATCCCTCCTGCCCCCTGGTATGAACGCCTTATTTTTTAAAAGCTCGCTATAATGCGATACGTAAGGTCTCTCTCTCCTTACGTAGGTGGTTTATGGAGTCGGTAGGCTTTCCCCGGAAGAGCACATGCTTTCCCGGGGATTTTTATAGGAATCGACCGCCAACCCAAAGCGTTAAAAGCGCTACTCCGAATGGGACAATCACGCTTTTAATGAATTTCCACGCCTGAGCCCGAACCCGTCTGCGCTCATCAGCGCGGATCCGTTCTTCATCAAAAGCATCCATTCGGTTCTCCAAAGTAAGGACTCTGTTTTCTAGATCTTTGCTATAATCTTTCATGTAGATGTGGTCCATCTATGTGTAGCATTTCTTAAGTCTCTGTTATGATTCGTTCCATCCCCGAAAGAGCTGCAACTCTTCCGGGGATTTCTTTTTCAGTCTTTCTCCCCGTTGTCCTCCCGGATCTGTTTCCCCCTATCCCGCCGGTAACGTCGTGCATTCAGCAGGAACTTCACGCCATTCCATGCGCCCGGGAGCGCGTTGAAAAGCAGAAGAAGCGTGTAGATGATCGTGAGCATGATCAGGACGTCGTTCAGCGAAAACCCGCAGAACTCCGCCGCCGTCACTCCATAGGCCGGTGCGGCCTTGGCTATCGTGGGCTTCGCGAAGAATGCCGCCACCACACCGCCCCCTTGTTTCTTATCCATCGTGTCTCCCGTCAGGCCGAAGTGGCGCCAGTGGCGTTGGTATCGGTTACGGTTTCACTCGTGGAAGTCGTGGTCTCCACAAGCTCTTTCCCGTCTTCGCCGTATGCTTTCACCTTCCCCGTAGCCCCGTCGACCCAGCGGTCCAGGTTCGTCATCTTGACAGTGAGCTTCGGAACGGAGCTGAGCGCCTGCAGCACTTTGCTCTGGAGATCCGTGGCGTCTGCGGAATCTGCGATGCAAAGGATATTGACGTTAAAACGGTTATAAATTGTCGCCATAATGCGATCTCCTTAAAAATTAACTGAACCAGATATCGGTATGTACCCAGCCCGAATCCCCGATCGAGGAGTAGATTCGCTGATAGATCCGGATTCCCAGCGGAACGCTCGTGCTTTCCCGCACGGAATCGCTGTAGGAGCCATACATCTGAATCGAGAAATTACGGCTGGGTGTTGTGTTACAGCTACCGGTAAAGCTTGTAAGCCAAGTCGACTCCGAGTTAGCGTTAAGCGTGAAACTGCTGGCTATCACTGTTGGGCTTTTCCAGTTTTTGTGCTTCGCCGTGTCGTTATCCCAGAGCGCGAAACTGACAGTTAGTGCTTTCGCGCCAGAAATCGCCGCGGCGCAGAGCTGATAGGTAAGGTCCCCGGTTCCACGGCCAGTGATGCCGGCATTGATGTAAGCCGATACCCTTCGGAAGTGATCTGTATCGATGTAGTTTTGGTTATCGTCCTGCGTAAGATTATCGATATGGTAGTTATCGTTAACGTACAACTGCCCAATATTTGCCCAGTAGCTATTAACCCCCGGTGGTACCGCGCTACCGCGCAGGTACCCAAGATCAGTGCCCGCCGAATTCACGAGGCCAACCGCATAGCCCAGAGTCGACGCGGTGGTGTAGCGGTTACCCAGATCCTGCCCCGCGGGCTCCAGGAATCCGACTGCGCCCGCGTTACTGTTATCGGTATAGAAAAGGCTATCAAGATCCGTGCCAGCGGCGTTACAGAAACCGACAGTCATTCCGCGGCCTCCAGCGCTTCAACGCGCTCCCGAAGACGATTCACTTCATCCACAAGTGCTGCTACGACCGCGTTGTAGTCAAGCGCCAGAAAGCCTTCTTTATCCTCCGATACGGCTTCGGGGATAACCTTCTCAACCTCTTGGGCGACAAGGCCGACGTGCGTCTTACCGTCGTCTTTCAGCGTATAGCGGTAGGCGGTGAGGCCTGAAAGATCAGGATGCACCGGAGCCAGCCCGGTTTTCTTCCTCGCGTCAGAGGTCGCCTGAAAGGACGGGGCTTTGACCACGGCCGAAAACGCGAAATAGTCCCCGGGATTTGTGTACGAGAGGATTCCACCTCCACTCCCCAGATTGTCCATGTAGATCTTTGGCATAGTCGGGTCTTTCAGATTCCGAATGCAAACCGCGCCATCTATGTAACTACAAATTTGCGCCTGCCCCTTAAACTTAAGTCCGGCGTCTGTTCCTAGGGACATCGTTCCACCAGTCAGCGGCAGATAAGTCGCGGCGACATCCGTGGCTTTCGCGTAACCAGCAAGAACAGAATCCGCCTCAATCGCCTGGATGCTCGCCGCTTCCTGAGCTTTCACGGCGGACACAGAAGAAGCCTGCGCGGCCGTTACGCTCTCAGTTGCTGTGGATTGGGTGGCTGTCACAGCCGCTACCGCTTCATTTTTTTGTGTTTGAATCGCCGCTACGGCCGTCGCCTGAAGATCAGTTATGGCTTGCTTCCCCTCAGAAATTGTGGTCGTCGCAGAGGAGGCTGAAACCGCGGCCTTATCCGCGGACGTTTTGGCGTTCGCTTCACTTGCCGTGATTTGGTCGAGAATGTCCTGTGCCTGCTGTTTAACGTAAGCGGCTTCTGTACCGCCTTCTGCGTCTAACTGGGCAACCAGCTCCTCAAGCTTTTTCTGCAAGCTCGCTATGCCTGCCTCGACATCGCCAGAAACAGAACCCCCTGCCGCGGTGACAGCAGAAACCTGCTTACTTCCCTCATCTTGAATTTCTTTGATTTTGCTGGCGGTCTCTGTCACTACCCCGGACGCGCTTTCCGCAGCCGCGTCAGCGCTCGCCTTGGCTTGCGTTGCGAAGCCTTCCGCCGCTGATGCCCTTGCTTTGAAATCAGCAAAAACATCCGCAAGCTGATGAAGATTCTCCGCGCTTGGCTCTAACCCGTTTTGCTCGATAAGAGTAGTGAATTCAACCATCAGCATGTAGTAAAACCATGCCCCGGGCGTTGTCGGCGGCTTCCCCGTTACAGGATCCCCATTGGATGGATAGCCAACAGACGGATTACTGGGTCGCTTCGGCGGCGTATCAGAAGCATCCGCTAAGAATTCAAATTTCATGGTGCCACCTAAAAGAAAATACCTTTATCGGGAAACGGTTCTTCTCGATAACAAAAACCCCGCCACCAGATTGAACTGTCTGAACGGGGTTTGCCTGTTTTATGAAGGTTTAAATATGAATGCAGGGGAGCAGAACCAAAGCCGGAGGCTGTACCGTTCCGGATCGCCCATAAATCGGGTTACTGCGACTGGCATCAAAGTGAACGGCTGCGGTCATGTCCCCTATCCAATTTGGTGCGTCTTCGGCAGCTCTCGCGTTCTTCGTTTCCTGCCAAAAAGCTCCGTCCGTGCTGACCGGCTCACAATACATCTGCTGCCGACCATCACCTCCGTACTGCGTCACGTTACCTGCAATATTCGGAAGACCAGGCTGAAGATAAGCGCCAACGTTTGAAGTCCCACCCCAAACTGTACGATCTATCAAATAAGGGACATTGAAAGTTGTAGAGCCATTCCCCGCCCCATACTGCGTCCCAATCATCGCAAATAGATTCGGATACCCCGTCCGGCTCACGGCTCTCCCATCACAGACCAGCCAGTTCCCATTAGGGGGAGTGGATTTCGGGAAAAACATAATCATCCCGGAAGGGACCACTTCAACCTGTGAGACTTTCGCCTGAATCTGTGCCGCCACATCAGACAAAGCCTGATTCACGGTCCTGATCTGCGCTTTAATCGCGGCGTCAAGCTGAGTCAGATCCGCCGCGTCGGGAGTAACCCCTCCCCCTTTGATCGCGTTAACGATCTCCTGGGTAACGGCGTTGTACCAATAATCGCCAATCACCGTCGCAAGAACACCCCCCGTAGGGCTGCCGTTTGTCGGATATCCCTCTGAAGAAGCAGAATTCGGCAGCTCCGGGGGATAAGAAACCGCGCGGGACTGATAGACTGATTTCATATTTATTAATCCTCAAAATACCCAAAAATTACATTGGTATGCGCTGGGGCGTAATGCCGGATTACGCATTCAATGACAGAATCCCCCCACCAGGCCAGCGCCTCTTCCGCTGTCCCTATCGCCGTATGCCTCGAAACGGTAGCGCCGGCATTTTTGTAAACACGGACTCTCCACTGCGATGCCCAGCCCGTCCCGCTCGCAAACGGCGTTAAAACTGTGCTTAAAACCGTTTGATTAAACAACTCGTCAATCGTGATGCTGTATCCATAGGTTTTTGCCAGATCAACAAAAAACTGAAGACTCTGCGACCCGATCGTTGTGATTTTCTGCAGCAAGGCCTGCCGGAGAATGGTTTCAGTCAACCCATCCGCAAGCAGCGACCCCCAGGCCTCAAGGCAGGAATCAGGAACCCCCCATTGGGTGATCCAATCTTCAAATGTCTCAGAACAAAACCGCGGATCCGCCTCATTAATGAGCGCCATTGCCTGCGAATCTACACGGGAAAACTCCACCGCCCAACATTCAATCAGCATCGCCATTACGGAACCGGTATCATCCCGAGGCCACGCTGGCCCGGGAGGCAGCAGCGCTTTGATATTGGCGTCATATTCAGCTGCGGTTACTGCCATGTAATTTCTCCAACAGTGGGAAGAATCTTGTTCCCTAGCGCTATATTCCCGGCCGGTGTGACGAGCGTGTGGTCTGTCTCACCAACAGCCGCGGAAATAGCGGCTCGGATATGGGACAAATAAATCACCGCGCCCGGTCCGCCTTCCTGCCTGAAAAGTGTCTCCAGAGAGGCTTTTACCGCGGCTTTCACCGTGTCATTGTTAGGGTCGAGCCCTGATATCGTGAATGGAATTGCCTGAATGGTCGGTGCAGATACGGTGACATTAGCCGTAACCGGGCGAACAGAGTCAATGTATGCCTGCACTTTCTTAATCATTTCTGCAGTGGGCAGAATGTCGCTGCTGTTATCGCATACGAAACGGATAACCACCGTCCCCGGCCCTCCTTCAAGCGGGTACACCCAAGCCCTGGTTACTCCCTCAATCTCAAGTGCCCACGCTTTGTAATCGGCCGCAGTCCCGGCATGCGGTGGCTCCCTTACCCGCGAAAGCAGACGCGCGCGCAAAGATTCGTCCGTTTCCTCGTCGGCCCCTCCGGAAATGCCCTCTGCCGTCTTACATTCGCTGGAAATTCCTTCAATAGGAGAAACAAGAACTAACGTGTCGCCCGCCGATACATTGCCTGCCGTCCCCGCAGTCAAAGCTCTGACCGACGCTTTCCCTTCCGAGACCGCGGATGTCGTTTCATATACCGCCTCATTATCAGCCTGCAACAAGGTTCCCTCCGGTACCGTGGCTCCCTCTTCCAGGACTGTAAAAACCACCGTGCCGCTGGCCAGAGAAGGTTGTTTGCGGACAAGCCCGTAAATAGACGCCCAACGGTCAAGGTACTCCGCCTCTGCTGTATCAAAAAACAACTGTCGGCTTAAAAACTCAATAAAGCCGTGCAGCTCATGGCTCACCCCTGCAAGCACACGCGCATACACTTTCGCGTTGGATCTGCGAAGCTGAGAAGTTGATAACCGTGACTCAAGATCCGCGTCAATGCGGTCAATCAGCGTTTGTAAATTCGGTCTTTCAAATGGCATTTTCAACTTCCCCAAACGTTCTGAAACTGCAGGTTAAGTGTTGCCTGATCAGGTCTTTTTATGACTACATTCAGATTCAGCTGCTCCACCCCGCCTCGTTCCGCGGAAACGCTTACTGATTCCGCTACATGGTCATCGACCAGCCACTGAAGTGCATCCTCGGCATACTCCCTCGCAAGCTTCAGCGTGCTGTCGGTCAGTACCTCTCTGGATAGCAGCCAGAGTTTTGATCCTATTGGCGGCTCATCATCGTTATATGAATCTGCCCACCACCCCATCCTGCTTTTCCCCGGCAGCACATCATCTTCCCCAGCCCGCTTCCAGGAAAAAAGGCTGATGATGATGGAACGAACCAGTGGCTCAGTATCAAAGTCTGAAAGTGTCGCCTGATGCCTGCCGTTTAAGAAAAACTGCATATTTCATCCCCCTCCCAAGCGACAAATTATTTCGGGTATAAGAAGCTTTAAGGCCTGAAGTGTGAGATCAATCCGCTTATCCGCTGAGATTTGTTTAAGTTTCTCCATCACACCTTTAGACCGCAGCGCCCCCAGAAGGTCATGCCCTGCATTCGTTAGCCTTGGACGTGCCCCGTGGCTCCATACGAAACCTAAGCCGCTGCCAGTCGTGACGCCAATATCTGCCACAAGGCCTGCGTCTTCACAAAGCCAAAGATGTTCAAGCACGATCTGAGCCGTTTCTTCCTTCTTCTGGCTTTCAAGCAAATGTTCATCCAGGCTTTGCCCTTCTGCCCATTGCGCCTCTTCTTCGCAATTCTCAAGAAAGGTCTCAATAGTCCCAGATTCAATGTGCGCGAGAATCACCTGAATCAGCTGCATATTACGTTTCATTGGATTAAGCTCCACGAAAAAGCTACGTCCACCAGAACCACGCACCCCATTAAAACCCAAGGAAGTGCACGCCCCTATAGCCTTATTTTTTGATTCGGGTCCAATATCTTTAAGATGAGCATGGCTATAACTCCCATGTGCCCTCACCATTACTGAGGTCATAAAAAACCCAGCCAGAAATCCCGTCTGACTGGGTTTATGTTTATTGAATTGTGTTGTAGCTAGACCAAAGCTTTTAATCCCACCTTGATCAGCTCAAGAGTGATCGGATGTGCCCTTCACATCTTTTGATCAGGGGAGCTGCCGCCGTTATGTGTATGGTTATTGTAAGTGTCGCGGATCGATTGCAGCCTGCCCCTCGCGTCATAAATCTGAGACTTCCCCACGATGTCACCCTCTACTGTGACTGACCCGGAAAATACAGCCGCCGGGGCGTCCACAGCCAAAGTTTTATCCGTATGGATCCTTATCCCCTCCCGAGCCAGGACGACTTCCTGCCCCTGGTCATCGTAAAGAGCGACCTCCCCGGAAGTAAGGCCTGTCAGCCTGTACCGGCGGTCAGCGACACAAATCGCGATTGAATGCTCTCTGTCCCCATCCAAAGCGACAATAAGCGGTTCAGCGCCGGTCTTCGGTTCAGAAGTGAACCCATACGGCTCAAAATGCTCGACATCATCCCGGAGGTCTCCCGCCATTGTCTCGGCCTGAATAGTTCGCATCTTCTTCCTCCCGGCCGATCCCGTCAGGCGTCCTCTGACTATCAAATTCCAAATAGCGTCTTTAATATCATCAAGCATTACTTCCCCGTCCATGCGGCATCAGCTACCGTCGCCTTCACATAATTCCTGCTGCTACCAGTTTTTGCCGCCGCTTTCTTCGTGGCTTTCTTTGCCATCGCCTCATCAGGAGATTCATTCATCATGACGAAAGCTTCAGGCGGCATCAGCGTCAGCTGGGTTTTGGATCCTCCGGAATCTTTCGTAAAGCTGACCTCTGTAATCAAATACTGAGCATCAACCCCCAAAATAGAATCTTTAACCCGGCAGAGCCGATTAACCTTCCACAGGCTGCCGTCGCTTTGCCGCCACCCCTGCACGGTGTAGTGCAAAGCCTGAGCCTGCCCGCGACGGTACTCGGCCAAAAGAACCGATCTTTGCTGGAGATCCGCAGCCGTGGGAGACCCACTTAGCTTCTCTACGTAATACCGGGGGCGCTGTACCTGACTATCCTCCGTGTACCTGAACGCTCCATTCGCGGAAACCGGATGAGTGCTCCCCGAGTTGGACTGCTGCCCCACCACATAGTAACGGCTGAACAGTTTTGAAGAATCAAATGTCTGGTCCCCGGATAAGACGTTTTTCCCTAACTCCAGAGAGTCAGCGGTGCGCCCACCACCGCCGGGGCTCGCCATTACCAAATCGCCGCTTTCATTATCCGTGATGACGAGGGTATGCTTCTTCACCACGCCATCCAAAATCTTTTTTATGGAATCTGTGGCGGCAATAGCCACCGACGCTTTTGGGTCTTTCCCTGTCTTCTGACGGACTACCGACACTCCATACGGTTTTGCCAATAGCTGGAGTGTCTGCGACACTGTCAGATTCGTGAATTGCTTAACGCTCTGAACCGCCATATACCCTTCGGCGAGATCAACGGTTTTGCTCGCTCCTTCTATGGATAGTTCGATGCCTTTTTCTGAATACGAGAAATTTGTCTTGGTTACGTATCCGGTCAAAACCAGGTCGTCATCAATCTTTACCCGCACCAGATCGCCGATCTTAATTCCTATCCCAGTCCCCGCTGACTCACGGGTAAAACCCACTCTGAACACTCTCGCGTAGCTCAGCAGCTTTGAAGATATGCTGACAAGCTGCCACGCGCGGTATTCTTTACCACCAATCAGAAGTTTTACGACCGTTTGTTCCATAATAAAAAAGCGCCCTGTTCCCAGAGCGCTTAATCCCCCTCCTTAACTACCGTCTCATCGGCACCCCGATTCATTGCATATGTAGGTGCGCCCATTCCTGGTGTCTTCCCAAACCTCCCCAAGACCATTCCTTCCGACCCTTCTCATGTCAAGGAATGAAGGTGGTGTTTCCTTTTGGATAGGCTCCCTCAACCTGACGGTTCCCCCCTTCCCTGCCCTAAATACATATCCGCTAGGGGAAATATAAACCCCGTTTTTATCAAACTTCCCTTTTCTGGAAGCAGCAGTAGCTTCTCCATGCAGGGGCTTATCCGGCGACGAAATGGAGGCCCTTCTCTCGGGAGAATTCCCACCAGCCGAAACGGCAGGTATTGCCACAAGCAAACCTAACAGCAATACGAAAATCTTTCTCATGCTCCCCTCCATCAGCAGAAACACCTCTGCGTAGGCAGAGAAAAGCTTCTCATTTCATCTTACCGCCCGGGAGGGATCTTAAAAAGAAAAATTAAGTACTCAAAAGTTTCAGGGGCTTCGCGGGGACAAACGCCGGTCTTCGAATGCCGTTACGCTCAACAATTTCAGTATCCCGCGCGGCGTCTCCGTAGTAATCATAAGCCAGCACCAGCGCCGGCATGATCTCCTCGGGGGTGTAGTCAATCAGCCGGGCTTTGTTTTCTGCCCGGGCCGTCATGTCATTCCACACGGACGAGTAAGCCAAAGAAAGCGCTGAGTACACGCTGTCATCCGACACCTTCAGCATCTCATTATCAATCGCGGAAAGCAGGCTGTCACGTACCGCAATCATGTCGTCATAAGCCATCACCTGGGAAGGCTGAGTTTCATCTACCCGATCAAGATCCGTCCCAATGTTGCCTGCCGCCCCAACGGCGTTACTGATACTGATCAGCCGGATCCCCGTGTTAATAGCCTCAACAGCCTTCGCGGTTTCATAATCAGCCGTCCCGGATGGGTATAGGATCGAATCCCTTACATTGAAATCCGCCCCATATGAAATCCCCTGGGTAAGATAAGCCACCCGCCGCCAGTCCCTCACCGTTTCTACAAAAGAACCAAGACCAAGCGAACTCACAAGCGTACTCGCAAAAGCGCCCGGATCCGTCGTCAGAACCGTCGCGGCCACCTTTGCCAGTTCATCCAGCTTATCTAACTTAAACATCGTGGCGAGCGATTGTATCCCCTCATTTTTCAGGGCCGACTCAAGCTTTCCCACAATGTTACTGACCACAAAATCCTGAGCCCCTGACAAGTCAATTGCCGTGCCCACATAATTTTGTGCCGCCGCAGCTATCCCATCCGCTTTAATACAAACATCGTCGTGCGTACTGATTGCGGCCGTTGGGAAGGACAGCTCACCAGATTCCACGAACGTGATTGAAATCTGCGCCAGCCGAAGCCTTGTTGTGTACGTTACCTGGCTGACAGATTGAGGCGTCGCTGTCATCCTCCCTACCCACGGGTCTACCAGTTCGCCCCCGCCCTGCGTCTCGAGCGCCTTAACCAGCGCGCTCATACGCTCGACATAATCCCTCCCGGTCGTGAACGCCTCTACCGTTACAATCCGGGCGGCCCGCCCTAGATCCTCTACAAAAGGTTTGTCTTGCTGAGGGTATTCAAAAAGCACCACTCGCCGTCCCACTTTCAGCTTTGTACTGGTGACATAGAACGGAACTCCGCGGTACGACGCATCCATGAGATTTTTCTGCGCTTCTGTTGCTGCCGATGATACTGTCATTTAGAAAGAATCTCCCGGGTCATAACTCTTCGCGTCCGCCGAAATATTCATATTGCGGGCATCCAGATTATCGATTCTCGCCTTTGCCCCGTTTTCCCCAACAACATGAATCGTCATGCTGCCAACTCCAGCGGCCGGAGATGAGGGAGAACCACCGGTAGCAGGGACTCCTGGGACTGCGGGCGCAGGTGCTGTTCCTCCTCCGCTCCATCCGACAAGATCTTTCAGCCACGACGGCGCCAGATTGGCCAGCGCGTCAAGCTTCGACATAATCCAGTCAAAAATCGGCTGGAGGATAGGTTTCAAAGCATCCCATGCCGCGCGAATAGGAAACGTAAGCGCGACAAAAGCATCGCGTACCATCCCCGCCAAAAACACAAGCGCTCCGCCTATCACTTTGATAACCGGAGAAAGCCCGCGTATGATCGCGGAAATGGCGTCAATCGTTGCCCCTATGGAAACAGCCAGCACTCCTGCAAAGGCCAGAAATACCGTTTTCAAAACACGGATAACCGGGCCCGCCACCTCATAAAATTTTTCGGCGAGTATGCGCAGTTTCCCCGAAATGACATCCCAGTGCTGATAAATTACAGTCGCCAAATACACAACCGCGGCAACAGCCCCCGCGATAAGAAGCCCCGGGAGCCCGAAAGACGCCATAAAAACGACTCTCACCCCATTCAGCGCGCTGACAAGCCGGGCGACGCTCATGATAAAACGCCCGATGCCCACACCCGCCAATACAGCGAGAATCGTGTTCACCCCGCCGATAGCGTTAAACACCCACCCAAAAGCGCTGATTACCGATGAAATCACTGTAATGACGGTGTCCCAGGGGACGCGCTCCAAGGCGTCAGAAAATGCCTGAACAGCCTCCGCGATCTTCTGGCTGATCAGCTCTTTGTTTCTCCCGATCACATCTTCCAGACGTTCAACCACCCGTTTGATGACAGGGGCAAGCCGCGCGCCAATAGTCGTCTGCAAAGCTGAAAGTGACATATGGAAAATATCCATTGTGTCGCCAAGCTCAGCTGCCGCCTTGACGTCATCAGAACTGACAACAATCCCCAGCTCTTCAGCTTTCTTTGACATTTCGTCAAGCCCGGCTGCCCCGTCCTTCATCAGAGGGATCAGCCTGGCGGCCAGCTTGTCGCCAAAAACGTCCGTAAGAATCTGCAGCCTTGCCGCGGGATTCTCATTAACCTTGATCGCCTCAGAGAGTTCCCGAAATACCGTTGCGGAATCTTTAACGTGGCCCTTTGCGTCTTTCCATGAAACGCCCAAATCAGAAAACAGTTGGGGAAGCTTTTTATTTTCCCCACTCGCGGCCTTCCCCATCTCCCCGGAGAGCTTGGAGAGCGCCCGATCCATTTCTTCGGCGTCCATCCCGGAAAGTTTCGCGGCAAACCGAAGCTTCTGCAGCGCTCCGGTTCCTACCCCTGCCCGCTGAGATGCCTTGTCAATTGCGTCTCCCAGCTCGATAAACGTCTGGACCGAAGAAGCCACAGAGAACAGCCCCGCGCCGCCTACTGCCATCAATGGCGCGAAAACCTTTGAGGCAACGTCCCCAGCGGATCGGCTCACTCTGTCAAAAGCCCGATCAAGGCTCCTGAGATTCGTCCTGACTTTCTTCAGTTTCTCGGATATTTCGTCCTGGCAGGCAAGAACAGTTTTCAGCGAGAATACTTTGTTTGTTGCCGCCATCGTTCTTCCTCTTCGTGAATCTCGTTTGCCTGATACAGCAGTTCCTGGATGTCAGACAAAGGCCGTTCTTCAAGTTCAAAGGGGTTGATGCCCCACCAGTGCGCCAGCTGGAACACCCGCCCCCTGAACTCTTTCTCACTTATTCCGGCGCACCACCGAAAAAACCAAGGACCAGCGCCATCAGCCCAATAAAATCAGAAGCCGAAATCTGATCCACAGTAGACGGAGGAATAGCCGCCAGCCGCTCGATATAGTCGTAAACAACTGCCGCGTCGACACGCTTCTCCCCGGTAATCGGGAAGCCAAGCACCTTGATATCCTTAGCGGTCGGCTCGCGCAGCTCCAGTACTTCAATCGTGTCTTCGCCGCGCTTGATCGGCGCCGTAAGTTTGAATTCTGCCGCTCCCATCAGGACCACGCTCCTTTAACGCCGGTAAAAGTCAGCTCAATTGTGCCTTCTCCGGTTTTGTAGCTCACATCACCGGAAACAAAAGCGTCAGAAAGCGTGTAAACCTTCCCTGTCACCAGTTCCGCGGTGACAGTGAACTCCGTCCCATTCAACAGTTTCTTCAGCGGGAAATCCGCCGTAACATTGAATGTCCCCGAAATAGTCGGGGCAACCGCTTCCTCTGAATATCCGGCAAGCCCGGTAGACCCCATAACAGCCTCCCGCTTCACCTCCGCGGACTGAATGGAAATCGAATTGGAACTGACAGAAAGCTGCTCTCCGTCAACCTTCAGGTAACACGTACCCGCAATGCCTTTAGCCATTTTCTAAATCCTCATTCGTTGTACTGAAGACGGAACTGAACCAGTGTCGCGAAAATCCGCAGCTGATTCACAAGATCGGGCGGCAGGAGTACATCTACCCGATTCGGGTCTGACGCGTTTCTCTCAACAATCAGGTTTTCAGCAAATGCCTCCGCGTTCTCGACAATGCCCTCTGTCTCCAGGCGGGAATACATGGCGATAATTTCTGATTTGATTACAGAAGGCGTAACAATCGCCTGGCCGGGGCCGTAATGCGTCCCGTCATCCGCCAGTTTGCAGCGCGGATACTTAGACGTGACAACACTCTTAAGGCGCCGAATGATGTAAGCCAAAGAATGGAGTGTGTTGCTGTCAAGATAACTGGTGTCAGCGTCCCCCAGACTATTTGTCTGATAGGTCGTAATGCAGCGCTCAATTCTCACATACCCACCCGCGACATAACTAGTCGCGATTCCCGATGTAAGCAGTGTCTGCTTCTCGGTAAGGGTAAATCTCTTCCCAATTGGAGAAGGCGTAATCCCAACCAGTTCAAGCGTCTGAAGCGGACGCGCCGGATCATTCTGAATAGCCGTGAGGCAGCTCCCGGCCAGCGCCCCAAGAACCTCAACCGCGAGACTCGGGCATTTCGGCTCAACGGCCATCACCGTTAAGTGCTGGTCATTAAGCCCTTTCCCAAACGCCTGAAGATTACTGACGGTATCACGCTTCGCGGTATACACATGCCCATAAATCTGCCGGGTAGGGCTCCACCTGCCGGTTTTGTCATTCATTTCCGTGGTGAAACTCGCAATATGAGCTCCATCCGCGTATGGCATGGCGATGAAATCATACGATTCATCCCCCATGGCTGTAATAACTGCCTCCAGATCGACCTCTCCCGATCCCCCTGACAGAGTGGCAACTTCGCACGCAATGCCTTCAGGCAGTTCCTCCCCCGCCGCATATCCTTGGAAGTTCAACTGCAGAGCAATGTCATTCCCATATGCGCCGGTATTCTTTGCCTGGATCGTGACAACGCCTTCTGACGCTTCAGCCGTTACCGGCAAATCGGTTTTGGCGTTAATCCCCGCAGTGACCGCCTTCGCAACTGCGGCAGCGTCTGAGGAGTTCGGGATATTAATAGCTACGCAATCCGCCCCAATGTAAACGTAAACCGTTCCCGCCGCCGTGACCGTCCCAGAGAAAGTGAGGGTTCCTGATGCTTTCTTCCCGCCTTTCGGGTCGGAGACAGCAATAGCCCATACTTCGCCAACGCTGTTATTCTCGCGGAACGCTGAATTCATCCGCGCCAGCATCGACCCATGGCCAAAAAGCTCTTTCCCCTGGCTGTCACCGGTAACCAGAACCGGGACTCCGTCTTCTGCCTTGCCACTGGATGCCTTCTGCCCAATCAGAAGCGCTTTCAGGTTGTTTGACCCGATATTCGCCTGGGAATTATCAACCTCAGCATAAAAAAGCGGGACTCTGACCCCGCTGGGAATATTTGAAAACGAAATTGCCATTTAAGACCCCGCTTTTTTGTCTAAATTAACCTTAAAACTTACTGCATCAACCCAGTCCGCCGGGGCTGGATCAATTTTCGAATCAATACCTTTCAAATCAGGCAAGCCATCAAGCTCCCGCCCATGCCCCGTATCTGCGTCAACAACGTCGTAAGAAACAGAGAAAGACAGCTGAAGCGCCAGCCGGGCCCGATTAAGATCCGGATCTGAATAGCCTTCATAGACAATCTCATCCGTCTCGGCGGTTGAGGTTCCTAGAATCGCTTTGAAAATCTCAGCCTTCAGATCTTCAATCGCGTCAAAAGCATCCTGCCCTCGTTCCTGATCAGCCGTAGATACCAAAATAACAACACAAAAGACCTGTTTGACACGCTGTCGGTAATCGGTCCCCATGCTGTCCATGTCTTCCCCGATCTCAGATACCGGCAAAACAAAGGCACAAGGCATCGGCAGATTGGTAATATCAATGGCCGCGTATTCCGCCGCGCCCCCAACCCGCCCTTCAAAACTCGGGCAGTAAGCTCTAAGAGCTGAAATGATCGTCGCAAGCTTCATCCCGATATGATCCCCGGCTTAAGCGCCTCATCAAGAATTTCCGCCATATCTTTCTGATACGCTTCATTCCCGTATTGATTGGCCGCCTCAACAATCCAGTTTTTGCGAGGAGCCGCTACCTTTTCCCCGTGCCTCTTTTTGTGCTGCTGCCGTCTGTCCGGCTTACGAAGCGCGTTCCTGTCCGCCCCCGGCGCCCTGTGCCCCCAATACACAAAAGCGGGGTAATAAGCTCCCCGCTCCCGAATGCTGTTGGTCATATAGTTGGCAATACCAACCGAAAACCCTGAATGGGACACCCGGTACTTAATCGAGCTTCTGAGTTTCCCCGTACTCATCCCCGGGAATTCGTTCGCCTTCGAAACCCCTCTGGTACTGACGTTCTTCTTGGCCATCCCCTGGACTTTCTGCCCTATCTTTCGGAATGACCGTTTCAGTACCTTGGTGTCAAAATCGACAAAACGGAAGGGCTTCCGGAACCGAACCGAAAACTCAAGCGCAGATGCTTTATCCATGGAGTGCCTCACATTCAAGTGCGGTAAATCTCCCCACCCCATTCATGTCAGTGACGCGCCGGACGCGATACGTAATCCCATCGCAATCAAGCTCAATCATCCGTTTCAGACTTGGAGGGGTCGTCTGCAGTGACTTTGAGTACCGGATAATGAATCGATCTGTCACGGTTTCTTCAACATTCACCGAGTCCCAGTAATTCTGCCCGCCCACTATTTCGTGCTTCGCCCACGCTTCCAGCATCAATACTCGCTTTTCTGAAAGCGCCGAAGCCCCCGAAGAAGAGAACGCAACGTTATAAATCGCAACCCGCCTTCTCATTTCGCCTACCGTCGGAAGCTGCATATCGCCCCCTCAAAAAGTTCTATACCCATCCAGCAAATGGTCATAAAACCGCCGACCGGTAGCCACTGGGCTCTCAGACGCCCCCCGCTTCTCATACAGATCCGTTACGGTCAGAAGCACCCATGTTTTGACTGCCGCGGGGACGGTATCCACAGACTCACACAGCGCGTTGCTATCCGTCCTCTTCACGATCTCCCGCCCACATATCTGCTCACACTGCGCGGTAGCCGCGGCAATATATGCTGTGATAAGGGCGTCATCCTCGGTGTACTCAACACGCAGCTGCTTCTTCGCTGTCTCCAGATCTACGGCGCCAACAACATCACTCATTTTCCCCGCCCTTCTTCACTGCCTTCCGCGGTCTGCCCTCCGGTTTGAGCGCTTTTGCCGCCCGTGCCAGCCCGGCTTCAACCAAAACAATGGCATATGGGTCATAAATCTCTTCAACATCTCCAGCCTTGTGACGCCCAATCATTGAAAGGCTGTCTTTCAGAAATTCAATTCGCATACAAAAAGCGGGAGAGTTTCCTCTCCCGCCCCAGTCAAACCAAACGGTTATGGCTTATCAGGCCGAAGGAACAGCGAGCGCGCCGCCGATAACCGCGTTGGAATGCTCAACCGCAAGCGCAAGACGACGTTCAGCGCGGATCGTATAGAGGTTCTTGATGAAGTCATCCTCATTCTGCGCGGCAATGTCGACCACCGTAGACATACGGTCATAGACCGTTGCGGCACGGGCGAAGTCGCCGGCAAGGAACTTGCCCTTAGCCATAGCGGCAGACTCAACTACGCGGACTCCCCAGATCGAAGACGACGCGAAGGAGTTAGCCGGAGACCCAAGCAAATACACACCATCCGTCGCCTTCAGCCCCTGAAGAACCGCCCAATCCACCGGATTAAGCACTACCGCGCTTGTGCGGAAGCCCGCGGCGTTAATAGTCGCGAAGCTCACGCGGAGCAGGTCAAGCATCGTCGAGCCGGCGCCGCCAATGTCGGCAAGCTTAAAGCTCTGAGCGGTATAGTTCCCCGCCGCCATAATGCCGGACAGATTGGGAGAAGTCCCATTCCCTGTCAGCAGCTGATCTTCGGCCACAAGATTCACACCGTAGATCATGCGCGCGTTGATGAAAGCCTGAAGGGCCGGAGCATCATCAGCAAGCTGACGGGTAATCTTGGTCCAATGCGCGATCACCTGAACAGGGGTCTGCTTCAGTTCGAACTCGAAAGAGGAGGAGGGCTTCTTCGCCGCCTCTGCAACCGTAGCGGCTCCATTCGTGAAAGTCTTCTCACGCATGTACTCAATCGTCTGGGCCGCAGTCGGAATCCTCGGGAAGAGCCCCTCAATCGTAAGCTCACGAGTGTCAAGCGGGACAATACCCGGGACACGATACGGAACCAGTTTTGCCTGAGCCGAAGTGACGGGATTCTCTGCCGACTTATTCGAAACCTCAGCCGACGCGGAACGAGCGCCCGAAGTGCCCTTGAAGCGCTTATAGGAATCAGAGTTTACAAACTGCGCCCCAATCGATTTATCCACCAGATCGGCGGCACCCTCTGCCTTCTGGGCTTTCTGCTGGATATCCAGCAGCTGGCGGGAAAAAAGCACCTGCTTCTCTCCCAGCTCGTCAATCTTCTTCTGGACATCCGCCTGCGCGGCTTCGCCCTTCTTAACGGATTCCTGCATGCCCGCGATAGAGGCGTCAATCTTGGAAAGAGCCTCAAGAGCGGTATTGATTTCTTCTGTTGCCATATATCAGTTCCTCTGATAGTTAGAACCTTCCGGCGATAGTCTTAAGTTTCGCCAGTACCTGTTTTTCAGCTTCAGACTCAGAATCCCTCTGATCCCTTTCGCTGAGAATCAGCTCTTTGGCCTTCGAAATAAAGGCCTGAGCCTGAGCTTTGGACAGGCCTGCGTCCCGCAGGTTCTCTTCAAGCTCCCGAATAGAAATTGCTCCCTGAATGTCTTCACACTTCACCAGGCCAATACGCGCCCGGTCATCAGCGGGGAATGTGCAGACCGAAATTTCCCGCAGCCCGGAAACTGATTTGATGTTCCGTCCGCCGTCCTCGTTCCAGTCATAGTCCTGTTTGGAAAGCAGGATCCCAACGGAGAGCCCGTCAATCGTCCCCGCTCTCATCGCTTCATAGACATCCCGGGCCTTTTGAATCGAAAGGGTCAGCTTCCCTTCAACATAAAGTCCCTGGGCGTTCTCCTTCATCGCCGTATACCGACCAATCGGGAGATCCATCGTGTTGTGGTTCAGGAAGATCGGCGGCATTTTCTCTCCCAGGACCTTTTGATAGGCTCCGGGGAGAATGGTGTCACCATAGCTGTCAATGCCGTTGAACTTTGAGGCGTAACCGCGGAAAACTCCCGCGTCTCCTTCTGTCTTCAGTTCCACATCATCGAGCGAAAGCGTCTTTTCAATAATCTGCGTCATATGCGCCTCACTGCTTAATTGGTTCCCCCAGCGGGGTCTGGCTGGTGTTTTTCTGCTCCCCAAGCTTGTCAAGCGGGACAAGATTGTTCTGGGCAGTCAGCGCGTCCGCGCCATCCACAACCGGGAGGTTCTCGAGCCGCCTCACCTCATTCCGTGTCATGAAGCCGTTCTGGAGTGCTTTGCTGTAGCTGTCATACCGACTGGCGATATTCGCTCTCTGAAGCGCGCTCATCTTGAACTCGCAATTAAGCGTCTCGCTTTCGAGAACCGTAAACAGCGTTTTCGTAAGCGTTTGTTCAAGGCCAGTGCAAAGCGGCTGAATCGTCGACCGATAAAAGCCTTCAATAATCTGCTCAAGCCCACTTGCCGCCGTACCGCCAGAGCTATTAAGAAGCGCGCTGGGAACACCAAACCACCTACCTATCTCCTCAATCCCAAACTGCCGGGTTTCCAGCAGCTGCGCGTCAGCGGCCGACATCGCGATCTGCTGATATTTCATATCCCCCGGAAGAACATGAAGCCAATCGCTTGAATTCCCGGTCACCGGCGGGAGATTCCCATATCGCTCCCTCAGCTGCCGAATCTGGTCTTCCGTCAGATCCTGGTCAATCATCAGCAGACCGGTCAGCTGGTTGCCATTACCGTACATCGTTGTGGCATTCTTCTGCGCATTCACAAGCTCTGCCGTGGTTGCCTGCATATACTCGAGCGTAGACAACCCCACAATGCCGTTCCCCAGCCCCTTCCAATGCAGAATTTTGTCGGCTCTGAACTCGTAGAGATTCCCGTCCTTGTAATACTGATAGACAACCTCGCCATTTACCACGCCGACCTCCATCTGGTCAGCGGCAAGAGGTGTCAGGCTCACAAGCTGCCCCGCACCGTCCCTTTTAATGAGCGCATACGCATTCCCTCGAAGGAACCGATTCAGCCCCATCGCGAGCCAGAAATCATGCGGCGTCATATTGGCATTTGGCGCGCGGAGCACCTGCCACACTCGGCAATTCCGTTCTTCCTCCCGATTCCCATCAGAATCTCTGCGATAAACAACAATGGGCAGAGACGCTATTGTTTCCGCAAGCAGAGTGACGCATGACCATACTGCCGAAAGCTGAAGGCCATGGTCCGGCGGAATCGGACGGACGCCGCTGACGGCTGCCCCCGTTGGCAATCGGTTCTGGACCCCGGACGCGTCGCCGATAGGCGAGCCCCACCCCACCATATGGGCAATAGACCCAAAAATCGAGGATATCTTCATAATTTGAGAAACTCATTCAAATCCATTGCCCGGTGCTCGTCATTCAGCAATGCCCGGGAGAGCGCCATGATCCCTGCTACAACCCCGTCAATCTTGTTCTCCGGAGCGTCCTTTCTGGGATAAATGTTCTCCTTGACATCAACATGACAGACCACGTTGCTTACCATCCATGTAAGAACCGGGTCTCCGTTGAAATGCAGACGATGATCAAGTACCAATGCCTGAAACTGCTTCATAGGATCAGAAAGGTTCGCGACGGTCTGTTTGCAAAGCACCATAGGCACACCGTCATCGCTGAGTTCTTTCGAGAGCTGTACGGCCTGGAATGGGTCATAAGCCACTGATTGAACGGAGTAGCGCCCACAATCCTCAAGGATTGAATCTCGTATCTCGGCGAAATCCGTCACTGGACCTTCACAAACATGGAGATACCCCAAGTACTCCCACCCCTGGTATTGAGAATTCACCCCTCGTTCAATCGCCGTTCTTGGGAGCCAATAATCCCCAAACAGGTAATAGTGGCTGGCACCATCAATCTTTCTCTGGAAAATCTTCACCTTCGCCGTCATGTCGCTCGTAGACGCAAGGTCAAGCCCCAGCCAGCACGGCTCTCCGTCAAAATCCGACTCATCCAGACTTTCATCCGCGCAGGCATCCCACGCCTTCATGTCCATCCAGCCGACATCCGCGTTGCACCAGACATCAAGATGCTTCGTCTTGAAGTTGTTCTCAGCGCTGGGCGTCGCGATCGCTTTTGCCTGCAATGCCCGTATGACCTCAGGCCGGACAGACACCCCCCAGTTCGGGTTGGCTTTTGCCAGCGCCTCGTCACTCTTCCAGTCATCATCCGGATCCAGCGTGTAGATGATCCCAAAATAGGATTCGTCCTGAAGCGACCCTGAAAGAATCTTTGTTACGAGCGTGCGCTGCTCATAACAAATCCCCGTCCGGTCAACGCCTGCCGTTGTGATCGAAACCATTAGCGAATTTCTGCGCTTCCCCAGCGATGTCTCAACAACGTCGAAAACATCTCTCTTCTTATGCGCATGAAGTTCGTCAATAATGGCCAGATGCGTGTTCAGGCCATCCAAAGTAGACCCTTCCGCACTCTTCGCCTGAAAGGTTGAATTGGTCGCGGGGACATACAGTGCGTGCGCAGTAACCTCCAGCCCATACGCTTCCTGTAGCGCGCGATTACCCCGCGCCATCGTCTGCGCATCACCAAAGACGATTTTCGCCTGCTCCCGCGTTGTCGCGAAGCTATACACCTCTGCCCCGGGCTCGTGATCCGCACAAAGGCAGAACAATCCGATGCCGGAAAGTAGGGTCGAGTTGTGAGTGCGGATAAATCCCCTAGTGACGAGGTAGCAATGATCAGGAGAATCAACTTCTATGCACCTGACCGGGACGGATTGAACAGGATCACAGCGAACGATCTGCCGATAATCCTGCAAGCCCCGTTTAACTGGGCGCTCGCGCAAGCGTTCAAGCTTTCTCTTTAGCTTGAACACAGGAATTTCGCGATAAGCATGAAACATCACGCGATATACGATTCCACAGTCTTTCCCGTTGCAGAACGCTCTTTTTGCGTGAATTGTGGGACGCATCCCGAGAGATGCTGCCAGGGTATACACGCCAAGCGCTATTTCGCGCTTCTTCTGCACAAATTCGCATTGCCCCTGACCCTTGCTTATGAATCCGTCCGTATCCATCAGCCCCTGAAGCAGCTTAAGCCGATCAGAAAACGGCGCGTTCATGTATGCGTTTGGAATGTGCTTATTTCCAAGAACACCAAGTCGCCGAAGTTGAACTTGAAACGAGTTTGTCTTTGAATCTCGATCTTTAAGCCCAGTGGAAATAGACCACGCGCAACTTCCTTTAACCTTATGAACCGGGTAACCAAGAGCCTTTATTCGTTCAATAATCTCAACGTCTTTATCAGAACACGTAAATCGCGAAGAATTTGTCGCGCCATCTCCAAGCCACAGCCCAAGAAGATACGGCGGTATCGGCAATTCATGACAGACACCGTCTACTGGAGCCGCCACCTCAATGCGGTGGTTATGTTCGCCACGGCAGAAAACAGAAGCAGCTATTTCCTCTGTTGTTTTAACGCTGGGCTTCGGACCAATGTGTTTGTTGTTTCGTCCCTTCAGCCTGTCGCGGTCATACCTTGAATCTGTTACCCACTCATGTTTTGCATCAGCGACAATGACTTCGCCCGTGCTGAACTCGACCTCATAGCATGGCCGACCACGCATAACATCTGTCGCGGCGATGACATGGCACGCTTTTCCGTCCGTCCCATAAACAAGATCTCCGACTTTGAGATCCCGCATGAGCTTGAAACCGTCAGGAGTAGGAATTTCTGTGTCTAAGGCAAGAGCCTTCCCGTTTCCCCTGGGCACTTCAACATACGCAGACCTGAAGCGCCTGTTGCCGGCCTTCGACTTCCATCCAAAAAGGGTTGTGAGCAGAAACACCTGCCACGGTTCAAGGTGAATGGGGCGACCCGCCAGCTCACCCTTCGTGTGCGTCAGATTCTCAATGAACCAGCATGCCCGGGAAGCCTCTTTTTCGTCAAAGTAGTAGTCACCACCCTCGGGGCCCCATCGCCTCAGGTCATTTAACTGGCGCTGAACTGCCTGCTTCACAAAGGGACATGCGGGCACACTCCCATCCAATACGCCGCTCATGTACTCCTTGGCTATAGCAACGTAATCAGGTTTCTTCATCAGGCTTCAAAAGGATTTTTCTCTAACAGCTCTTCTTCCTGCGCGGGCGCGTGCGCGCGGGAGACAGGGGTAAAACCAAGCTCTTTTTCAAGCTTGATCAGCGTCCCGACAAGAATCTGCATCGCTTGAAACTCCAGGCTGAGTTTCCTCCTCCCGGTCGTTTCTTCCTCATCAAAAAGGGCTCCATGCTCTACTGTTTTTGCCATCCGACGCCACAGAGCATACGTGCGGCACCATTGCTCAAGCGCCGGCCCGTCTACAACCGACAGCCGCCCCTTCGGCGCGTTCTTGACCGCAAGCGCCCATACCTCTTTTGCGTCTCCCGGAATCCCGACGGGAGGTTCTTCAGATAAAACACTCCCCGAAACAGGGTACGGCTTGGAAGAACGGCATTTCTGCAGCGTCCCTCTGGCCGATTTCTCCGCATCGGATTTTCTGAGCCTGGGCATATCCAAAAATTGAAAAGCACGCGTAAAAAATTGGTGAAGGGCGCGGTCTCAGGGGCTTTTGCGTCCAAAATCTGACCCGCCTTACCCCCTCTTAAATCACGGGGCTTGCTGGCTCAGCATGCTGGTGAGCGTGTGTTTGATCAGCTCCATAGAGATAGGCACCATCAGTTCAGAAGCTGTACGCTTCACTTCCCTCCAGACCTTGCTGGAACGGAGAGCGTCAAGCATGTCGTGCCCGGCAAAGGTCAGCCTCGGGTAGGCTTCTCTGTCATACCCCCAGCTTCCATCCTCAAGGCGGCGGACATGGAGACCTTCAATAAGCCCCGCGTCTTCCGCCAGCAGAAGATGCCCGCAGTACAGATCCTCGTCTGCTTCGTCAATGGACGTCAGGCGATCAATGACCCGCTCTCGTTCTATGTCTTCAAGAACGTGTAGCAACTGTTCCCAGTCTCTAACCATGCTTCACCTTATTCCTAAAGCCGCCTTGCCCCTGCTTCGTCAGCTCACCTTCTCCGATTCAATCAGTTTGACCAAGATGTTTGTTTTGCAATCACTGAGCCGGGACGACAGATCAACAATCTCACTTAAAGGGAGGGCACTGCCATCAAATCGCTTGTTCGAGATCTCAGACAATTCCTCTAAAATCTTTTTAGCGTCGGCGATGCTCTTAAATACGCTGGCAAGGCAAACCACTTTATTCTCTACAGCCATGTCCTCAACCCTGACCACATTAAGCAAAAGATTACCGGTTTCTTTTACCTGCCCACACTGCAATAACAACTCTCAAATCATTTGGCACTTAATAAAAACGGCACCAACTGGAGAAGAACCATTTATCCGAATAGACGACCAGAGCTTTATGCTCGGCGACAAAGCTGCTATCGGGGAATGCGTTACCTGCCACAAATTAACTTTGTGGCTGAACGATAAGCTGGTCTACCCGATGGCTAATATGCAGACAATAAAACCAAACCCGGATATGCCGGAACACGTAAAGCAAACATTTACTGAGGCTCAAGCATGCCTGGGAGCGTCGCCGTTTGCATCTTGTATCCTTCTCCGGCTTTGTCTCGAACAGCTGCTCACCCACTTAGGGTTCAATGATGCCCGTCTGATCGACAAAATAAAAAGAGCCGCACCCAATGAATCTCCACTACGAAGGGCAATGGACGCCTGCCGAATAACCGGGAACGCCTTTGTCCACGCAGACTCAATAAGCGAAATGTACGGTCAAAAGGGCTCCAACCCAGAAGATGTAGCAAAAGCCCTGTCAGACATCATTAACTTTATTACGGAAGAAATGATCTCAAGAGAACTGCGAATTCAGAAGCTACTCGAAACCTACTCAAAACATTGAGTTCCCGAAGCCGCTGTCCTCGCTGGCAGTCTTACGGCTATGGCACGCATGGCACAGCGCCTGCCAGTTGTTCTGATCCCACATAAGCTTCTGGTTCCCCCGATGCGGAATGATGTGATCCACATCAGTTGCCTTAACCAGCAGCCCACGCTTCAGACACTCCTCACATAGTGGGTGTTCTTTCAGGAATGCCGCTCTGCGCTTCCGCCACTTAGAACCATAGCCACGTTCAGCGGAAGAGCCTTTGAATCTCTTCCGCCTTGCTTCGCGTTCCGCCGCCAGTTCTTTGCCCTTCTCTTTATGGCGGGCACAGTACTTATCAGACAGAGGGATAGCTTCCTGGCAGCCTGGGTAAGCGCAAATATGCAATAAAGCCATCTTCAGCCCTTCCTGAGGGGCTCCGAGACGAAATTAGCCAAGGATTTGGTTTCTAGCACAGATCCTTTGACCATAACCTCCCCAAAAATTCGGACTTGATCCCCGCCTATTTCAACCCTGGAGTCTTTGCCCAGCTTAAGGATGGCCTTCACACCTTTTCTGCTGTTTTCGTTTCTCTCCACGCGAAGTCTCCCGCACAAAAAAATCCCCGGATCTGCGTACGGATCCGAGGATGAGTTGTATATCCGGAGGAGTTAACCAGCACCCTACACGCTGTTTCTTTCGGGCACAACAAGAGAGCCAACCGGCTCTCCAATCGTACTTCTTGCGTCTTTCGCTTACTGGTACCTCCAATTGTATCCCATTATTTTATTTTTTCAAGAGCAATCCCGAGCGTAAAACTCCAGGATATTAGAAAGCATGACCGAAGCGCTGTGAATCTCCTCATCGAACCTTCTTTTGCTTAGCCCCATCGCCCGGCCAATTCTTCCTACCGAGAGAGACGGGCGAAGGTAGAGCGCGCAAACCATAAGCCTGTACTTCTCCGGATAGAGTGGAGAACACAGCGCTCGCTCAACCCTGGCGGCGTCTTTTACATCTACAGGGTTGCAATCTTTCTCACACTCGTTCGCTATGCCCCTGCCTTCCGCTCCGTACAGGGCGATCATCTTCGCAAGCCACGATGCGCGTAAGCATGATCGGTCCCTGTAAACTCTCGCCCAGTTCTCAAGCCTTGCGTTCAGATCCCGGTCTTCGATCACGTATCTCTCCCGTCAGAACTCATCAACATCCCATCCACCGCCGTTCTTTTTGGCGCGCGGATAGACAACCTTCATCGCGAAAGGGAAGGAAGTCGCTACCACTTTGACCTTGCACTTCGCGTCGTCAAAGAAGACTCGCGGGCTGCCCTTGACCTCATGCAGCTCCAGTCTCCCATCCGGCAGGAGAACCATGAAGTCCGGCGTGTACCAGCAAGTGCCATCAGCGACCTTCAGTTTCAAAGACTCAAACCAGTAGTCAGCCACTCTCCCGCTTTGTTTCTCTCCCTCCAGATACTGCGCGTAACTGGTTTCTGTGCGGTTAAGCTCTCCCTTCTTCATCCGGCCTTTCGCTCTGAGAGCCGTGAGACCGTAGTTCTTGTGCTGAATTCTGAGAATCATTCCACCCTCCATCAAAACGGGACATCCTCGTTAGGGGCAGATGCGGTGTTCCGAGGGAGATCTCTCCCCTTCGCCGCAGCGTACTGGGCTGTCGTAGTGGACGCGGCAGGCACCGTTCCCTGAGGCTTTGCCCCCAGCTGCAGGGACTCGCAGATAACCTCTGTCGCGTAACGCTCCACTCCCTGCTTATCGGTGTACTTCCGCGTATGCAGCCGCCCCTCGATATAGACCTCAGAGCCTTTCACGAGATACTGCTGAGCGACTTCCGCCGTTTTCCCAAAAACCACGACGTTATGCCACTCGGTCTCTTCTTTCTTTCCACCATCCCGACCCTTGTATCGGCGGGTAGTGGCAAGCGCGAGGCGGCAGATTGTCAGCCCCTGCGCGTCGCTCGTCTTGGGGTCTCTCCCCAGGCGACCCAGAAGGGTCACGCAATTTACTGATGCCATGCTGTACTCCTATCCTTACCTTTGATACCGTTTCCCGGGGCGAGAAGGCGCCTTCCTGCCATCTCTTCTCCATCGCCGCTCCCTTGTACTGAAAATCTCATTTCGAA
>ERZ791893.453-NODE-453-length-30706-cov-10.107011_pt1 | contig 30706 bp, 48 predicted proteins | sample MGYA00510154_ERZ791893 | MGnify/ENA primary metagenome ERZ791893 (study PRJEB30046, sample SAMN00792068) | human gut metagenome | study: EMG produced TPA metagenomics assembly of the A metagenome-wide association study of gut microbiota in type 2...
CATTTTGTTGAAGTCGATATTCTGCTGAAATTCCGAAATATCAACACAAGTTACTCTTGTCATAAAAAGTCCTCCTTGTTTTTGTTGTTTAATATGTTATAATAAAATTCAAATAGATTATTTTGCTTGGTGATAATATGAAAAATACAATAAAATGGTTCTGCAAACTTCTGCTAAACAAACTTAGTAATATAAGAACAAAAATACTTGTTTCTTCTTTCTTTACAGGTTTGATATTTTTAGGATTAGGAATATACAAAAAGAATATTGGGCAAGATGTCACTTTTTTATCATATACAACATCCGTATTTTTCGCTATTTGGTGGATTTTAATGCCACTTACAGAAAAGCAGAGAAACAAAATGTTGCTAAAAACTTTCGGATATTGCATAATGACTTTTATAACTCTTTACACAATAGTTTATTGCTTAGATGTATACTTTGTAATAAATCCTACAACATCACAATTAATTCTTTCTGCGATATTGATATTTACAGTTGTAATCTTTTTTGTTGATGTTTTTCAAACATTGTTTCATATAGTGTTACCGCTTATAAGTAAGGCGTGGGGCAAACTTTCGTCAAAAGAACCAAGCCCATTTATGAATTTCATCAAGAATACTATGGCTGGATTAGTAACTGTTACAGCCTTTATCACAGCCATAGCTGGTCTAATTAAATTATTTATACCTTAAATAAAATATAAATTCTATCAATGGAGTAACAAAGCGTTACTCCATTTTTTATTTGCTTAAAATAATCTCTTGATACTGCTCTCAGTAATAACATTAAAGCTGAGTTCAAGAACACCGTTGAGCAGTCCTTTTGCGGTTGTCATCTGTAAAATCAAAGACAGTCACACCGTGTTCTTGCTGAGTAATTATTTCTATAATACAGTTTGCTTTTGTATTATCAACAATTAAATGTCTATAAATCATCACTCTACCTCGTTTCCGTCAACTGTAACTTTCCAATCGCAACGCTCCGCAGGTGCAGAATACATCTTTTTGACTTCTGAAATATTAATACACTTTTCAATATTAACAGTGTTTGGAGTATCAGAATATGCGCCCTTGAGAGTTCTTGCTTGGATTTCCGTTCCACCAAAATCACAATTTCTGATTGTAATATTCGAGCCTATTTTCATATGTAAGCCGAAGCTGCTATTATCTGCATTATCGTGATTTTGATAACCTATCGTGCAATGCGAAGGTATGATTTTACAATTCTCAATTAATCCTACCTCGCCAAAACTATGTCCACAACCGAGCACAGGAACGGTTGTTTTGCCGACATAATCTGTACAGTCTGCTCTGCCGCCCCACTTGAAGATGCAGTTAGCGACTGTCCATTCCGTTGCATAACCTGTGCCGCCGCTCTCAAGGTGTAAGGCATACCTGAGGTTTTTGCAATCGAAAGTAAATCCCTTAATGTGCGTATGAACATTAAGGTCGAGGTGGAATGGACACTTTTTTATTATATCCTCAGATTTTAATGTAGACTTATCAAAGCCTGCTGCACCGTCCCATTTAATAACCGTTGCGGCTGGGTTATAGATATTTTCAGACTCATAATAAACATAGTCTTTAGTCATTACTCCTCTATAACCCACAAGCCGCTTATCAGACAAACCTGCAAATTTATCTTGCATATCCGTATATATGCCAGGCATGACGACGATCGTGTAACGATTGCGGTAGCTATTATCTGAAATGCTATCATTAGCAGACAGAATAGAGTTGAACTTTGTAACACCAAAACCGTCTGTATCTTCGTCATAATCATTTGAAACATACAAATAATGCATTGTGTAATCAGGGGCTTGATACAGCTCAGGTTTAATATTAGACTTTATCAAGTCGGGGTTAGAGTAAGCTGTACGCTTATTGTTCTGTTCAAGTTGAAGATTGCAACTGTTATCAACGAGTCTATTTGCAGCAACCGCAATTTTAATCGAATTTACGGTTACATTTTCTGTCGCTGTATAAGTAGCTACTGCATTTTTAAAAGCACTGACTTCTGACAAGAGCCACGATGGACTAATTGCTGTCTGACCATTCGCAGGATAGAAAACACAACCGCCGTTTGTAATATTAGCAAAAATCTGCAACGATAAGCAATACGCTTTGCCTTGTTCAAGAGTAACCGCACGCTTGAGCTTGAGATAGAAATTAACCGCAGATGTTGATGTGCCGCTTAGTGTTATTTTGTTGTTGCTGACTGAAATTGTAACGCCGTTTGCTGTCTGCTCAGTGTCCTCGAGCGATGTGAGATTAACGCTTGTGGCTATGTCAAGCATTGAATCTTTGCTGACTTTTTCATTAAGTGCTTTTGCTGTTTCGGTTTTAGCACTCTCTATCGAATTATTGACAGCAACAAATCTATTGCTCAAATTCTCATATGTTCCACGAGCGTCATACACTTCTTTAACTGTTTCAGCGATAGTTCCATATGTTTTCTCTGAAATTTTAGCGCTATCAGCGATAGAAGATGTCACTTGGATCTTGAGCGGCACAGGTGTATTTACAATCACTGTTCCGTCTTTTACAATGTTAAGTTCTATGCTGAGATATCCATATCTGCCATTGAAATTCTCAAGTGGAATAGTAACTATATTGTTTGTGACTGTGCAATCAACTGCATTATTGACTAAAACATCATCAATAACAAAAATCGCAGTAACTGTGCAACCGCTTAAATCGAGTTTTTCTCCACTTGCAATTATCGTTACATCAAGATATCTTGTCTTTTTGTCATTAATATTGACAATACCTGCAATTCGCTGCTCGTTGCGACTGTTGATGTCAATTGTAGCAGGAATATGTTTAAGTTTCATTATCTTCTAAATCTCCTTTTGATTTTTAAAAAATCAGACATCTTGAGATTAACTTCTCCTATTCCGATTTCTGTGTATTTTTCGCTAATGCTGTCATATACTGTTTTTGCGATTTTGCTTTCAATTTCTGAACCGTCTTTATGAACAATTGTCACTTTGTCGCATAGACTACAATTTTTCAGCGCCTCAAGTTCAGATTCAAGAGTGACTGTTATATTTACATATTCAGCTATTTGCTCTGTATCTTGTAAATATTCTTTAACTGCGTCTTCAAGCATAGTTCTTACTTCATTGTAGTTATAGCCTGTCTGTGGATCGACTTTAGTTCTTGTTATTTTACTTGAACAATCGTACAGATATGTTTTCTTTAAAGTCGCATTTAGATTTGTAAGGTAAGGTTCAGTAGCTGTAACTGTTACTTTTTTGCCGTCTGTTGTTTCGCATTCTGCGTATGGCATGATGTGCGTGTAATATTCATTAATCGAATTAACTTGTTTAAATTCAGATATATTAGAGCCAAATGCAATACGGTGAGTATCTGTGCCTCGATTTAGCAATAAATTGATGTTGAAGTTATCACAGAGCAATTCTGCTTTAAATACTGCCGTCAATCCGTTTTCCTCGTTAAGTAAAATATTCTCAAATGTTTCTGCCGAGTTAAACCCGAGTGAAAATTCTTTTTTGACTCCAATATTAGATGAGAAATTAAACCAACTGTATGGTGCATCTGAGTACCATACTTCATATTGAAGATTTGACATAATTGCTGATGGGGAATCCACTTCTGAATAGTTATAATACATCGGAACTGTACCGTTTTGGAAGAATAATCGTGATATGTGACTTCCTGAAATTGTCATATCTCCGTATTTATCAACTTCGATTTTCTCGATGTAAAAGAGTTGAGGATTGTCATGCGAGTTTGCTTTTGCTTTTATGTACGCTCCGTTTTTAATCTTATCAATCAATCTGTCAGTGCCTTTGATTTTTGCTTGAAATGTATACGCTCCGTTTCGTTCTTCTGTAACTTTAAATTCTGTGCATTCTGTAATAAAGCCATAGCCGTTATAGTCGAAAGCATTTGTTGAATTTTGAGCGTTATCATACAGCAGAGGAAACATTATAATCGCCTCCATCTTGGAATGATATTAATTTTACTGAACGCATTTTCCTTTTCTGAAATTACTTTAATTTTATTCCAGCCCGAAGTAAAAACAGGAAAGCTTGTGCAAGATATGTATGCGTTCATATCTGTTATGCCACAAAATGCAGATTGCATTTCAGAATCAAGTTCAATTAAATTTTCATTGCCAACAAAAGCAGCCTTTATTTTGATTTGTGCGTTATTAACATCAAGTGTTAAATCTTGTGAGTGATAAATACGAAAATACGGCTCTGCAGAGAACTTTTCGGGGTTATAAACATAGAATTCAGTTTCTTTTTGAGAGTTTGCCGCTGCACTAAAAGATATTGTTTTTTGCCCTTCATCACTGTACCAAAACGGCTGTCTTGTAAAATTAAGAATAGTTGAAACACATTTGTCTGCCTTATATTCTATTTTATCTATGCTTTTGCATATAGCTTTTGCATAATATCCCGTGTTATATGTATCTCGTAATTCTTTGTATTTGCCGTCAAAATTTGCAAATTCTTCTGCAAGCATACGAATCAAACTTTGAGTATCGTTGTAAACAAGCCAAGGCAAGCTGTTTATTTCATACGGCACATCAATATTTTCATAGAAACCGTTATCGGCGATTATTCCTCCGTCTTTGCCGTATATGTCAACTATCTCAAATTTTCTGTTTGATATATGATAAAAAGGTGCATTTGCTATGCAAAATCCGAGTTTGCGCAGGCTTGTGCCGTTGTATTCTAAGTTGTGCATATAATCCGCCTCCTTAACATTCTTGGTTCAGAGTATCTATAACTGCGTGAGAAACACGCTCGTTGAAGTCATCAATATCTAAATCATTATTTATGTTGACATTTCCATAATAGTTCAGAGCAACTCTTGGAGCATTTGTGATAACTTTATTTGTTGTACTTGATGCGGTATGGTCTAAACTTTTAATGTTATTGAACTTATCGTTCAGCACATTAATATAGCCGACTGTTTCGTTAAAATCAAAGCTGCCAAGCATATCTCTTGCAATACTTTCTGTGCTTAACCTCACCTTGCTTTTGTTACCGCTAATACCAATCGCTAAGCCCTCTGTAAAATAATTACCGATTTTTTTAGCTTCCTTTGAAGGCGAATTAATACCAAGAATTTTCTTGACCGCTCCCAACGCTAAGCCACCGATACCGCAAGCGGTGTCCCATATATTTTTGATAGCGTCACCGTTGGAAATGCCATTGATGAAACCTTGAACAAAATTATTGCCCGTGTTAAACAGAGAAACACTTTTAGCGCCGCTGCGTGCTTGCTTAGCCATACTTGTGCCTGCGTGTCTAACCATTTCATTGTTTTCCATCAGTCCGTTTATTAAGCCTTGAACCGTATAAACTCCTCTTCTACGCATTGCTTCCGAAGGTGAATGGATTTCCATTCCTTTGTCATATTCAGAAATTATTGTAGACGCCCAGCCTTGACTATTCTCGACAAGTGCTCCTTGATATTCTTTCGTGCCTTCAACCAATCCGAGAACTGTATTCTTACCGCTTTCTCTTGCTGCCTCTTGCAGCTTATCCATTGAAGACCATAACTTATTGCCGTTTTCATCAGTTGCAGCAAGTATATCATTCTGTGAAATCATCTGCTGATTATATGCCATTAAAACAGCAGCGGCATCGGTGTAGTCACCGTTAAGAACTTTTTGAACATCAGACAAATCATCACTTGTCATTGTGAGTTTATTAATCTCTGCGGTTGATTCGTTATATTGGTTTTTTAACTCGTTGTATGCTTCAATCTGCTTTTTGATATCATCATACATTTTTGTTTCATCACTAAACCTGATGTTTCCACCAATCGTTCCATATGCATTGTAAAAATCTTCCACATCGTACCCTCGCAATCTAATCGTTGCATTTAGTTTCTTGTACGCTGCATCGATTTCACTCATTTTTTCTTCCATCTCTGACTTGATTTCAGCTCTGTTCTTGTTTGCCTCAATCTTTGCTTTCACATTAGATGATTGCAATTCTGAGATGGCAGATTGGTTTGCGAGCTTTTTATAATCGTCAATCGTCTTACTAATGTTATTTCTGATTTCGTCAAGATCGCCTTTGAGATTTACTTTTCCGTTGTCGCTTATTTCAATATATTTAGCCCAAGCTTCATTGAACCCCGGAACATTATCTTTAAAATAAGTTACGATTGTTGTGAGCTGTGCTTGCTCCTCAGGAGTAAGTGTTGCTTTTCCTATAAGCTCATCTAACTTTGCTTGATACTCATCTATGAGAGTATTGTCAGAATAAAGTTCGTCCACTCTATCTAATGTGTTTTGCAAGTTATCAGTCATTTCTTGTGTGTACTCTGCGAGATTATCTTTAATTTTGTCAATTTCTTCACAGAATTTTCCAGCCTCTGAATTACTCCATTTGAGTTCGTTATATGTTTCAACAGCAGAAACAAGCCCTATAACAAGTGTAGTGATTGTTCCGATAATATTCAAAGATTGAGCAGCGTTAAGCCCTTTTTGTGCAGTTGCAGCTATATCTGTTGCTGTTGAAAGGTTCTTATATGCTCCGATTAAATTTGAAATACCTGTTACTAATTCCTGTGACTTTTTTGCTCCCCAAATAAGAGCAGCTTGCTTAGCTACACTTTCAAGTATTGTTTCTAAATCATCAAGATGTTCAGATGCCCATTTAATCGCTTCCTTTGCGACAGGATAAAGTTCTTTACCTATCGGTTGAATTAAGTCTGTTTGAACAACTCTACCAATGTTTTCCCAATCTGATTCAACATCATCGTATTTAATGTCTTTGATTTTTTGCATTGAACCTTCAACATCTTTATAGCTGTCATTAACATCACCGAGAGAAGTTATAACTTTCAGCGCATTATCTTCACCGAGGCTCGACCACACATTTGAGGCTGTTGTTAGTGCCTCTTGGTCTGTTTTTGCGTTCTTTAAATCTTTTATTACAGAATAGAAAACATCCGCTGCGGTTGCCTTACCGTCTTTCCATTTATTGAACAATGTTGCGGTGTCTTCTGAAAAACTGCCGAGATTTTCTTCAATTCTGCCGTCAGATAATGATATTGTGAACTCTTTTACAAAGTCATTAACTTTATCCAGATTGTAAGCGCCGTTTTTTGTACCATTTTCGAGAATACTAAAAGTTTGTTCAGCCGAAAAACCTGCTTGTCCCCATATCTGAGAGTATTCCGCAAGGTTGTCTGCAAGCTCTCCGCTATAATTCAAACCGTTTTGAGCACCTTTTACGATTAAGTCGAATGCATCTTCGGCGGAAAGTCCCATATTAGTGACTAATCCGTTTACGCCTCTTAAGGTTTCGCCGATATCAAAACCGTCAAAAGTATCTTGCAAAGTATACAAGCTTTCTGCCATTTCTTTGAGCTTGCTCGGGTCGGTTTCACCTGTGACTTGCTTGATTTTAGCAAGAGTGTCGGCAATTTCTTCTTGTGATTCACCAAAGTTATCTTTGTATATGTCATTAATTACACTTTTGTACTTGAGCAGTTCGTCTTTGGCTAAGCCTGTTTGGGCCTGCAAAGAGTTAAGAGCTTTCTTTTCACTATTTGCGCTTGTTATTGCAGCTACGGCTGAACCGCCTATTGTACCCACAGCAACGCCGATTCCTGTTGTTGTGTCGGCAAGAACATCTTTAAGCTCAGTTGCAGATGTTTTTACATCGTCAACTTCTTTTTTGAATTTGCTTAAGTTAGTATTGTTGCTTTTGTCTTCAAGTTCTTTAAAGCTGTCAGTTGTTTTGCTTGTTTCTGTTCTGACATCGCTCATTTCATTCTCAAGCGACTTCATATCAACAGCTTTTGCCGCTGCTTCTGTATCGGAAAGTTGCTTTTTAAAGCTTTCAAGCTGACTTTTTGTTTTTTCAACCTCTCGTTGATATGCCCTGTATTGGTCCGTTGAAATCTCGCCGCTTTTTGCTTGCTCCTTGACTTGTTCTTCAACATCAACAAGTTCTTTAAGTGCATTGGTGCTGTTATCAATCTGCTCACGCAAAACATCTTGCTTTTGTGCCAGCAGAACTGTATTATCCGGATCAAATTTAAGCTGATTGTTAATTGTTTTTAGCTCGCTCTGTAATGAACGTGAAGAGGATTGTATATTCTTAAACGCTTTTTGCAAGTCCGTTGTTTCACCTGCAATTTTAACTGTAATGCCTTTAATAGTTGATGCCATATATATCCTCCAATCTTTTGTAATCGCTCATCCATTCAGAATATTGTTGATAAGTAATGTTTCCGCTGTTGTATTTTTCTTCAACGAATGGCAACACTGATTTAAGTTTCAAGTATTTTTCTTCATCAGCGTGTATGTTCTGATTGCTTTTGAGCTTGTAATAAGTGTCAATATAATCTAAAATAAAACCAATTGAAAAATTTTTTGTGTCAGCGACAGTCAGACCGCATTTGACGGCATAGGATAAAATCTCCTGTGCCGTCATTTGTACCCTTAGACTGCTGCCGCTGTTGCTTTTTTTGAGCTGGTTTTCAGTGATTCTACAATGAGGTCAACAAGTGGCTGTGCTGTTGATATTACTTCTCCTAAGCTGAATTGCTTAGAAAACTCTTTGATTGGTTGTGTTTTTTCGTCAGCAGACTTCGCCGCTGCCCATAAAATACGCACAGTTGTACCGAATTGTGCTTTGTTTGGATTCACTGTCAACATATCTACATCTTTGAGAAAGCTGTGCCCTTTAAAATTATCTTCATAAATAAGCATAGTATATGCTGTTACTTCAACTTCGAGCTTTCTGTCACCGATTGTAAGCGTTTTGTCCATTATTCTGCTCCTTTAACTGTCGGTATTACAACTGCTGTCGGCAATGTGTCTTCGTACGAAGTATATCTTACAAAATCATTGTCCGGGCGTGGTTTTGAAGTGATTGTAAATGTCGGAAACTGCGGATCAAAGTTACCCTCTGATGTCTTATCGTTGCGTGTGGCTCTTGTAGATGCAACGCAGTCAAAGTATGTGTCAATTTCATAGAGTTTGTCGCTGTCATAACGCTCTTTAGCAACAAGCAAAGCAAAGCGAGGCAATACGCTGATTCCGCCTTTTTCGATAAATCCACCTTCGGTTGCCTCAGCATTGCCGTACCAGTCCTTTTCAATGTCATCAACGATAGCAATAAGCTCAAGACTGATGTTGTAGCCTGCATTGTTATTTGCAACTATAACAGGCAAACCGTCTGCATATACGGTAGTTGATTCACCACTTGGCTCTGCACCGACTGTTCTGCCGCCTGCTTTGTCGGACTTAAACCATTTAACCTCGCCATATGTAATTTTGCCTTCTGTTGTTTCTGTAAGCATAGCATAGCCTACTTTTGCGATTGTTTTGTTCATAAGATAATCTCCTTCGTTATTTTCTTTTAATTCCTCCACCCATTGCCTTTGAAGAGAGAATTAGTTTTTTAACTTCGTTTTCAAATTCTTTGTGAATTTGCTCGCTTGCAGGAGCAATGTGCACTTTTGGCATTACAGTTCCGCCTTTTCTGCTTGCGTGAGGTTTTTCGAGCAAGTGTGTAAGCCTGTATTCTTTGCCTGAAGCAAAGACCGTCTTTTCATAGTAAGCATTAAGTTCGTTTGTAACTTTTACTTTGAACGATCTGCGATATTTTTTTCTTTTGCCAACAGGTGCCGCTTTTTTAATTGCTTCTTTAAGCTCATCTGCTTTAGTATCAACAAGTTGTATTACGCCCATTTGTATGTCTGCCGTATACCCTGCAACTTCACGAGATATAGTTTCGCCAATTCTGTCGATACCGCATTTTTTGTTGCTCATATTTTGTAATCAACTCTTACTTCATAATATGATACACACATTTTTTCTGCCGCAATCCACGCTCGGTTAGTCTTTTTCCAAACAAGATTATTGCTATTAAGCCATTCTGCAAATTTTTCTTCGCTTGCATGGTCTGTTCTGTCTGTATATAGCTCAATATCAATCTTGCTATATAAAGTAAAAATAACTTTTCCGTCTGCATATACATTTTTATCTTCATCTTTGAAATAAGCAATAAATGGAGTTTCAACCGGTTTGCTAAAATCAGCTTCGGCAACTTTGAAGTTGCAAGTTTCAAGTAAGCCGACAAATTCGTCATAATTTTTAAAAGTCATTTGCTTTCTCCTTGTATAAGCCTCGGCAGGACAAAGATAAAATAGTGCAAGGTGGATTTTTACATCTGTCATGTTGTACCTGCTCAATTTTGTATCTTGTGCAGTCAATTACCAAAGCCATATCTGGCTGAATTTTTTCGTCGTAATGTATATGTATCACTTTTGATAATTCAATATCATTTTGTTTTGCGCCGTAATAACGAGTAACCCCGACTTTTTCGTTGCCAAAGCGATACTTTCGTGCTGTGTTAGCGATAATAGTATCGTTTTCGTCTGTATCAAAAACAAAAGCTACACCGTCATTAAATGTCAAAAACTTAATATCACTTTGAGTCATAAGCTTTTACCTCATATTCTTGCCTTAACATCAAAATATCCGCTGCAAAGTTGTTGTCAAACTGTTCTGTTGCGTTGCTGTAAGCATATCGGCAGTAGTCAAACAACAAACTTCTTGCTCTTGTAGAGCGTATGAAATCCTCATCAGTTAAGGCAGGATGGAAAGAGCGGAGGTGTTGCTTGCCATTTTCAATAATAATATTAATTTTTGACTTTGCACTATCGTCAGTTTTGATGTGTTCGCTGTCAAAATCAAGCATATTAATCACATCATCAATTAACTGTGCCATAATTCAACACCTCCTGCTTATTATGTTGATGATTTAGAATTGAGAGTAACCTCGATAGTGAGCGGTTCAAGAGCGCTGATATCAAGCTTTAAGAAATCAGTTTCATCATACGAGAAACCTGTTGCGAATGTTTTAATTGTGTATACACGATTGTCTTCGAGAAATTGGTTCTGATCAGAGTATTCGAGTTTACCGCCCTTGCCTGTCGATACGCAGGCTTTGTATTTAGAAAGCTGGCCAAGAGCAGCAGTACCTACTGCAATCATTTCAGACGGAAATACTCGTGTAGGATAAGGGAAAATGTTGTTTTTATAGCTACCGTCAGTAGCGATAACTGTAGTTGCAGGAATAACCTTCGTGAGGTAATCAACAGGATTGACAATTAAGTCAACAAACGGCACTGACTTAGTTTTGCCACCTTTGCCTTTTGCAATCTTACCAATTAGAGGCATATATGACTTAATGTCAAGTTTTGTAACTTTAGTCGCTGTCTTGTCAGGATATGCACCTGCGGTTACTGCGCCGTTAATATTCTTGAGAATACCCACAGGCTTGTTTTTGCCGTCACCATTGATAAAACCGTCTTCAAGTCCGTAAGCAAGAGCGTCAGCAAGAATTCTGCGAACATAAGCGTCAATGTATATAGCTCCGAGTTCAAGTATATCCTTTGGAACAGGAATAAATGCTGTAAGCTTTGATGTCGAGAAGTCTTTTTCTTCGATAGTGCCAGCAAGTTCCTGTGCAATCTGAGAATTAAGAGCGCCCCAAGCCGCCATCTGCTTTGTATCAGTTGCAAAAATTGCTTTCACTGAGCCGTAAGTGTTTTCAATATTGATAGCATCAAGAAGTGGATGCTCATTTGAAATGTCTTCAAGAACTGTATCAATTACAGTCTGCGGAATCGTTACATCAAGACCTGCAAGGCTCTGCTTAACATCAACCGACTTAGATGCAGTTTTAATGTTGTTGTAAAAGGTCTGCTCAGCTGATGTGAGCTGGCGGAACCCTCTTTTTGCAAGGATAGCGTTGTCGGCGGTCGCACCTACTTCCGCTGCTGTGTCGATAATAGCCTGCTGAAGACTTGTAGCGTACTGCTCAAACGCAGATGTCATCTTAGCTTCGTCTTTGTCTGCGAACGCTTCCTTCAACTGCTTTGCAAAATTTGTTTTTGCATTGTTGATAAAATCAAGATTTTTCATTTTTAATCTCCTTTATAAATAGTTTTTGTTTTTGAAAAATGTTTCAAAAAAATCAAAGCTGTCTTTTTCGTGCTGAGTGAGGTTTGGTTCCTGTAGCTTTTTACCAAGCATTTTTGTGAGTTCTGCCGCTGCTTGTTTTGCTTTAGGATTTTTTCTCTGTTCAGCCTGTTCGATAACTTCTTTTGAATCCGTTAAGTCAACAGGGTCGAGAATTTCATCACACAAGCCGAGTTCGAGTGCCTCCTGTGCAGTAAGGAATGTTTCAGCGTCAAGTAGTGGCTCGAGCACATCTCTCGTAAGCTTATCGCCTGCGTGTACAAGATATGAATTTGTGCTTGCTTCGCTGATTTTATCAAGCTGTTCGGCGTATTCTCTATGTTCCTTAGCGTTACCGTAGCAAGCACCGATAGCGTGATGAATCATCATTGTTGTATTAGACGGCATTATGATTTTATCCGCTGCCATAGCTACTACACTTGCAATTGAACACGCCATACCGTCAATATACGCAGTAACAGGTACATTCTGCCTTTTTAACAGATTGTAAATAGCAACACCTTCGTCAACATAACCACCAACTGAATTGATGTACAGTTCGATACTACTAATAGCCCCCGCTTTATCAACTGCTTTGCGGATATACTCTGCACTTGTAGTTGAACCGTAGTAATAGCCCCAACAGTCTAAATACCCCGGTTCAATTTCACCGTACAAATAGATTTGCAAGACATTTCCATCCGCAATCTGCCTGATTTTGTAGTTTCTTTCTTTCACTGAGTTTCACCACCTTTCAATGTTTCATCTGCTGTCTGATAGTTTTTTGTAATGTAATATTTCTGTGCCCATTCTTCTTCGCAAGGCAGCATATTACAATACTTTTGAGCCTTGGCAGGGGAAAGAACACCGCTTGCTATTGATTTGTCAAGATTATTTGCATTGCTTATCGCATCTATATGCTTAACGGTTGTTGTATCAATAAGCATATAATTGCCTTTTAAAAATTCGGAATTTCCAAATTTCTTTTTTGTAATTTCTTGTTCGAGCATTTGAGCAAGAGGATCTATTGCATTTGAGATAGCACAATCCATAGCGTCTGAAAGCATAGATGCCTCGCCACTAAGGATAGCCGGCGGAATGTGTAAAGCGTTTCCAACAGTTGCATATGCCTCTGCTCTTAGCTTTTGAATATCGGTAATTTCACTGTTTGTAGTTTTCCCTGCCTCTGTTGCAGGCTCTGTATACTTCATTCCTTTGAAAATAGGTAGTACAGCATTTTTTGACTCATAATATTTTTTGAACTGCTTTCCGAGAATTTCAGAAAATGTTTCGTTAAAATCTTTATCGCCAAAGTTGAAGTTTTCAAAAGTTACTATACCCTTATGCCCTACGGCTTTATTGTAGCGCTCTTGAGCAGACATCATAAGTTGCTCGTATGTAGTGCACATTTCGGCTAATAAGCCTCTGAGAGCAAAGCTGTTGTACTTTAAATAAATTACTTCACTTTCACTAAAAGTACGCTGATATGTAAAATTTCGGCAAGTTACACTTGTAAAAATATCATCAAAAGCAGCATATTCAGTTTTGCAATAGCAATCTGCAATGAGCAACTGATTATCAGCAGTTGAAATAATTAACAGTTCGTTGTCAAAAATTAATTTTGAAATTGCTTGTGTTAAAAACTCGACTTTCGTTTGATGTTTGTTCGGTGCATAATTCCATAGATAGTATTCAAGCCCTTTGTACTCCTTGTTATCAATTACAGTAACAAATTCGCACTTGGCAATGCTTTTGGCTATAAAATCAATTGCAGTAAACAGTGCAAGTTCTGTTAGCCTAAACCGCTGCTCGGCGGCAGAATAACTATCATCAAAGCTGTTGTCATTTTCTTGAGGTTCTGCTTTAATTTTTTTGCGAAAAAAACTAAAAATATTCAAAATATCACCACCTTATATGCTGATAGCTTTAAAAAATTTCTCGAAATTGTCTGTTGAAATAGGCTGGCTTTGTCTGAGCAAATCTAATTGTGTGTATGCCGCTACAAAAGCCATAAAGCCGTCTGTTTTTCTTGACTTCGGCTCAATTTTCCCGTAGCTGATATTGCCGTTTTTATCCTCTATTGCCGATGTATTGTTAGTGTACCAACGCATTAATGCCGAATTACCCCACACGATTTTGTGATTAGCAAAATCAGATGCTATCAGCGGAGCTACAAGCATTTTGTCTGACGGACGCACGAGTTTTAAGTTATTAAGCCCCTTGCGGTCACACTCAAATCCACACTCCAATAGAGGACTTTTGAGCAAAGTGTAGCGGTAATTATCAAGCGCTCCTGCTATGATGTTGTAGTGCTTTTTCTGTTCTTTGAGCCATTCTGCAACAATTTGTGGCGATATTTCTGCACCATCAACTCGTTGCAGGTCAGGTTGTTTATCATATGGAAATTTAATTCTGCCAAGGTCAGCGGATTGTGAACAATACCACGACATCGGTTTCCAAATAACTTCATTATCAATCGTAAAAAGCAAACCTGCTCCGAGAAAATCTGTTGTTTTAGTGTAGTCAAGACCAAATACACAAGTTTTGCCTTCCAAATCAGGCAGAGGTCTGTTTGTGGCTTTTATGTTTTCCCACGCTGTAACCGGGTGCATTTCTGTACCTTTTGGGATATTCATACGCTTAGTCATAAAAGATGAATTGTTTACTTTGTCACGCTTCCAATCCTCAAATTCCTTTTGAATTTCTCTTAACAAATTTGGAAAATATTGCAACGACGGATTTGCTTTGTACCAATTTTCTTGCTCATATACCTCTTTTTCGTTGTCTAACCTGCATATGAAATAAAGAGTGCCGTTGTCAGGTGCATCACCATTCAGCACTTCAAGACCTGCGGCAAGCTCGTTGTCAAGTGGCCCGTCCCGAACATCTCCCATAGTTGTAATTGTTGTTCTGCGTGGCATAGCTTTTTTGCCTAAGCCCGTTGTGAAAACATCAATGAGCTTATAATTTTCGTATGCATGTTTTTCATCAAAGTCGACTTTACCGGGTCTGCCTCCGTCTTTCGTTTTGCTGTTTGAAGTTCTGTATCTGATTGTTGAATTAGTCTTTATGTTTGTAATCTCTGTTTTGTTCCACTTAAAATGCCGCTGCATTTTTGTAGAATTGTTTTCCAAAATTTCGTAGATGTCATTAAAGGTTGTGCTTGCTTGCTCTTCTGATGTTGCACAAATGTCAATATCGTAATTGCGTATGCCGTTGACAGGCGTGAGCAGAGCAAAATCTTCAAATGCAAGATAGCCGTTTTTTCCTGCGCCTCGCCCGACCACACAAACTAAATCGGGAAATCTTAATACACCGGGCGCGGAATATGTGCAATTATGCAGAATAAAACAAAACTTTTCCCATGCAAATAATTCGTATGGAAAATATTTCTGTAGAGCAAAATACTTTTCAACCTGCTCACTGTCAACATAGACTTGCTCATTTTCGAATACTTTTTCTATGAAATTTACAAGCTGTATTTGCTCTTTGCATACACGATATTGACCGCTTTTTACTTGCTTTATGTAATCGTCAAGGTATTTACAGTTCGTCATTTACATCACTTTCGACCTTGTCAATTGATAACCCCATTTGCGAAAGAATCGCAAGTCTTTGCTTGTTGTACATTATTGAATTTTTCACTGATGGATTGTCTTTAGTGTATTCTTTACCTGTCGAGGAAATTGCCTTGTATGACAAGCCGTTTTTCTTGATGTCAGCTTGCATTTGTCGTTCAAGTTTAGTGTAGAAAATGTAACTTTCGATTAAGTCACGATACACATCAATGTCTGCTCCTTTTAATGTGAGTTGTTCAATTAAGCTTTCCTTGATTTTTGCCATTTTAACTTGTGCCATTTTATTGCTCCTTTCACAAAAATTTCTCGTGCGTGTGTGCGAGGACAAATTGTCTACTCTGTACACCGTTATCCATACGCTTGAGGTAAGTGCGATTTTTGACCCCGGGGGTGCTACCATTTCTCGGAAAATTCTTCTGAAAAAATTTTTTCTTGCAGTTTGTGATGCTCTTTGTAATGACAATCTTTGCACAAACATTCAAGATTGTTGATGTCAAGAGCAAGATCAGGTCTTGCTTTAAGGTACTTCTTGTGATGCACCACTTCACAGGGGCTATATTTTCCTACGGCTCTGCACCGTTCACATTCATCGTGCTCCATTGTACGCTTTTTATCTCGCACTCTTTGCCAGTCAGCGGTCAAATAGAACCTGTATGCTTTGCCGTCCTGTATTTGTTGTATTATCCATTCTGTTGTTACATATCTTTTTATCATTTTGCAAATAAATAAGCCGCTGCATTAACAGCGACTTGTTTAACTTTGTATTTTCTGAGCTTTGCTCAATTATATTCTAACACACCCTCGAGCGAACAAACGAACAACTTTCACCACTCATAGCGATTGCACATCATACGCACTCCGTCCTCTGTATTCCCTCCGCCCATAATGTACGCTATTTCTTTCCAAGAACGCTTATCACGCAAATGCAAAATTAAGCAGCTGCCCTCTGTTGTTTCAGCTGGTATACTACATATTGCAACAGCTCTTCTCGTTTCTGTGTTGTGTAATTCGTTCCGAAGGTCAGCTATTTGGGGCACTATCTTGTCAATGCTCCCTGACGCACTTGCTCCGTTTGCAGCAGTAATGTTTGAGGTAATGTGCGTTACCTCTGCTTCAAGAGTGGCTATCCTGACTCTGTAATTACAGATATTGTCACTCATTTCTCTGATTTGTTTTAGATTCATTGTTTGTCAGCCTCCTTGTTGCAGTCAATTGCATAAATACAAAATGATAGCTTGCTCCAGTGAAGTCATTAATCCACATTTCGTCACGCACAAGATAATAGCCTTGTGGAATTTGCAAAGCCTCGCCTTTTTCAAGTTTTTTGAATTCACGCTTTTGCAAAAAACGGGCAAATTGCTTTTGTACTCTTGTCAACCATTTTGTTTTCCTCCCTGCACCAATAAGCCGTCCGCAGACAGCTTGTTTATGAAATATCAAATTTTTCGTACGCAAGAGGCAAAAAAGCAAAGTACCAGCTTGCACCTGTTATATCGTTGTAATTGTAGTTCTCATCGTCCTTGAGCATAAAACAGCCGTCAGGAATTTTTATCATTTCACCACGCTCAAGTTTCTTAATCTCCCTGCGCCCTGCCTCTTTTACTGCAATCTCAGGCTTTTTAAGACATCTCGCCGTCCTTATCCTCTTTTCCCCTGCTACATCTTTGCTTATGTATTCCGCAAGTTTTTCGTAGTAACCGCTTGTGTATAGTGCAGTAAAGTTTATGCCGTCGTACTCCCAAAACTTCTGCACAGACTCAAGTGCTTCACGCTCAACAATTATATGCATATGCCAATTTTTTCCCAACTTTCCGCACTCGGTAAATGATATGTATTTAAATTTCTTACCTTTCTTTCTGAAAGCATCACGCATTTTTCGCTTCCATTTATTTGCAATTTTTTCAAATTCCTCTTCGGTAAGTTCGGTTCTCGGAATACTTAAACGCACAAAATAGTCACCGCTTGTAAAATTGCAGAGAATAAGCCTTTGCATATTTTTGATTGCTCGCATTCTGTTAGCTCTTTTTTGCTTTTCGGGTGTAAGACTTTGATTTATTTTTCTGCCGCCGTAATTTTTTCCAATTTTGCGAAAGGATCTGTAATATTCAATTTCAGTGAGCGGACCACTTTTAATAGTTCTTTTGTATGTAAACATTATATTATACATCCTTTCTCAAAGTTCGTCACTTAAATAATTGCTTTAGCAGGAAAGTCAAGCGGCTCAATGGCCGCTTTTTTTCTTTCCGTTACATCTCAATTTTCGCTCTGTTTTATCTCACCATATGCGTCCTTATACGTTTTCAGCTGTCCGCTCAGGTATATGTTCTGTTCAATCGCCTTGCACAAGTTCACTTCATTGCTGCTGTATGTATCATTAAGATTCTTAAGATTTTCATACACAAGGTTCAATTTTTCTCTGTACTTTCTGCAAGCCTTTACAGCTTTTTCTTTTTCATCTGCGAGCTTTTGTGCCTCTTCCGACATTTCATCCATCAACTTGTCCCTGTAAGTAATGCAGCTTTTCAAGTTTTCTATCTCTTCCTTTGTTTCCCTTTTATCAATTCTGTGAATTCCATAAGAGATAAAAGAATAAGCCGCAAATAGTGCAATTACAATAACCCCGTACATTCTCTAACTCACCTTTCTATAAACGCACTTAATCGCCTTAATCTGATTATCAGTAAGATTAACAATGTCCTCTCTTGAAACGCCTACAAACATCACCGTTCCCTTGTAAACCTCGCCTGTATCCTTGTTCTCAAGATTATCCTTGCCGCTGCCCGAATAAATCATCTTAATTCTGCCTTTAAGCAAGTCTTTGTTTTTTAGTTTCTCACTCCTCAAAAAGTTCTCAATCTCAACCTTGCTAATCATCTTGCATAAACCTCTTAACTGATCATCGTTCGGCTCTGCATAATGTAATACCAAAACCTTATCTTCTGCCATTATTACTTTATCCTTTCTGTATCCGTATTTTTCGTAGCAGTTACACACAACATTTCTGCTTCTTGCTGTACAGCGTGTAAAGTGTCTGCAATTCTCACAGCTTTTCATCTTCACTGTCCGCCTTTAGCTTTATGTACTTAAGCAGCACAGCCGAGGCCTCCTCCCATCCGTAACATACAAGTGCCAAATTGCCCTGCTCTCTAAGTCTCTTAATCCATTTTCGCTGCTTTTCAGTCGCTTTGTTGTTGCCCACCTTGAGTTCAATGTAAAGTGCGTGATATTTCCCCCTCGATACAGGCAGGCACAAATCAGGCACACCGGCTCTCACACCTTGCCTTTTAAGGTTAAATGCCTCTTTCTGATTTCTCTTGCCGCCATTTGGTACATGAAACAGCAAGTCAAGCTGTGGATAAGTGTTCCTTGCATATGCTACCCAGTTGAATAGCTTGATCTGCTCATACGCCTCATTTGTCATTACTTTCACTCCTCCAAAAGTTCGGGATTATCATAGATATTGCTAATCACAACCGAGCGTTTACAGACGAATAAATCTAAATCATCGACGCCGCTATGACCGCATTCTCTCACAATCCACCTGTTCTCAATCCAACAAATTTCATAATTTGTGCGACCGCCGTCCGTATCGCCAAAGCTGCAAATATCGCCTTCAAAAATCTTAGCGCCGTCCTTGTCCTTAAAGCCTGTGTACTGTCCAATGGTTTTGAGAATAATCGGGTAAGCTGTATTTTCATCATTAGGTTGTATAATGTGATACTGCCCCCATATTATTGCCAATAAACCTTCGACCCACGCATCATTATCTACTCTCTTGCCTCTGAATAATATTTCTCTCATCTACATTCTCCTTTCATTTATCATATTCATAACCTTAAGACTGTCGGCTTGCATTATATGTTCATTAACAATCATTTCCTCTGTTTTAGTAACCTTGAAATACTCACCACACAAATTCAGAACATTCTGAATACATTTCTCAACATTGTCCGCCTGTAATTCCATTCCGTATACAGATTTCAACGATGTAGTGTAGTCTTTTCTCTTTTTGCAATTTGCAAACTTGCGCTTTAAAATTTCGATTATAAAAACTCCCTCACCACAGCAGGGCTCAAGGAAAGTCCGTTCAGGCTTAAAAGTTTCGGTTGGCAGCATATCAAGCATTTGATTCACTGTTTCAACCGATGTAAAAACCTCTCCAAATTTTTGTATTCGCTCTTTTTTTGTAAGAGTTGTGCTATTATTCATCAAGTATCACCTCTAAATCGTCAAGATAATCAGCCACGATTCCGTACGCTATCACCATTCCTTCGCTTATGTAATAATGTTTGTCCTTTCTGCTTTTGCTGTCATTATATCCGCTCACCTTCTCCTGTTCACTTTCTATGCGTTCGGATATTTCAGCTTTTAATTCGTCAAGGGTCATTAATTTTCACCCTCCAGTCTTCTTTCAAGCCTCTCAATCTTTTTATGTTTCCATGCACTCACTTCTTTATCACATTGAAACATTATCTTGCATTGTTCAAGCATAATCTCAACATCTGCCATTTCTTCAAAGATATTATCAACAGATTTCAAATCATCTTCAAGTGATGTTTTTTCTTTAGTATAATTTAATCTTACAATGCTTTTACACAAAGCCTGCGATAATTCAGACAGTTCCTCAACCGTCTTTATCATCTGATTTTCCAAACCGTATGTATTGATTGCTTTTTGCATAATTTCTTTTGCGGTCATTCTTCTGCCTCACTTTCAAGCCAATGTTTTTTGCAATCAGCACAATTACCATTAAATTTGTCACAATTAAATTTGTTACAATGTTTCATTGGGATACAACCGTAAAACTCATGCGGAACATCTTTACAATCGTGTATTTTGCCGTAGATGTCCTTAACCTTGATTTCGTTGTTTTGGTTTAAGGTTAATCTTTTCATCGGTTACACCTCTTTGCTGATAAAATCTGTAGCACGATATAGCGTTACGTAATCCCCCTCAAGGTCATCATCGTAATACTGTGCTGTCTCATCGCTCATTGCTTTAATTATCACAGCGTAGTAATCTTCTTCCCACTCTTTCGCCGCTTCAATTATTTCATCAAGCGTAAACTTACCTTTGGCTTTTCTAAGCTTCAAGCACCAGCGTCCCTCGGCATCATATCTGCTTTCAATTGTTGTCCCTTTTTTCATTATTTTTACTCCTTAAAGTTCTGACTTTTTTGCCATATCTGCGAGTTTGACCTCTGAATAATATTTCTCTCATAATTACTCCTTTAAAGTTCCTTCTTTTATAAAAGTGCGCCCACATCTGCCGCATTTTACACATACAATTCCGTAAGTATCTGAATTAATACATTCGTCACTTACCGGATAATCAACAAACAAACTTTTCACATTGTTGCTTTTTTCAAATTCCTCAAGCTTTTTTTCTTGGAGGGATAACTTTTCACGCTCAAAATCCACAACTTTTTTTAAATTTTCTTTTTCAAAATAAAATATTACAGGTTCTTTTATTTCTCTTATTATAATAATATCTACTAATCTGAGCACCTTCTTGCAATCGCTCAATACTCATCTTCTCTAAGTCTTTCATTTTCTGCTCCTCAACAAAAAAACTTAGAGCAGCCGCACCTGCTCCGCAGTAACATTATGCAAGTCAGTAATATTATTAAATTTTAGGAAGAATAATCAAAAAAGTTAATTACCAATATATAACAAGCCGTGCGGAGCTTATTAACTAATTAAGATTTGTAATTGTATTGCTTAAAAATGTTTTCGCAATCTGTTTGAGCTTTTCTCCTTTTGCAGGATTTGTTTCAACCATTTTTTCAATGCTATTAATGAATTTTGCAAGCTGAGTCAGTATGACTATCTTATCTTAGTAATTCATCGATTGAGATCTTGAATATATTTGAAAGCTCAATTATAGTATCAATATTAGGTTCCATCTTGCCTTGTTCGTATTTTGAGATTGTAGTTCTGCTTAAATATATTTTTTCGCCTAAATCAGTTTGTGTAAGATTATTTTTTATTCTCAATTCTTTTAATTTTTTAGAGAACGACATTTTCACCACTCCCTTAATTTTACATAAATTTTTCGTGTTGGTACTTTAAATTTGTATCGTCAATGTCAAGATAAATTTTCGTTGTGTCTAAACTTTCGTGACCGAGCATTTTTTGAACATCAACAAGGGACATTCCTTTTTTTATTGCTTTTGTAGCTGTTGTTCTTCTAAACCTGTGTGGATGGCAGTTGTTTACATTAGCGTTCTGACCTATTTCTTTTACAAGTTTTTCGAGTGTGTTTACACTCATTTTAGAGAAAGGAAATTTGGTCGAACAAAAAGCATATTCAGCATTATTGTTACGTTCTTTCCAGTACTCTTGTAGTCTTAACTTTGTGACCTGATTAAGGTAAACATTTCGCTCCTTTGCACCTTTGCCAAAAACGACCGCTGTTCTTGCATCTAAATCGATGTCAGTGCATTTGATAGAACATAATTCAGTTGCACGACATCCTGTTGAAAGTAAGAATTCGACTATTGATATCGCTCTTTTCTTTTCCAAAGCATTATTTTTGTATGTTTGACAAGCGTCCTTGATTTTTGTAATCTCTACATCCGAAAAGGCTTTCTTTTTCCTTTTAGGTTTTCTGATTTGCTTGATTGGAGCACAAATGTTTTTGGATATGTATTCTTCGTTTGAAAGCCAAGCAAAGAAGTTACTAAGAATTCTTCTTTCATTATCAGCTGTTACAGGAGATACTTTATCGTCCATCTCTCGCACTGCTAAGTAATAGCGAATGTCATCTGTTGTGAATTGAGATAGCTTTTTAGAAAATTTACCTAAAAATGTGTCTATTACATTTTTATAATAGTTTAAAGATTTTTCACTTAATCCTTCAACCTTTTTAGCAACAAAAAACATTGTGTAACCTTTCGTATCGTCATCATACTGAACTATATCTGTGCAAAGCTTTTCTTCAATGACATAATTTCCTAATTCGCTGAACAATATAGTTTTTAGTTCGTCCTTTTGAAATTCATTGTAATTGTTGAGCTTTGGAAATATTCTTATCCAAATAGTTTGTAAATCCATTTTTTCACCATCCAACAACTTCGTTGATCTGTTGTGCTTGTTCTTCTGAGGTCAATCTTGTATATATTGCTGTTGTGCTTATATCGCTGTGGCCAAGCAGATCACCAAGCAGCGTTATATCATTATTTTGTTTTAAAAATTCCTTCGCAAAAAAATGTCTAAAAGAGTGTGGATGCATCACTTCTTTTGGAACACCTGCTTTTGGTGCTGCTTTGATGAGCAAAGAAGAAACTCCTCTGGATGTCATTTGTCCTCCAAAACGGTTTTCTATGATGTAAGTTTTTCCACAGTGATTTTTAATGTCTTTGATGAGCCTGTCTGGAAAATATATTCTTCGTTGCTTGTTTCCTTTTCCAATGATATCAGCATATCCTTGTTCAAGCATTGCAGTTTTTAAATTGACCAGTTCTGATACTCTCACTCCTGTACCTGCTATAACTTTTGTAATTAGCCATACCTTTTGAGAATTATCTTTTGCCCAGGAAATTAAATGTTCATATTGTTCCTTATTTATTGCGTTGTCGCAAAATGTTCTTTTCTGTTCCTTCGCTCGATGAAATTGATAGTCTTTAAATCCGACATATTCCATATAAGCTGTCATTCCGCAAATTCTTAGATTAACAGTTTTTGGCTTCCATTTGTTTTTCAGTTCCTGCTCATACTTTGAAAGGTTTTCCGAGTTTAATGTTGCGTATTGCCGAAAAAATAATTCAACACCTTTTACATATGTGTCAATGCAATTTTCAGAACGACCTTTGTTGATTAAATGCTTTTTAAAGCCTTCTATATCCTTATCACTCTTTGGGAAAATTGTAATGCTTTCTACATTTGATGAGGCTGCATTTGAAATTTTTAATCCGGACTGCAGCAAATCAATTATTTCCTGTTGATTTTGAATGATTTTTAAAAGCAATTCTTCTTGCATAGACTCATACCTTCTTATAGCAGTTCTGAATATGAAACATCGGAGTAGTCCACAATTCGGCTCCCTTTGAACATTCCTCAAAATAATTGGTGTATGGTTCGGTTAAACTGTCGGCTACTTTAATGACCGCTGCACAACCTATCAATGATAGTGCTGTATAGCACATCAAAGCGGTTAGTTTACTGAGCTCTTGGCAGACTAGCACACTTTGTGTCTGATAATTGATGTTATGATTTTTTAACACCTCACAAAATGCAATTACATTTGCACCACCACCTACGGCCGGTTCGAGAATTGTAATATATCCCTTTTTAGATATTTCTGATTCGGCCTTTACTTTGTCAAAAGTGCTTTCTGCCATAGCGTAAGAAACAGCATAGGGAGTGAAAAATTGTCCAAGCGAATCACTACCCATATTAAGTTGCATATATAGGTCACCAAGCAGATCTCTGAATGGATTTTTTTCAATCATATTTGTAATTTCAGCAAAAATATGTAGAATAACATCAATTTCATTATCACTGTAATTCTTGATTATGTCCTTATATCTTGTTTCATTTTTTGAAAAATTTATGCCAAAACAAAATGTATTTTGAATACTTAATGCCATTATTTCTATGCAATCATTGAATACTTGCCAAAGGGATCTCGAGCCTGTTAATTGATTAAATAACTTAACCAGCTCTTTGTATTCTGGTTTAACTTTTATTGATGCCATTTTATCAACTCCTTACGGCAAATCTTTTTCTCTATGTTTCATATAATTTCTCCTTAAATGCAAAAAAGAGCAGCCGCACCTGCTCCTTTGTTGTTATGCAAGCAGTAAAAGTATTATATTTTTATTTTAAGAGGAATAATTAACGAAAGTTATTACTTTCTATATAGCAAGCTGTGCGGAGCTTATTAACTCAGTTAATTGATTTTATTCATCGCTCATCATCAGTTTTTCGCCGCAAAGCGATAAAAACTCACTCACCGTTAGCTTTCCGCTGCTTTTAAAATTCAGCAGCTTTTCCCACAATACTTTATTTCGTGACAGCGTATTCGCTATTGCATTTCTTATTGCTCTCTCGGCTCTCTTGCCGTTAGAAAAGAACTCTTTGCCTACTTCCTCGTACAGCTTGCAATAGCTCACCTTCTTGCGTGCTTTTCTCTGCTCAATCAGCTTGCAAATCGCACTTGCAGAATATCCGTATCCTATCAGATTCGGAGTAATGCCCAAAGCGAGCAGCAATATTCTTGTCCTTTTTTCAATCGACTTTTTCATAATTTCACCTCTTGATTTTTCTGCGGCTTATTGCTATAATAAATATGTAGTTTAGGCAATAAGCCTTACTTGAGCGTTGACCACTGCCCTGTGTCAGCGCTCTTTTTTTATATTTGCACCTCTTGCAACAATAAGGTGCTGCCTTTTTCCCATATCCGTCTGAACCATATCAACAAGTTCAACCGATACCATCATCCTGCCTTTTTGACTTCTGCGGTATATCACAGCATTAATACTGTCAAATCGTTTTTCAATCATATTCGGCAAGCTCAGCACAACAGGCTCTCTGTTGATAAATGCCTCTTTAATCTCCTCTGCTGTCATTACTTTCCTCCGGCGGCTCAAAAATATCTGATGTCACATATCTAAAACATCCGTCATAAATCAAAAATCTTATGTCATACCCTTGTTCATTTTGCGACTTGAACCTGCATACATCGTAAACCTCAAAGATTTCCGAAATATCTTCTTTGCACCTAACTTTAAACATCTGTATTAACCCTTAACCGCATACTTGCAGCACTTAATAAACTTCTTGCAGTTCTTAACAACACGCTTAAATCCGACTGCCTTGTTACAAAGTTTGTGATTGTCGAGGCTTTCCTTAACTTCTGCGACATAATTCAGTATGTCTTCAAGCCTTTCGGCTGTAACGGTGTCAAGTCCCTGCAACGATATAACCTCGCCGTCTTTAATGCAGATTTGTAAGTTTTCAAGCTTACTCATATCCATTTGCTCCTTTCTTGAGATTTTCGAGCAATTCACGCTCTATAATCACGCAGTCCCTCAGATAGCATTTTGTCTTGCTGTTAATGCCATAGACTGTATTATCATCTAAACAAATTGCTGTTTCGTATGATACTTTCATCATAAAGCGTCCTAAATCATCAGAGAACACATCTCCTATTTCGACATCCTTAAACGGATAGGTCGGTATGTCGTTAATTATTACATCCATCTTTTTTTATTCCCTCCTGCGTTTCGTTGTAAGCCTTTTCGAAGTAAGCTTTTGCATCTTCTTTGGATATTCTCCACTCACCGAACATCTTTGCCGCCGGCAAAATGCCCGACTGTGCTTTTTTCTTTAAACAATCAACCGAGAACCCCCAAAGAGTTGCCAGCAACGGCAAATCTATGTAGAGTGGGACATCGTCCCAGTTGGTTACTGTTTTCTTAGCTTTCATGTAATCACCTCTTATGCTGTTTTGATATGTTCTCAAATACCCAACAGGTAGTTTGTGCTTGTGTGAAAAATATCCGACATTAGTTCAATTTTAGTCTGTGGAATTTTTCCTGCTGAAATCCAGTTGTAATATGTTTTTCTTGTTACCCCTAACAGCTTTGAGAGTTCCTCAACGGTATAGCCGTTTCTCGCTCTTTCAGCCTCGATATTCGGGTATGTTAATTTTTTCATTATTACCACCTCTAAATCTACTCATTTTGAATATCTTGCTTGTATTATATACCCGTTTTGAGTAATTGTAAAGTAAAAAAATAGCCAAATTGAGTATTGTTTCTTTGTTTACTATTTACAAAATGGGTATTTCCTTTGAAAAACTGTTGACTTTTTACGCATTTTGAGTATTATTTAATTAAAGAAATGAGGTGTCATTTTGAACAGACTAAAACAATTAAGGAAAGAAATAAATAAATCCATGGCAGATGTTGCAAGAGACTTACATATACCGTACACAACATATGTCAACTACGAAAAGGACACAAGAGAACCAAATTCTGAGACGCTAATTGCCCTTGCCGACTATTTCCACTGCTCTGTTGATTTTTTGATATGCAGAAGCGATAGTAGAACCGATGAAATTAACTTATCCAAAATAAAAAACATAGAGCCTATGCCTGTAATGGTTAAAGTTCCATTACTGGGCACAATAGCCTGTGGCGAGCCTATTCTTGCAGAAGAGAATATAGAAGATTACATAAATATGCCTGAAAAAACAAAAGGCACCTTTGCTCTGCGGTGCAAAGGTGACAGTATGATTAATGCAAGAATTTTTGACGGTGATATAGTGTTTATAAGAGAACAGCCCGAGGTAGAAAACGGAGAAATCGCAGCGGTGCTTATCGAAGATGAGGCGACTTTGAAACGAGTTTACAAGTCAGCTAATAGTATAGAACTTCGTCCTGAAAACCCAACATATAAGCCCCTGTATTATCAAAATGAGGATATGAATAAAATCCGTATTCTTGGCAAAGCTGTGGGATTTTACAGTAATGTTATATGACATATTAAACAATATAAAAAGAAAAGTCAGCCATAGGTGGAGCTATGACTGACTAAAAAAGATGTGAGAATAAATCGCACTCTCGATAATTATTATATTATATGAGAGGAGGAAATGCAATGAAAAAAAGCAAAAAATTTATTGTTGGCGTTGTGTTATCTGTAATAGGCGTTATTGGAGCTATTTCGGCTTTTGCACAGGGAGTTATACCGACGGGCATTGTATGTTTGCTCATTTTATTAGCAGGAATTGTGCTTATTGTGCTTGATAAAAAGAAAAAGCCACAGCAAGAAACAGCAATGATTGATACAGCAAAGGGTACTCATTCAAAAATATTCAAAGTAGCAGGCGTAACATTTGATAACAGACAAAAACATCTTGCAAAGCTTATGCAAGATAAACTTGCCGGCAAAGTAATCAATGTTGAGTTACAAGAATATGTGTACGAAAATCAGCCTGCAATTAAAGTTATTGCTAATGGTCTTGAGGTCGGCTCATTACATACAGAAGATGTTGTGTTTATTAAAGAAAATCAAGACAGAGTAAAAGCAATAAAAGACTTATATGTTTCGTCATTTGTTGATGAAAAGACGAAAGAAAAGATTTATTATGCAAAATTGACATTGACTATAGAAAACAAAAATAAAAAAACCGCCCTGCTCGACTGGTCCTCGAACAGATAAGTACAAAATATATCGAAAAGAGGAATGAACAATGAAATGTAAAAAATGTGGTGCAGAAATCTCGGATAAATCCAAATTCTGTGATAAGTGCGGAGAAAAGGTAGTTATTCCGATTGAACAAAAACCTCTGTTTACAGACAGTGAATCCGACATCAAGGAGAAATCAAATACACCATCGAGGTTTGAAGAAAAACCTGTTGAATCAACCGAACCAAAAGTAAAATGTCAGAAATGCGGTGCAAAAGTACCGGAGAGTTTCACTTACTGCGATAAATGCGGAGAAAAAATTGTACTGCCGCCTAAGCCTCAGCCATTATTTAAAGATAACTTTGAGGTTGGCAACAATAACACTCAGGTTGAAAATAAATCTCAAAATAAAGAAAAGAAAATCATTAAGATTTTAGCCGGTTCTCTTGCCGCAGTTTCTGTTATAGCGATTATCTCAATCGCAGTAGCTCTGACGGGTAACAAATCCGTTCAACCAGCTGTTGTGCCTACAACGCAGCATATTAACGATTATGATAAAACTTCAAAAATCGAAAGTTTTACATATAAAGAAGTTCCAACAGAAAAAGAAACCATGGCAGAGTCAAAAACAGAAACAAAGCCTCAATCTAAGCAAGAGTCTAAAACAGAGTCGAAAGTTGAATCAAAGGCGGAATCAAAAGTTGCAGATGATAAGCAAGATAATAATTTATCAGCAGACCAAACAAATGCTCTGCGCTCAGCTAAAGGATATTTGGCTGTTATGCCTTTTTCGTATCAAGGACTTGTTGAACAGCTTGAATATGAACAGTATTCTCACAACGATGCAGTTTATGCAGCTGATAATTGCGGAGCGGATTGGAACGAACAGGCTAAAAAGTCTGCAAAATCATATCTTAGTACTTCAGCTTTTTCCGAGAGTGGTTTAATAGAACAACTTGAATATGAAAACTTTACTCACGATCAAGCAGTTTACGGAGTAGATAATTGTGGAGCAGATTGGAACGAGCAGGCTGTGAAATCAGCAAAATCATATCTTAGCTTGATGTCTTTTTCAAGAGATGAATTAATAGAACAGCTTGAGTACGAAGGCTTTACTCACGACCAAGCAGTGCATGGAGTTGAACAGAGTTACTAATCGTATTATAGCTAAAATAAAAAATCCGCCCTGCTCGACTGGTCCTCGAACAGAGCGGAAAATCACCTACACAGGGTGCAGATGATACGATATTAACGCAATAATATTGTATCACACCCTTGTAAATTTTTCAATAATTAATTTACAAGGGATTTTTGCACCCTTTTTACATTAAAAAGGAGTGTTTATAATGAAAAAACGCAAAGACGGCAGGTATCAAAAAAATATCTATATCGGACGAGATGGAAACGGCAAAGCTATGTATAAGTCTGTATTTGGCAAAACGCAAGCTGAGGTTACACGCAAAGCAAATGAAATCAAGCTAAAAATCAGCAAAGGTATGGATATTCTTAGCGAGAATATGCCGTTCAGTGAACTCTGCGAAAATTGGCTGATATACAAAAAGGCTCTGCTTTCTTCTGACAAGCAGTATAAGAGTTATAAAACAAACCTTAAACCGTTTTCTGTATTAGGCGATGTTGCAATCAGCAAACTTGTAAAAGCAGATTTTCAATGTATCATAAATGACTATTTCGCACGAAATCCACATACAGGCAAACCGACTTCAAAGAAAACTCTGCGTGATTACAGAATGACCGCAAGGCAGGTGTTTGACTTTGCTGTTGAAAACCGCATACTTGACTACAATCCATTAACATATGTTAGAATACCGAAAAATGCACCTGTAAGCGAGCGCAGGGCATTGACCGAGCAAGAACAGCGGTGGGTTATGGAAATGCCACACAGAGCACAACTTCCTGCTATGATCATGATGCTGTCAGGTTTAAGATTAAGTGAATGCCTTGCGTTGCAATGGTATGACATTGACCTTGAAAATGCTCAAATTAGTGTTCATCAAAAACTTGTAATGACAGGAACTCCGCACATTGTGCAAGGCGCAAAGTCAAAGGCTGGCATACGAACAGTCAATATTCCCCACACCCTTGTGGATTTTCTGAAAAATCAAAAGAACCATAAACAATCCGACTTCGTTGTACTTACAACAAAAGGGGAGTTCTTCTCAACAACAGCTTGGCGCGAACTGTGGGACAGCTATATGGCAGACCTCAATCTTAAATACGGAGATTTTTCCGAATATGAGCGAAAGCCGAAAAGTAAGTTCGACCCAAAAGGCGTTCCGTTTGTTATTGAAAGATTCACCGCACATTATCTAAGACATACTTTTGCTACAAACTTGTTCTTTTGCGGTCAAGATTTACTTTATGTCCAAAACCAACTCGGACACGCAAAGCCCGAAACGACTTTGAATATTTATACACATTTAGTGCAAACAAATCAGATTAAGAAAATCAATAAAATTATAGACCTAAACGATTACATCTCTGCGATTGCAGAACCGCAAAAAATGATGTTAGTCTGATGTTAGTCAATGTATAATAAAAATACGCTTGTTTACTGCACTTTTTCAAATTCTTGTAATGTTTCGTAATCAGTAGGTCGACAGTTCAAGTCTGTTCACCAGCTCCAAAGCAAAAGCCGCATAACCAAGCCGTTTTTTTAGGTGTTTGGGTGCGGTTTTTCTTTTTATATTTATCGCAAAACACCGCCTAAAACTGCTTTAAATTTCAAAAATGTTAGCCAGCTTGTTAAATAATTTCAAGCTAAATGAGGTTCTTATCTGCTTGTTCAATACAATTTTTACATCAGGGACAATCGGCAATTATTACAGATATTTTCTTTTCAACTCAACTACCTATCTTTATTAGAAGTGCTAAATTCTGAAAGCAAGCTGTTTTAATTCTTTTTAAGTATCAAAAACAAGTTGAAAGCAGTTAAAATAACAGGCTCTATGTCAATAGTTGGGGTAATCCGAAAAATGAAATAGAGATATTTAA
>ERZ791893.466-NODE-466-length-30508-cov-3.459429_pt1 | contig 30508 bp, 26 predicted proteins | sample MGYA00510154_ERZ791893 | MGnify/ENA primary metagenome ERZ791893 (study PRJEB30046, sample SAMN00792068) | human gut metagenome | study: EMG produced TPA metagenomics assembly of the A metagenome-wide association study of gut microbiota in type 2...
GATGAGGATGAATATCTGACACTTGATTTTGAAAAGGGTATCCCAACTGCTATTAACGGTACAAAGATGAAAGTTTCTGATATCATTCGTGAATTAAATCGTTTAGGCGGAAAGCATGGTATCGGTATTATCGATATCGTTGAGAACCGTGTTGTCGGCATGAAGAGCCGTGGCGTATATGAGACACCGGGCGGAACAATCCTTATGGCAGCTCATGAGCAGCTTGAAGAGCTCATCCTTGACCGTGACAGCCTTTCCTTTAAGAAAGGAATCTCTGAGAAGTTCGCCAACATCGTATACGAAGGAAAGTGGTTCACACCTCTTCGCGAGGCATGCCAGGCATTCGTAGAGTCTCTTGACGAGAAGGTTACAGGTGAGGTTAAGATGAAGCTCTATAAGGGCAACATCATCAAGGCAGGCACAACAAGCCCTAACTCACTTTACAGTGAGACACTTGCAAGCTTCACAACAGGTGAGCTCTATGACCACCATGACGCTGAGGGCTTTATCAACCTCTTCGGTCTTTCAATGAAAGTTCGTGCCATGTTAGAGGAGAAGAAGTAATGAAAACTATCGATATTGTTGTACCATGCTATAACGAACAGGAAGTTATCGCAGCTTACTACGAGGAAACCTCCAGGCATGTGGCAGCTATCAATAATTACTCTTTCAGATACATTTTTGTAAATGATGGGAGCAGGGATAACACCCTGCTCCTGCTAAAGGGACTTGCCGCAGACCATGATGATGTACGGTATGTCTCTTTTTCGCGTAATTTTGGTAAGGAAGCCGCCATGTTTGCGGGACTAAAAAATACAACCGCGGACTATGTCATCGTGATGGACGCAGACCTTCAGCATCCTCCCGCACTTTTCCCGAAGCTTATCGAAGGAATTGAAGAAGGGCATGACTGTTGTGCTGCCTACAGGACAACCCGCACAGGTGAAAAGAAAATCAGAAGCTTTTTTTCACAGTCATTCTATAAGCTTAACAACAAGCTGACCAACACAAAGATGCCTTATGGTGCGGTAGATTATCGTATCATGTCAAGACAGATGGTCAACAGCCTCGTGGAGCTTCCTGAAAAAGAACGCTTTTCCAAGGGCTTGTTCTGCTGGGTAGGTTTCGACACTAAATGGATTCCTTACGAAAATGTTGAACGCACCCTCGGAACAACCAAATGGAAGTTTTCCGGTCTTGTTAAATATGCGATGGACGCAATCATCTCATTTTCCGTTGCACCTCTTCGCATGCTCTCCGTCATAGGTGCAACAATCAGTTCACTTGCACTTTTATACGGATTTTATCTTCTTATAAAGACACTTGTGTTAGGAAAAGATTTACCGGGCTATGCCTCCACCATCATAATACTGCTCTTCCTCGGCGGAATTATAGAGCTTAGTATAGGTATCATAGGTGAATATCTGGCAAGAATCTTTACAGAGGTGAAGCAGCGCCCTATTTATATAGAAAAGGAAAGTAACATCAATAAAGATAAGGAACAAGACATTAGTAATGAAAAATCTGATAAATAAGCTTATAGAGAAATTTTTTACCCGTGAAGTTATTAGTTACCTTATTTTCGGCGTGTTGACAACCGTTGTAAATTTTGTATTCTACTGGCTGTTTACTGAGGTTTTTGCGGTATACTATATCACCTCCAACGTAATTGCATGGGTTTTTGCGGTAGTTTTTGCATATATAACCAACAAATTATTTGTATTCGAGAGCAAAAGCTGGGAGCCTGCCATCGTTTTCAAGGAAGTCATTTCCTTCGGAGCAGCGAGAATCATCTCCCTGCTTTTCGAGACAGGCTTTCTGGCACTCACTGTAGAAATAATAGGAGTACCTGAGCTTATAGCTAAGGTAATTGCAGCAGTTTTCGTGGTAATCATAAACTACGTTGCCAGCAAATTATTTATATTTAAGAAGAAAAAATAGGGGTTATTTTTGACATGAGATTCAAAGAAAAAAAAACAATACATCCAATGTATTTCATTTCTTTTTTCCTTCCGCTGATTATCATGATTGCAATTTTTGCGGTCCGCGGAATATATCCTTTCGGTGACAATGTATATCTGCGTTCAGACATGTACCACCAGTATTGTCCGTTCTTTTCGGAGCTGTGGGACAAGATACGCAATGGCGGCAGTCTTTTTTATTCCTGGGAGATAGGACTGGGTTCTAATTTTTCCGCTTTATATGGTTATTATCTTTCCAGCCCGCTCAACTGGTTTGTGGGATTTTTTCCTCACAGCTTCATAATTGAGCTGATGAACATAATTATTCTTATCAAGCTTGCTCTCGCCTCGACAACCTTTACCTATTATATTGCAAAGCGCTTCAACGTGCGCAATATAACGGTATCAATTTTTGGTATGTTTTATGCTCTTTCAGGCTTTACGGCAGCATTCAGCTGGAATCTCATGTGGTTCGACTGCATGCTTCTGCTTCCACTGGTGCTGTTAGGGCTTGAAAGTCTTATAAAAGAAGATAAGGGTCTGATGTACTCAATCACGCTCGGACTTACAATACTGTCCAACTACTATATTGCCATCATGGTATGCATAAGTGTTGTTTTCTATTTTTTTGTGCTGCTTGTGACAATGCCTGTTCCTGAGAAAAAAACAGTATATCTTCAGAAAATTGGTTACTTTACAATATTTTCACTGCTTGCAGGTGCCATGTCCGCCGTTATACTGCTTCCTGAGCTCTATGCTCTCGGACTCACAGCCTCAAGCGACATAAGCTTTCCAAAGACACTTACCCAGTATTTTTCCGTTGTTACTGTCCTCAACAGACAGCTTGCAAATACAGAAGTGTGCATAGGTCTTGAACATCTTCCAAACATATATTGCGGTGTGGCTGTATTCCTGCTCTACCCGCTATATATTTTTAACAGGAAAATAAGCGCCCGCGAAAAGATTGCAAAATCCGTTCTGCTCTTTGTATTCATATTCGCGTTCAGCTTCAATATACCGAATTTTATATGGCATGGCTTCCACTACCCTAATTCACTTCCTGCAAGGCAGTCATTTGTCTACATCTTCATACTGCTCACCATGTGCTTCGACGCATACAAGGATATGAAGGACTACAGCACAAGCCAGCTTGCAAAGGCATTCGGATTATTTTTAATCTACCTTCTGTGGCTCGACCACAGCGGCGGGGATAACGACCCTGACTATGGCATTCTGTTTGTGAATGCGTTTTTCATGCTGTTGTATGTGATTGTGGCACTTCTCTACAAGAAGGATAAGCTCAAGCTACACTTTATCGTTTTTCTTCTGTTCTGTGTAAGCTGCATAGAATGTACGATGAACATGGAGGAAACCGGCTACAGCACCACAGGGCGAAGCGCATATTTCAAGGACTATGACTCTGTAAAGATCCTCACCACGGAGCTTTCCGAATCCGACGATTCCTTCTACCGTATCGCCAAGGCTTTCGGCTACCGCTCAAAAAACGATGCCGCATGGCACAATTTCAACAGTGCAAGTACCTTCTCGTCCACCGCTTATGCCGGCGTGACAGAGCTGTTCGGAAGACTCGGACTTGAACATTCCATGAATGCCTACGCAGACCATGGTGCTACCCCTCTTGTATACTCAATGTTCGATATCAAATATATTTTGAGCAACAAGGAGCTTACAGATACCACAACGCTGGAGCTTGTCGGCACAGCTGACGATGAGTACTTATATCATGCAAAGTACACTCTTCCTCTCGGCTACATGGTAAGCTCAACCATAAATGATGACTGGAATTACAAAAACAGCAATCCTTTCTCGGTACAAAATGATTTTGTACAGGAGAATACAGGCATTAGCTCTCTCTTTACAACAATAGATTTCAATAATAACGATAAGGGCGGAATAACAATTGATGTTGAAAAGGATGAGCATGTCTATGTATATATTGGTAATAAATCAGTAAAGACAGCCAAGGTTACCATAGACGAGAGCAATGAGAACTTCGCCGGTATCAACCACGGCAGAATAATTGACCTTGGCTGGCAGACTGCCGGAACACTTATAAAAATAGCTGACAAGGATGGCGAAGAAGCCCTCAATGCATACGTCTACACTATGAACGCGGACAAATTTATTGAGGCTTACAATATCTTAAATACACAGGGACTTGACGTTACAGCCTATTCCGATACTAAAATTTCCGGAACAATACATGTAAATGAAGCCGGAATTCTGATGCTGTCAATCCCTTATGATCCTAGCTGGACGCTAAAGGTAAATGGAGTTAAAACGGAAATCACTGAAATTGCAGAGGCTCTCATCGGTGTTGCGCTCGAACCGGGTGACTACACGATTGCGCTCTCATTCACACCGCGTGGCTTCAAGCCCGGCATAATGATTACATTTACATCTGTTGTAATACTCTTCATCATATACTGCTTCTACAGAAAGGAAGCCGGCAATGGATTTCTTCCTTTTACAAAGGCGAAGGGGATTCAGGATAATAGTTCCGAAAGCACAGCCAAAGCGGCAGCCGACAGTGACAGTTCTATTTCATGTACCAACGCTGTTGCAAATGACAATTCTATTGCTGATAATAACGCTGTAACAGATAACGGCTCTGCTGCAGGCAATGATGTTTCACCAGATGACACATCTTCGGATATAACAGACATAAAAAAATAAATTACTCTATGGAGGACACAACCATGAAGCTCTGGGGCGGACGTTTTACAAAGGAAACCAATCAGTTAGTAAACAATTTCAATGCATCTCTTCCCTTTGACAGAAGATTTTACAAGCAGGACATCGAGGGAAGCATTGCACATGTAACCATGCTTGCAAAGCAGGGAATATTGTCAAGTGAGGACAAGGAGGCAATCATAGCCGGACTCACCTCAATCCGCAATGATATAGACAACGGTGCCTTACAGTTCGATGACGAAGCGGAGGACATCCACAGCTTCGTTGAAGCTGAGCTTATATCCCGTATCGGTGACGCCGGAAAACGCCTTCACACCGGAAGAAGCCGCAATGACCAGGTCGCACTTGATATGAGACTCTACACACGCGATGAGCTTACACAGACCGATGAGCTTTTAAAGGGTCTTTTAAAGGTGATTCTCAGAATCATGAAAGAAAACACTGAAACCTACATGCCGGGCTTTACACATCTTCAGAAAGCCCAGCCTATCACCGTGGCACACCATTTTGGTGCATATTTTGAAATGTTCTCAAGGGACAGAGGCCGTATCGCTGATATTTATAAGAGAATGAACTACTGCCCTCTCGGTGCAGGAGCACTCGCCGGAACCACCTATCCTCTTGACCGTGAATACACAGCCTCTCTTCTCGGCTTTACAGGTGCGACAGCCAACAGCATTGACTCTGTATCCGACCGCGACTATTTAATCGAATTTTTAAGTGCCATGTCGACAATCATGATGCATTTAAGCCGTTTTTCAGAGGAAATCATAATCTGGAACTCCAACGAATACCGCTTTATAGAGCTTGATGACGCTTACAGCACCGGAAGCTCCATAATGCCGCAGAAAAAGAACCCTGACATTGCAGAGCTTGTCCGTGGAAAGACCGGGCGCGTATATGGTGCTCTCATGTCATTACTCACAACCATGAAAGGACTGCCTCTCGCCTACAACAAGGACATGCAGGAGGACAAAGAGCTCACCTTCGACGCAATCGACACCACCAAGGGCTGTATACTCCTCTTCACCGGAATGCTCGACACAATGTCCTTCAACAAGGAGGTTATGGAAAAGAGTGCGATGGCGGGCTTCACAAATGCCACCGACGCTGCCGACTACCTTGTAAACCACGGTGTTCCGTTCCGCGACGCACACGGCATAATCGGCCAGATAGTCCTCTACTGCATAGACAAGGGAATCTCCATAGACGAGATGAGCCTTGAGGAGCTTAAGGCTATCTGCCCTGTATTTGAAAGTGATATCTATGATGCCATCTCCTTGAAGACCTGCGTTGAGAAGAGACTCACCAAGGGTGCACCAAGCCCGGCTGCAATGAAGGAGGCCATTGCCAAGTATGAGGAGTATCTTGGTGAATAGCCACAGCTAGAATATCTACTGTTCATACAGACATTACGGCGGGAATCAGAATTAACTTCTCTTTCTGAATTTTAAAATATATTTTCAATAAAAATAAACCGATAATTCACATACTTCATGGGAATCATCGGTTTATTTTATTGCAGCTCATAGCAAGCTATTATATGGTATCTAACTATTACATGGTATCATATTATTACATGGCGGAAGCACTATCTTTCGCACTTATCCAGCTCTGCACCTGCTCTATACTCGCATTTACGGCGGTGGCAATGTTCTCAACCGCCATTCCCATCTTCGCAAGTGCCATCGATGTCTCCCTCTGTGCCTGAATATGTCCTTCTGCACTGCCCTCCTGCTTCGCAGCGTCCAAAGCCTCCTCAATCTCATCCTTCATAAGTCTTCTCAGCGCTTCACACATTGTATTATCCCTCCTCACCTTCTCATATAGCTCATAGTTTGCGGACATGCTCACCTGCAGCACCGCGTCCGCGTCTGATTTCTCACTCTTTCCTATGTAGCCCTCAGCATCCTTTAAAAATGTCTCTATATCCTTCTCATCCACATTTCTTGACAGCACACGAAAACTGTTATGCAGTCCCTGAGACAGCTCCTTTGTCACAACTATCTGCGTCGGAATAAAAAAATTCTTCAGATAATATATCCCATCATACATCTTTTCGATTTCTATTCCCTGTCCTTTTAGAGTGGCAATCATGCCTGCAGGATATGACTCACGCATCATTGAGATTGTAAGCTCATTGGCTGAAACCGCATCAACCTTCTCTCCCAACGCCTTGTACATACATGCATAGGCTGTTGCCTTATAAAAATCATCTATCGACATGGAATCTCCGGGACTTTTATATTCAATTATATTGTTCTGCCTGAATATGTGACCAATCTGATTTTTTATCCTGATGTTCTTATTCTTCTCAATTATCAGCAGGTCTATCTGTAATGGCTTCCTGCTTAAATTATACTCCGAATAAAATTCAAGTGCATCTCTGTCCTCATTGAACTCAAGCCGCGCAGCGGCACAGAATGCCGGATGCCACTGAAGCTTAATTCTCTCATTATTCAATTGTAATGCCTCCTTGTGTATTGCAGGAAACATTATGCATTTCCAAAACATCGTGCTCCTGCTGTTGTCTATGGGATTCAAAAGCACGAATGTCTTAAACGCGAATAATTAGATTATACAGAAATATAAGAACTATGCTTTTAGATAAAGATACCATAATGTATCATGTTTAGCAATAGTATTTGTAAATTTCTATATTTAATATTATATTTTGTGTACCAATTTTACCGTCCCTGATGCTTTTCCAGCTTTTTTTTCTCCTTCAATGTGCATATCACATGTTGCATGGCTGCGCAAGGTTGATGAAGCATCATCCTCGGTCCCGAAAAACGCATCACCTCACGTATTTTTTCGCGCATTTCTGGCTTATAGCAGTGCACCCTGCAGTTTGAGCAGAAGGTCTTGTTCTCCATGAACGGACAGCGGTCGCTCCTGCTTCGCGCGTAGCTTTCTAACTCCGCACATTCAGCGCAGAGCTCTTTTTTTGTACCATGCTTCCTGTTGCAGTACAGCTTTATCATAAGTGAGACCATAGCCTTCTCAGCCTCACGCTTGGCGGCAATATCTTTTTTATTACTCATAAAAATCCCCCCTGTCACTATCAGCTCATCCGTCCATTCTCAACAGAGTACACCTTGTCCGCAATCTTCATCGTGGACTCACGATGTGATACAAGCACGATTGTCTTGTCCTCCCTGCCGTCATTGAGTGCCTTCAAAATGACTGCCTCATTGAGACTGTCAAGATTGCTCGTAGGCTCATCTAAGAGCATGAACGGCGCATTGTGCAGGAATGCCCGCGCAAGTCCGATACGCTGCCTCTCTCCACCGGAAAGTGTATCTCCAAGTTCCCCAACCTGAGTGTCATAGCCATCCGGCAGGCTCATTATGAAGTCATGTACGGAAGCCTTTTTGCAGGCTGCCTCAAGCTCCTCCTGCGTGGCATCAAGCTTGGCAATCAGGAGATTGTTTCTTATCGTATCGTGGAAAAGCTGTGTCTCCTGTGTCACAAAGCCTTCCATTCTCCTTAGATTGTCCGTATTGATATGCTCAATATCATGTCCGGATATATTGATACTTCCATTGTCAACTCTCCAGAACCGCATGAGAAGCTTAAGGAAGGTTGACTTTCCGCTTCCGCTCTTACCTACAATGCCTACAACACTGTTCTTAGGCAGTTCAACCGAGAAAGCTTTCAAGATATCCACACCATCATAAGCAAATGTGACATTTTCTGCGTCTGCACCATCAAAACCTATTTCCGTTTCTCCGCTTACATCCTCAACAAGCGGGCTTTCCTCCAGAATGTCAAGCACTCTGTTTCCGGCGGCAAAGGTATTCTGTAAGGTACTTCCAAGTGCGGCAAGTGCCACGCAAGGTCCAAATGAACTCATGAGTGCAAGCACAGGGATAATCACTCCGTCAAAATCGACAAGTCCCTGATTGTAATAGTGCGCTGCAGTGAACAGCATTATCATGTCAAAGACCAGAATCACCGTATTGGTCACAGCGGTATTTCTTCCCGAATTGTTCTTCATGCGCTTCTCATCCGCGGCAAGAGCATCGCTTCTCTCATTCATCTGTGCGGTACGCCTTTTCCCCTGCCCGAACTGTATAATCTCGTCAAGACCGCGAAGGCTCTCAAGCACGAAGCTGCTCAGGTCACCCGACATGGTACGGAACCTCATTCCGTCATCCCCGCTCAGTCTGCTCATGGAAAGTGGGATAACTATTCCTACCAGAAGATATGCGCACAGAGCAATCAAGCCGAATACAGGTTGATAGCTTCCAATAAACAGGCACATTATGATTGTAAAGAGAAATGCAATGCATATCGGCGAAATCGTGTGTGCGTAGAACACCTCAAGAAGCTCGATATCCGATGTGATAATCGAAATCAGATTACCTCTGTCCTTACCCTCAAGCTTCGCAGGACATAGGCACCTTAGCGCACCGAATACCTTATCCCTTATAAGCGCTAAAAGCTTGAACGCAATAAAATGGTTGCAGCCCTGCTCCGCATAGCGGAGTCCGGCTCTTACAAGCGCAAAAAGCACCATGCACGTAAATATCACCGCCACATTAAGGCTGTTGCAGCCAAGATATGACAGGAGAGCATACCCCGCAAATATCGTTATGAACGAGGCACACAGATGCCCTACAAGTCCCATTGTCACCGCTCCCACCATAAAGCCTGTGAGTGGTTTTACAAGACCAATCAGCTTCATGCATACCATAAAGCCGCTTCTCACTTTAGGGCTGTTGCCATCCCTGCCTTTTTTCTTACTATTTAAATCTGAATTTCTATTTTTCTCGTTATTAACATCCACTGCCGGCTTCATTACGCATCAGCCTCCTTTCCAAAGTTTTCAAGGCTCTGCTGTGCATTCCACAGTCTTGCAAACTCTCCGTTTCGTGCAAGCAGCTGTTCGTGGGTACCGCTCTCAGCAATACCGCCCTTCTTAAGTACATAGATACAGTCTGCATTCTTCACGTTCGCAAGCCTGTGGGATATGAGTATGATAGTCTTTATCTTGGCAAGCTCCATAATCAGCTCCATAATGTCATTCTCGCTCTCGATATCAATATTAGATGTAGCCTCGTCAAATATATACACCGGCGTGTCGTGAAGCAATGCCCTCGCGATTGAGAGCCTTTGTCTCTGACCTCCGGAGAAATTGCCTCCTGCCTCTCCGACCGCTGTGTCAAGTCCCTGCTGCTCCTTAAGAAATGCCTCAAGCTTAACCTTTTTTAACGCCGACCACAGCTCGTCATCCTTCGCCTCCGGTTTTCCCATGAGAAGATTGTCCCTGACACTCCCCTTAAAAAGAAAGCTGTTGTGGCTTATGTAGGTGATATTTCCCATAAGGCTGTCCTCGGAAATTTCCGACAGCTCCACACCACCGATTGTCACCGAACCTGTGTAGCCCTTATTTCTTCCCATAAGCACTGCCGAGAGTGTTGATTTTCCGCACCCGGACTCACCGACTATCGCCGTGAAATTATCTTTTTTTAATGTCACATCAATGCCATGAAGAATCTCTCTGTCCTTCTCGTATGAATAATGAAGGTCATGGCAGATGATATCCCCATCCCCGCATGACTTTTTAACGCCGGTCTGTGCATTTTTTTCATCTGCATGTGCATTTTCAACACCGGCATTACCCGGCTCAGGCAGCTCAAGAAGCTTGAAAATCTTGTCGCTCGCCGCCATTCCATTCATAGCAATGTGGAAAAATGAACCAAGCTGTCTCATAGGAAGGAAAAAATCTGCCGCAAGCAGAATGATTAAAAGGCAGCCCGCCAGGTCAGCCTTTCCCGCATTGAACCGGCTGATTGCAAGTATCATTCCAAGTGCCGCACCGCCGTACGCTATAAAATCCATTATCGTTATGGAGTTAAGCTGCATGGTGAGCACCTTCATGGTAATCTTGCGGAATCTTTCCGACTCCTCATTCATCTTCCCATGCTTGTATCCATCCGCACTGTATACCTTGAGTGTTGTCAGCCCTTGTAGGTTCTCAAGGAATGTGTCTCCAAGGGCCGTGTACTGTCCCCAGTACTTTGACAGAAGCTTCTTCGCCCATGTCTGCACAAGCGCTATCGACACAGGAATAAGCGGAACACATATAAGCAGCACAACTGCCGACAGCAAATTCACCCTCACAAGCACCACAAAAAGCGTGAGCGGTGCCAGCATGGCATAAAAAAACTGTGGAAGATATGCGCCAAAATATGTCTCAAGCTGGTCCACGCCCTCCACAGCTACCTGTACAATCTCTGATGTCTGCACGCTCTCCTTATAGCTGAGCCCTATCCTTAAAAGCTTCTCATATATCTTCTCCCTTAACGTCTTTTTTACCGCCTTCGAGGAAAGATAGCTCATCCTGGACGACAGCCTCGCGCACACAAATCTCACAATAACCGCTGCGACTATCACTGCGGCAATCGGTGCAATACCTGCGTCCTCCCCATTGTAAAGCTGCATGAGCATGCGCGTCACCGCCATCATCATCGTTATATTAGCTGCAAGCGACACCCACTGGCATGCTACATTGCCCGCAATATATTTCTTGCTCTCGCTGACCGTGTTAATCAGCCTTTTGTCCATCATCATGTGTATTGCATTCTCCTTTCCCTTTTCTATACAGTCAATTGTGTAGGACATTGGTCTGGTCCCTGTCCCACACAACAAAATGCCGCGACGTGAATGCCCAGCATTAGTATAGTATCACAAAAGTTAGATTTATGCAACGTATGTTAGTTATAACAGTATCACGCCTTTATCATTAAACCCGTCAATCCAAAGACAGTTTTTCAAGTATAACTTTGTTCATATCATCATAAGAGTCCCAATAATTTCCCTTTATTGACATTCCCGTATAATTGAATAATTCCTTTATCATATCCATGATATCCTTCGGCGAAAAACCTGTAATTCTCTTGATTGACTCCTCCGTCACCGAAACAATCTCATGCGCGGCAAGATTTCTTATGCTTCCCTCAACACTACGCACATTTTCCACCAGCCTTTTTAGCTGTTCATCCTGCGAAAAACCATCAATCAGTGCCTTCAAATGGATAGAATAAATATCTTTCCCACTAAATTGCTGTCCATTGGAGACAAAACACTGGTTTAGCGCATTTAAAACACTGCTTCCGGCAAGCTTAGCCGTAGACCATTTTCTGGCAACAGCTCCATTATTTTTATAGCTTTCGCAGTATCTGTTTATGTCAATTCCGCACTGCTTCCTCAATATCAACTCAAAAAGGTCAACAACCAACGGTGTAATTGAGCGCACAAAGTCGACATATTCCTTTTTTCTCAATCTGATATCAATATTGAGTGCATATTCAAAATATTTTCTTTCAGATGATGTCCGTACCGGTAGACAGTTAAATCCCGTTCTCTGTATAATCTTATCAACTCCGGAAAAATCCAGCAGAAGTCTACGTGAAGCAAGATAAATCAGGTCGCGATACCGCGAATTTTCCTCCGTCGAAAGAGAATCAGCAGCGTCAAGCGCTGCCTGATAATCATAAACGGATATATGCTTTTTTATTATCTCCTCCTTCTTAATCTTCGATAAGGTAGGACACTTGACCTCACTGCACCTGTTAGCTGCTCCATCCCTGTTATCCTCATCAAGCTCCCACAGAGTCTCCACATCATAGTCCTTATGTATGTGCTCACTTATTCCGTTCTCCGGAGTAGCAACCTGAATCAATCTTGCCGGAAACTCCCCCAGCGTCTGAAGTACAAGCAGTCCGCTCTTCATAGCCGGAGTACCTGACGAAATATTTATCAGTAAAGTATCTGTATCATCCAGCTCATCATATATTTCCCTAATTATTCCTCTAAAATCCTGATAAAAATAATCAAACTCATGGACGCGCGTCAACTCCCTACGCTCAATAACCGCATACTCCGTATTCCTGTTCTGCATCCTGTCAAGACGTGTCAGGCAATACATATACCTGTCATCCGCCTCCTGATAATCAAGCATCTCCTTCGACATATATAATATAACCTTGTCCGGTCTGTAGTTCCTGCATATATGCAGAAGTGAACCATCATGGCAATTTGAAAGTGAGATAGGGTCTGTTCCGCCTACCGGTGAAAAAAGAATTACTCTGTTCATTAAATGCTCCTTTATCAAATAATTTAACTATCAATAGGATATCAGACTACAATTACATCCTTATCCTCTATTTTTATATTCCTACCAATCAACTCCACTTCGCTGTCATCCCGTAGCCGGTAAACTCTCACACTATCTGTTTCCAAATCAATAATTTTTGGCACCTCCTTCAACATTTTCCTATACAATGTCTCCGTGATAAGTGCTTCAAATGCCGACCTCTGTACTCTGAAGCCATAACCCTTCATTTTTTTCGCAAACCTGTATCTGCGCCTGTTGTCTACTATATCATAAATTATAAGAACATACATCTTTTTAACCGGCTGTATATCCTGCATATTCCAAAAATAATTTTCCATACACTTATCTTCTCCGCACAATCAACGTATAACTATAGGAAAATATTCATCCACATTTTCAGTTTCTATAGCCTTTACAAACTGGTTCACCTGTAAATCCATCGCCCTCCGGAAGTTCACGCTGTATTCCACATACGGCAAATATCTATTTTCCGAGCGGAACCTCCCTTCCAGCTTTTCAATATATTTTTTCAATGCCTCCTTTTCCAAATATACTCCAGGATTTTCCAAATCCATATAAAAATCTTTGCTTTTAAGCTCATTTCCGTTTAACATGCTCAATGCCGTTGAATCCACCAAAACTGCGCGCCACTCCTCCATCAGGTCACTTGCCAACGTAGGGTGCTTTTCCCTGTCCTTGTGCATAATTCCAAAATATGGGTTAAGCCCTTTTCCTTCAAGTTTTCCGTACAGTTCATTCAGCACAATCGAATATCCTAGGCTTATCATCGAATTAAATGGATCCGTTGGCGGTCTTTTTGTCCTTCCTGTAAAAAAAAACGCAGGATTAATCAGTTCTCCAAGCTGCCCGAAATACAGTCTTGCTGCGTTCCCTTCATATCCCATAAGCTGCTCTATCCCTTTTGAATTAAGCACTTTTTCATTCATATTCTGCATTTGCCTCACAACAGGATACACGTCGACATCCGTATCTCTTGAATATCTCCTTAAAATCACAATCTGATTTTTTATTTTAGCATTTATGATTTTCTTTGCAAAATTAAGCTTGAACTCTTCATTGCGTTCAATATCCGCCTGCTTTCTCTGCCGTCCGACATTGACATGTGTTGTGGAAATCAATCTGCCATAATACGCACCATACAATGAATAATACAGTATATTGATTCCTCTTTTAAGACACTCCGTGACACACTGTGTTGTAATTTGCACCTTTCCAAACACTTCAATAACTTCCAACATTTCTGCCGGAATACTTTGCAGCACAGCTCCCTTATATCTCACATCAAAACGATTCTCCTCAAAGCTGATACGGGCACCTTGTTCACACACATAGAGATAGCTCATCTAGTCTCCTTGTCTTATATTAGTGTTTTTTGTCTGAGTATTAAATAGTGAAAATAAATAGGTTGTATTTTTATTCCCCTTGCAGGCGATTTCTTTTCAATAAAAAGAAAATGTCTGATTACTACGGAGAATACTTGTTTTCGTCCCCTACCGGGGCATTCCTAATCTCAATTGAGTTAATGATTCCGTTAGTTTCGATGCTCAAGTGTTTTCGTCCCCTACCGGGGCTTTCCTAATCTCAATTAACTGGGATTGGATTTCTAAGTATCAGAAACTATCTGTTTTCGTCCCCTACCGGGGCTTTCCTAATCTCAATTCAGGAGAGTTTTATTATTCAGACACAGGCTATGTTCTGTTTTCGTCCCCTACCGGGGCTTTCCTAATCTCAATTAGTGAAGATGGTTATTCAGAGCAGTCTGATAGTTTTTCGTCCCCTACCGGGGCTTTCCTAATCTCAATACTTTGGAAAAATCCGTATTATGATTTTTCATTTTGGTTTTCGTCCCCTACCGGGGCTTTCCTAATCTCAATGCTATACAAATTTTGCTTCAATGACACAGCTTGAGTTTTCGTCCCCTACCGGGGCTTTCCTAATCTCAATTGATGACGAACTGGACGAATACGGCAGGCTTAGATAAGTTTTCGTCCCCTACCGGGGCATATCTAATCTCAATATCCGCAGATGTAAAACTTGTTGTGTCGCTCCTATCAGGTTTTCGTCCCCTACCGGGGCATATCTAATCTCAATTTGCTTAGGCTTCTTATCGTTGATTTCCGGAATTGTGTGTTTTCGTCCCCTACCGGGGCATATCTAATCTCAATGGTAAATATGATGTTACATATATAACTGGTTGTTGTGTTTTCGTCCCCTACCGGGGCATATCTAATCTCAATATCGGCTAGATAATTAAATATATGGAGGTATTAAGTTTTCGTCCCCTACCGGGGCATATCTAATCTCAATTAAAATACAGGAGGAGTTAAATTATGACAACGACAGTTTTCGTCCCCTACCGGGGCATATCTAATCTCAATGCATTACAAGGGGCGCTGGGAATGTGGGAAACAGTTTTCGTCCCCTACCGGGGCATATCTAATCTCAATGAAAACCAGCGAATTAAAACGCACTGAATGGATGGAGTTTTCGTCCCCTACCGGGGCATATCTAATCTCAATACAGAGACGCTTATATATATAATTATAAACATATTCGTTTTCGTCCCCTACCGGGGCATATCTAATCTCAATTGATACTTTTTGCATGAAAGAAAAGACAGCTGAGTTTTCGTCCCCTACCGGGGCATATCTAATCTCAATACTTCAAAAATAATGAATATGCAATCAAGGAATGGTTTTCGTCCCCTACCGGGGCATATCTAATCTCAATGCAAGACCGCATAATATAACAAAAAGGAGATAGAGTTTTCGTCCCCTACCGGGGCATATCTAATCTCAATTCATGCTTTATCTGCGGACACCATGAATTATTTAGGTTTTCGTCCCCTACCGGGGCATATCTAATCTCAATAATAAGAGCACAAACATACAGTATGAGGTTGAGGTAGTTTTCGTCCCCTACCGGGGCATATCTAATCTCAATACTTGCCTACCAAAGGGTACAGTTGAGATGTTGGCGTTTTCGTCCCCTACCGGGGCATATCTAATCTCAATCCCGTCTTCTACATCGCCTTAGAACCAAGGCTTCCCAACATGGTTTGCGGCGGAAACCGCAAGCCATGTACAACCTCATTATACAATCATCTTCTTTTGTCCGCAATCCCCTATTTTCAGGGCATCGGGGCAAAATGACATATAAACTATGAATTTTGTATGCTGATACATCCGATTCCCATATCATATAGCTCACCTTTATACTTGGTACACTTGCACACATGTGGTGCCAAATGTAGCTGCAGGTTTTTGTAATGTTTATGTTTCTTATATATTTTATCGTTTAAAGTATTTTTAAAGATATTATCGACAACCTTTACGCCATCTGATGTGCACAGCGAATATATAACCGTCTTAGAAAGGAAGCCACATCCACCCCCGATAAGCACGGCATTGCTATCCTTAATCGTACGTTTAAATCGGGAATAAAAATATTGATTGCACACATCTTTAAAATACTCCAGAGCCTCAAGGATATCGTCAATATCATACTGCTTTAATATTGTTGTATCAATTGTCAGGTCAAAATCTATTTTTGTACCGGGTATTAATGTCTCGCGAAGAATCGGAAGCTGCTTCTGAGTCCCGTCAACAGTGTAGTCAATCTTCTGGCTGAGCGTCAATTGACCTAGTCCGATAGGTTCGCTGTCCCCCACATACAGACCGGACAGACAATCGTTCACTGCGCTCTTTCTATTCTCCTCGTCTCTGGAAAGAACATATAGCACTCTCTGCTCAAGCTTTTTTATCTCAGGCATGAGATATTGACTTCTGTTAGCTTTTCTTTCCGAAGCTGATTTTACTTCTTCTTTTATATCACAGTATTTGTCCGGATTTTTGTGCAGTTCCCATGCAATCAAAGCCGTTCTCAACATTCCCTTTATGCTGCTTCCCGGAACATAGGGATAACCATAGGCATCCTTTATAAACACATCTATCTCCTTCGGTCTCGCCTTAGGATTTAAAAAAGACCCCCCTGCGTCCATCTTATACAGCTTCCATGCCTCATAATCTTCCGATCCGAACCGGTGCTCCTTAAGCCATTGAGACAATGTCTTGCCATTCTGCCCGGCATTCATCATAAAATCAGTAAATTCCTTGATAAGCCCTTTTTTCTGCACAGCCAGAAACATTTTCTGCATATCCGGTATAATGACTTCATGGTTCCACGGCATGTAAATGTATTCCTTGGTGCCAAGCTTTACACCGCTTCCTATGTAAATCGGTGACAGTGCCTCAATCCTCATTCTGTAATGTTTTAAAAATTCTTCCATGTCCACCTCTATAATTCCATCGAATTGACTGTTATTATATCCCAATAAAAACCGGTTTGGCATATCTGTACACGCTATGCCTTCCACCATCCGATACATCTATGACATCACCATTGAACCTGTTTACAAAGCATGAGCCTGAGGCAAACACATACAAATCCCTCTTTTTGCGCCACTCATCGGCATATCGGTCGGAAGCGACAAAACCTGAGCGTCTTTCAAGAAGATATGTTGCGCCGTCAAGAGCAGCTTCAAGCTCCCCATTCTTAGGGAGGGCAGTCGACAACAGCATGCTTCTGCCTGTATCTCTTTGAAGCATTTTTAAAAGCTTATCCGTACCGCCTGCAATTTTTACTTCAAATTTGCCAAATCCCGCTGATTTTTTTCCCCCAATTCCTGTGTAAGACAGTGATTCTAAAAGATCCTCGGCAAGTATCATTTCAGCCTCACTCTTGTATCCCACTATAATATACAATCCACATCCGCTGTTGTAATAATATGTACCCACCCTGAACGGCAGCGTCTCATCCCCAGTTCTCACACACGCCATTGTATGCTGTACATAATGTCCATAATCGCTCATCGCATTATTTTCAACATCAATCCTGCCACAAAGAAATTCGTCAAGAGCTTCAACGGGGATAAACTTCATATTCTTGTATGCCTTTTTCTGTTCAGATTTTTCTCTGTCTGCCGGTTCAACATACAGCATGGGTTTTGGCAGCATATACTGTGTTCCTTTATATGGAAATAAATCAGAAAAGAGCAGATTCCCTGAACAGACAGCCTCATATAACTCTTTCTCACTTCCCTGCTTCAATGCCTCAATATAGAGCGCTGAGAAAAGCTGATCCGCGCGGAATGTATATTCGGATTCACTTAGTACACCTGTTCCAAAGTGAACACCTGTGTTAAATTGCAATTTATATATAGAATAATTCATATATCTAACCTTCCATAATTTTCTGACATTCGTCAATTATGTCATCGTCCAATTCTCCTAAAACACACTCAACGCCAAACTCATCAAATTTAACCCTTCCATAGCCTCTTGAACCGCTACCCCCAAGGTAATCATACTCTAACAGCTTAAAGCCGTCCTTTAGTATTTTCATGTCCTGTAGGATTGCAGCTTTGTCTGCATTTCCGGCACCCTCCGACACCTCGTAAATAATCTGCACTGGGAACTTGGCTCCCCTGACAACTCTCTCTATTTGTCTAGGATTTGCAACAGCAGAGGCTCTTGAAATGGAATTTTCAAATTTTATTTCCGTTGCTCTTGTAAGTCCACCCCTTTTTAATTCATCCAAATTGGACAAAAACATATCCGAAAACTGCACACGGCTTGTCCTTACCGCTCCCTTTTTGGCACTACCGAACAATGCTAACAGACATTCATTATCATCATCCGGGATTCTTGCAAATACCTCATTGTATTTCTTTGCCAGAAGTGTTCTCATCTTTCCCTTAAGACTGCTTCCCGGTATCATCGGCATATTACTCCGTGTATCTAAAATAACCGGGGAATCAACTGCCCCTATCGCCGAAAAAGCACTTGAACCGCCTATATGCAGACCTGTCATTACCTCTATTACTCCGCTTATCTCTATTTTTGCAAACATAATTTCAGCTCCTCCTATTCGTCATGTCCACCAATGAATTTTCTGTATGCCACCAATGCCTCCATATAGCGGCTGAATAATATAAACTGTGTCCTGCTGTCCTTGATGTCGTCTATATGATGTAATATTTCTGCCTTTTCAACAAGTGTTTTCACCTTAGTCTCACGACCTGCCTCATACACAAACCTTATCTTGAGATAATTTATCTTTCCGCGTATCTCATTGGAAAGCTTATCATCCTGGCTGCCAATCACCTCATTGTAGATGTCCGCCGTCATTGCAAGAAGATTCCTGATTTTTGAAGTAGTGACAGGTGACACCTTTCTGTCTTTTTTGTCGCGCTCATCACAGATATCACGCATAGCTTTCTCAGCAAGTTCAACATAATTTTCTTCCGTCAGTCTCATTTTCGTTCTCCTCTCCATCATCTTTGCGGTTTAGATATACATAAATATAAATTGCAGTTATAAGCTGTCTTCTATCCTGCGGATTCCTGCTCCATTCATACATCTTTTTGGCAAACTGCCTGTAGGCTGTCCTGACTTCAACATCACTGTCCTCCTTCGGTTCCATCCTCGACAACAGATATACATATCTGGCAGTATTTATAGGCTGCGTATCATCCCTTAACAATTCCGTCAGATGATATAAAAATGACATTCCAAGCTCCTGTTGATTCTGTAAGTAGTCATTTATCAGTGTAAGTTTTTCACCAATAACATATTTCTCAAAATCTTCCCATTTATAGCCGTGAATCTCCACAGACTGGACATTTTCTTTTTTCTCATTTATATGTTTTGTAGCCTCATCGAACAGTACAACTGCATTTTTCCCCTTGATGCCTTTCGCAGCCTCCTCTAACACCGCTGTCTCCTTCGCCATAGCACTGATTGGATATGAAGGATTGTAAACCTTTATTCCGGCGGACAATGTCAAGGTTCCCTGTGTGAATTTTTTCAATGCCTGCTGTAAATCAACCGCTGCCGCAATCACATCATTCCACGCACCTGCAAAAAAGACATCATCACCACCTGAATATACAATGACAATATTTCTACCGCCTCCATCTCCTAAAATATTCCGGCTTCCCTGTGCAAGAATCTTATTAATATATAGCTTAAAAAACAAAGATAGCTGTCTTGAAAGTGAAGCTGTACGTGAGAGTGTTGTATACATACAGTCACCATTCTCACGGTTAAATCCATTCACAAATGTATTTCCAAGGTTATCGACATCCGCCCTGAGTATTCCGATACGCTTTACACCATTCGAGGCCTCAGCAAGTTCTTCAAAGGTATCCTTGGCGCTATAATCACCCACCCAGATTTTCGTTGTCACATGCTTTCCTGTATATATATTGTTCTTTGTATAACAACGCACATAGCTGTCACCCTTCATCCGCTCAAGCAGAGTGTCCTTATCATCAGCCACAAGGTATCTTCCTCCCGGAAGTGGCAGAGCATCTTTCTCACTATTGCACACCACCGTGAAATAGTCATCTTTCAAAATACCTGATGACATCTTTTCCAACGAATTGCATATGGCACATTTGTCATCCTTTAGAATTGCTATACGTCTGCATATTTTACATTCCCTTTCACCTTCATGTCTCTGGCTGTTAAGCTTTATAATCTGTGCAGCATCGTACCGATGTGTCTTTTTTCCGGAAATCATTCTTGAAATATTCCTATATAAATCAGAATAGCTCCCATCCGGCATATTCCTGAATGCATTGGCATTTGCCACGGCATAGCCTGTTCCTATGTACAAAGCTGTTCCGAACTTATCCATCAGCCATTCATTGACACTCACATCATATTGCTCTATTATTTGCAGGACATTTTTCGTGTTCGGGATAAGAATATAGCAATGTCCGCCACCTGTATAAATCAGATTTGCCCGCGAAAGTGAAAGCTTTTCAAGCAGCTCGTCGATTATATGCTCCATCAGTATTTCAAGGTAAAAGCTGCGCGCCCGAAGCCCCTTTAGTGCTCCGCTCTCACCGACGGTGTATATGAAATTCTGAATACCCGATATATCCATCGAATATAAAAGAAACATTGGCATGTCATAATTTTTTTCTGAATTTATATACAAAAATGTCCTGTAATCCTGCTCCCCCTCTGCCGCAAGATATTGTTCAATACATGAAGCTATAGCAGCAGTCATCTTCACATGGTCATACAGGGAAATATCCGCCAGCTCTCTTTTCGAGGTGGATGACGGAATATATGTAAGATTAGCCTCAAGCACCGATAAAAGTGAATCAATGTACTCCCTGCTAAGCTCAATTCCTTTCAGATTATCCGTGATGTCAGCTACCACTTTATTATAAAAACCTTCATCCATTTCAACCTTATCTTCTGTAGGATAGTTGATATCCTCATCCGGATTTAAAAATCTCATGGCATAGTGTTGTTTTCCATTGTTCCCATTAAGAATATTAAAAACACTGTCCAACGGAATTTTCTTGTCAAACCCATCTTCCCCACCAGCCATCTGTCTTCTGTCTGAAAATGCTGCAACATTGTCGGCAAAATATGTGATATACGCCAAAGAATCATCCTGAATCGTAGCATTCTTGAGATATTTTCCATGGTGATATCTCACACAATCAAGAACCTCACCGGGAAGCTTTTTCTCCCGGAAATTATTTTCAAGCCCCCTGAGATATTCATATCCGCTCACGCTGTGGTCGCGTCCATCACCGCTTCTATACACAACCTTGCCTATATCATGCAGCAAAGCGCCAACGATAAGTTCTATCTGCCTGTCCGTTATCATCTCTTTCTCCCTTCATCTTTTAATATTTTAAAACTTCCCATCCCCAGTGACGTCTTAATTCCGATTCCTGAATACGTCCCGAACCTGAACAGCATATTTGCAAAATTCACCATTGTGGATGTTCCATGCATTTTTATTGTGAGCTTACCTATAAAAGAAGGAATCCTGACACCTTCAAGCGAAAAGTTGACGCTCTTTAGATCATATCCTGTGATTCTGGCATTCTCACACAATTGTTCCAAGGTATCCTCATCAGCCATCACCTCATCACTTACAGCCGCATCATACTTATTCATAAGGCTCTGGAAAATACACCGGATATCCGGATAGAAAATGTACCGCCCATCCTTCTTAAATGCCGTAGGCGATATAAAATGAATATTAATGTATCTGCTACATTCATCATCGTAGAAGCTGTCCATCAGAGATTTGTATGGCAGTTCGGAATAGCTCTTTTCAACAATTCTTATCTCAAGCTTTCTGTTTTTTATAAAAATGCTCTCTATCCCCATGAGAGTATCATATATAATTATTTTAGCTGCTTTCTTATTTAGACAGCACACCACCCAGAACCATGCACCATTCCTGAATTCAAGGTGCTGCGTATATGGATGAAGCTGCGACACATGAAGATACTCTGCATACTCCTCCGGCAGCATTTCCATAAGTGCACCATGAAAGAGCGATGACATCTGGTACACGATTTCCTCACTGTGATTTAACTTTAACTCTATTTTCGATAACATTCTTATACTCCGCAATTTGATATATTCATATTTCTGTTTTTAGATTATTTTATGTTTATTATACTCATATTTTCATTCAATTTCAACATTATTTATGCATAATATACTAAACTACTGGTTTATTATATAAATTTTTTAACTGTTTCCATAAACAAAAAAACTGCCGCCCAACAGACCACTAAATAGTAATCTGTCTAAGCAGCAGTTTAATCATCCGCCGATATTCCATTATCAGCTAAGCAATATCATATTTAATTTAATTCTACTCTGTAAACAAAGCAGTTGAATAATATCTGTCCCCACTATCCGGAAGCAATGTTACAATAGTCTTGCCCTCGTTCTCAGGTCTCTTGGCAAGCTGAATTGCAGCGTAGAGAGCCGCACCTGAGGATATTCCGACAAGAACGCCCTCCTTCTTTGCAAGAAGCTTGGCTGTTGCGAATGCGTCATCGTTCTCTACAGTGAGAATCTCATCGTATATCTTGGTGTTGAGCACATCAGGAACGAAGCCTGCACCGATACCCTGAATCTTGTGTGCTCCCGCCTTGCCCTGTGAAAGAACAGGTGATGAAGCCGGCTCCATTGCGACCACCTTGATATCAGGCTTCTTGGATTTTAAGTACTCACCTACACCTGTGAGGGTTCCGCCCGTACCTACACCTGCAACGAACACATCGACATTCCCGTCTGTGTCCTCCCAAATTTCAGGGCCTGTTGTCTCTCTGTGAGCCTTAGGATTGGCAGGATTTACGAACTGTCCCGGAATAAAGCTGTTCGGTGTCTGTGCGGCAAGCTCCTCAGCCTTTGCGATGGCACCCTTCATTCCCTTAGCGCCCTCAGTGAGCACAATCTCAGCGCCATAGGCTTTAAGGATGTTGCGGCGCTCAACGCTCATTGTCTCAGGCATTGTAAGGATGATTCTATAGCCCTTAGATGCTGCTATGGATGCAAGACCTATACCCGTGTTTCCTGATGTAGGCTCAATGATTACAGAGCCTTCCTTCAAAAGCCCCTTGGCCTCAGCGTCCTCTATCATCGACTTAGCTACACGATCCTTGACGCTTCCTGCCGGGTTAAAGTACTCAAGCTTCACAAGTACTCTAGCCTTAAGCCCTAGCTCCTTCTCAACATTGACCACCTCAACCAAAGGTGTCTTTCCGATAAGTTCAACTGCTCCCTTGTAAATGTTAGACATACATAATCTCCTTCCTGCTTGTGGCTGTCACCAGTCATTGCCTCACGTTTCATGTTTTTTGCAAGTATATTACTTAATCCCTACTATGTCAATAGGAATTAAATAATTTTCAGCTTTTTTTCTATTTTTCTCCTCACAGCATAGTATGACGTGACAAGAATCACTGTTGCACCTGTCCATGCAAACACCTCCGCATAGAACACACCTTTCTCACCCACAAATCTCGGAAGAAGCATGACAGCAGTTGTCCTCATTATGAACTCCATAATTCCCGACAGCATAGGAACGACCGTATTTCCAAGCCCCTGAAGCGCACTTCTGTAGGTATGAAGCGCGTACAGGACAGCCAAAAACCAGCTCATTATGCTGAGATACAGATAGGCTATTCCAAGCACCTCCTCCACCTGCCCTGTCTCGTCAGATATGAAAAGCCTGAGAATCGGGCGTCCGAAAATGAGCATGCAGACAGATACAACAACCGATGTGATAAGCGCCATTATGACCGCATTTCTCATGCCCTTCCTTATACGTTTAAAATTGCCTGCCCCAAGATTCTGCGCCGTGTAGGTTGTGATTGCAAAGCCGAAGGAGATTGCAGCCGTCTCAAGCAGTCCGTATAGCTTATTAGCGGCGGTATAGCCTGCAACAAACAGAAATCCATAGCTGTTCACGACAGACTGCAGTATCATTCCTCCTATGCTTATCATGGTATTCTGGAATACTATCGGCAGACCGACTATCAACAGCCTCTTCGACATGGCGGCATGTATGCCAATGTCCTGCCTGTTTATTCTTATCATGTCTATTCTTCTTATAGCTGAAAAGCAGTATATAACTGAGACTCCCTGGGCAATAATGGTCGCTGATGCTGCCCCTGCTATTCCCCACTTGAAAACAAGAACAAAAAGAAGGTCGAGCGCAACGTTCGTCAATGCCGCCGTGATCATCGCCATGAGCGGTGTCCTGCTGTCACCCAATGCCCTTAAAAGCGCCGCCTCAAAATTATACATAAGGCTCACTGCCACTCCGCCCAGCATAATCCTCAGATAGCTTTCCGAGCCTGCAAAAATATCTGCCGGGGTTTCAAGGAGCTTTAAAACCGGCACTATCGCGAGCTGTCCCGCCACCGTAAAGAAGATAGCGGCAAGCGCTGTAAGCACAAGCGCATTACCTATTGAGCTTCTGAGCGACTTAGCATCACCGGCACCATAAAACTGTGCAAAAATAATGGAAAAGCCCTGCGTGATTCCCGTCACAAAGCCTATAAACATCCAGTTAAGCCAGTCGGACGCCCCAAGTGATGCCAGTGCATTTATGCCGACACCCTGACCGACAATAATGGTATCCACCATCGTGTAGAGCTGTTGAAAAAGATTTCCCAGCATAAGCGGCAGCGCAAAAACGAGCAGCAGCCTCGCAGACGGACCCTTTGTCATATCCTTCGTCAATTCTCTTTTTGATTCCATATATCTGTACTACTCCATTTTCTATATCCGATTACCGCATGCAGTTATAAAGTAAAACCTGCCAGTTTAAGCGGGCAATGTATTCTTATATTTCTTTATTATACTGCGCTGCTTATAAATATAATAAATAATCATTCCTACGGCTGTGATTGTCCATGTCGCCGGATAGCAGAACACTATCTGCTCAAGCTTACCCTGCGGAACTATGAAAAGCACCCATACCACCCTGAATGCGCACACTCCGAGCATCGTCATAATGGTTGTCACAAGCACATGCCCCTGTGCCCTTAGGGAGCCGGACAGAAGCTCAATAAATGCGAAGATAAAGTATGCGGGTGATATAACTCTCATAACCCTCACGCCAAGCCTGATAACCTCTGTCTCCGAGGTAAAAATCCTCAGCATATACTGTCCGAACGTCAGCACCAGCGTGCTGAAAAGCAACGCAGCCGCTATATCCATCATAAGACATTGAAGCGTTCCCTTCTTAACCCTGTCATACTTTCCTGCACCGAAGTTCTGTCCGACAAAGGTCGTAGCCGCTATTCCGAATGCTGTATTTATCATCCAGTACATGCTGTCAATCTTTCCGAATGCCGACCATGCAGCCACCGTGTCAACGCCGAAGCCGTTGAGTGCAGACTGCACTATTATGTTGGAGGCACTGTACATGCTTGACTGTATTCCCGTCGGAAGTCCGATCTTAAGCATCGCAGGAAGCACGTCCCCATGCAGCCTTATCTCCTTCAGCACAAGCTTCATACCCTCAGTGTGGTACATAAGCGCCCTTGTCACAAGCACTGCACTTACAAGCTGTGAAATAAAGGTCGCTACCGCGACACCCAGCACCCCAAGCTTTAACACGCTCACAAATACAATATCCAGCACGATATTTATGAAACAGCATATTATCAGATAATATAACGGTCTTTTAGAATCACCTATCGCCCTCAGTATTGCCGAGCCCATATTATAGACGAAAATAAACACCAGTCCGCCAAAATATATCATCACATACATTGCGGAATCATGCATAAGCTCCTCCGGCGTATTCATAAGCTTCATAACCGGAACTGTGAGTGCGATTCCGATTATTCCCGCTATTATTCCACCCACAATCGAAAATGCGTATGCCGTATGCAACGCTCTATGTATCTTATTCGCGTCATTAGCTCCGTAAAACTGTGAGATAATAACCGTTGCGCCCGCCGAAAGTCCCGTAAAAAATCCGACCACGAAATTGATTATCTGGCTCGACGAACCGCCGACACTCGACAGTGCCTCCTTTCCGGCGAACTGTCCCACAATCACGGCATCCACCGTGTTATACAACTGCTGAAAAAAAGTCCCGACAAGAATCGGGAAGAAAAATATAAGAAGCTGCTTCCATATTGTGCCTTCTATAATACCGTTTTTCTGTGAATTTTTATCCATATCAGTCAACTGCCTCCACTACGACCATTATCCCATCGGAAAAGCTTATCCTCGCCTCAGCCTCCGTAATCTCATTGCTTATTCCAAGCGAATTGAACTTGCTCATGCAGTAATTGTCAAGCGGATATTTAAAGCCCTCAAGACATACCCCCTCAACCCTCATGCTGTATGGTATCAGGGACACGAATTTTCCGAACTGCTCGTCCCTTTTTATGGTAAGTCCCGAATCAATCATCCTGACTCTGTTATGTGCATCCACAATCTGCATCTGTACCTTCTGCCTAAGTCCTATTCCAAGAAGCTCAATATTGGCAAGCACATGGTCTATTCTGCTGCCTGTCGCCCCAAGCAGTGTTATGCTCTGTGCTCCCTTTTCAATGGCAAGCCTTATAGCCGCCTCCGTGTCGGTGTCATCCTTCATCGGATTGAGCTTCGTCCATTCTATATCATTTTTTTTCTTAAAAAAATCCAATGTATCTGCATTTACCGAATCAAAATCGCCTATTATGACATCCGGCACAATACCTGTGCGCCTGAAAAATTCCATCCCGGAATCTGAGGCAAGCATGCAGTCAAAATTATTATCCTTTATCCACCGGACTGCAAAATTATCGTCCGTATATCCACCGGTAACTATAAGATAGTTGTTCATAACTCCCCCTTATACACATATTTTTACTACCACCAATCGCTGTCCCATAGAACCGTGAACGGTCCATCATTTTCAAGCTCTACCTTCATGTCGGCTCCGAAGCTTCCGCACTCAACCCTGCCGAACGTCTCAACACATTTCTCCTTAAAATACTCATACATATCATTGGCAAAATCAGGAGCACCCGCATTTATAAAGCTTGGCCTGTTTCCTTTCTTACAGTCGGCATACAGTGTAAACTGTGACACAACCAGAAGCTCCCCGCCTACATCCGCAAGCGAGAGGTTCGTCTTTCCATCCGCATCCTCGAATATTCTTAAGCCTGACAGCTTCTTCACATACCTGTCAACCATCTCCTTGGTATCACCATTGGCAACTCCAAGCAGAATCAACAGCCCTTTCCCTATACTTCCAATCACATTTCCGTCAACCCTCACGCTTGCGTGGTTGACACGCTGTATTACCAGTCTCATATCAAACCAATCTCCACTTCCAGATATTTTTTATTTCAAGATTTTTCATACACGAATCTTTTTCTTCCGTGCGTAGCAATTCGTTATCATAGATATCATAGATACCATAGATATCATAGATATCATAGATATCATAGATATCATAGAGGTCAAAATACCTTTTGACCTCAGCATCGTTTAATTTTGATTATATAGCATATCTACACCTTGCACAAAACAAATATATAAATCGTCTCTACAGCATCGCAGCCCCTATAATGCCTGCATCGTTGTCAAGCCGTGCAAGCTTGATATCCGTATTTCTTGCAGAGTTTTTTGAGAAAATCCTTCCTGCCACCTTCTCTTTAACAGGTGCAAGCAGCATATCCCCCGCCTTGCTCACCCCGCCTCCTATGCATACCAGCTCGGGCTGCAGGATATTTATAATGTTGGCAATTCCTTCCGCAAGATATTCAGTATAATTCCAAAACAGCTCTTTTGCAAGCTCATCCTCATGTTTTACCGCATCAAATACATGCTTTGCCTCTATTTTGCCGACATCGCCATCGCACAGCTTCCAGATTTCACTTTTCTCAATCATATTACCCACATTATCATGCATACTCTCCACAGCATTTGACCTTTTCAGCAATAACCTCCTCGTGTCCCTTATAAGCGCAGTCGCTGATGCGTAAGCCTCAAAGCAGCCCCTTCTTCCGCAGGTGCACTGCTCTCCGCCCAGCTTAATCACGGTATGCCCAAGCTCTGAGGCGGCATAGTTAATTCCCTTGATGAGCTTTCCGTCAAGAATTATTCCGCTTCCTATGCCTGTCCCCAATGTAATCATAACGAATGACTTCACATTGTAGCCACCTGCCAGATATTCGCCAAGCGCAGCAGCATTGGCATCGTTTCCAAAATGTACCGGTGCCTCTACCATATCCCCAAGAAGCCTGATAAACGGAACCATCTCAAAGCCCAGATTATTGGAAAACTCAACATAGCCTGTATCCTCATTTACCGTTCCGGGAACTCCCACGCCGACCGATTCAATGTCCCTCTGCGCAACATTATTTCTTTCGCAGAGCCGGTTTGCAAGTCTCGCAATATCGGTAATGATACTCTCTGCCGGCCGCGGAAGCTTCGTCTTTACCGACACCCTGTCCAGAATCCTGTACTCCTCATCGACAAGCCCCGCCGCAATGTTCGTACCACCCAAATCAACACCTATTCTAAGCATAACTCCTCCATACCCAAAAATGACTTCTCTGTTATATCCTTATAATGCACAGCAGCTTTGCCGGCAGCATATTTTTTTAATAAGAAATTCTGTATATCTACTACATATTTTACTACACATTGATTGACTTTGTGAAGTATCAATAAAAGCAAAATCGGCAGCAATCACCCAAGTGACTCCTACCGATTCCTAACGCTTATAAGACAACCCCTAAGCTATCTTTCCCTCATTGGCTTTCGATTTTCTGCCCCAGATTCTATGGAACAGTATACATGCCGCCACCGCCGCTGTACATTCCGTTATCACGAAAGCCCACCACACTCCGACTGCACCGATTGCCCTGCTGAGAATGAATGCCGCCGGAATTATAATAACAATATATCGCATAAGCGAAATTACAAGTGACGGAACACCCTCTCCGAGCGCCTCAAGCGTGCCTGAGTAGGTCACCGACAGCGATGACACAATAAAGCCAAGGCATATAATGCGAAGTGCCGTACATCCCTTAGAAACCGTGTCTGCGCTGTCAGAGAACAGACTCATAAGCTGTGACGGCACAGTCATGCATGCCACTGTCCCGGCTGCCATCAGAAGCGCTGCCATGCCAAGCGAAAGTCTGTATATCTTTTCAACCCTCCTGTTTTCACCCGCACCATAATTATACCCAACGAGCGGTCTTATTCCCTGAATGATTCCATTTGCCGGAAGATAGATGAAGGTCTGTAATTTATAGTAGACACCAAGCACAAGGACATAGCTCTCCGAGTATACCGAAAGTATGCCATTAAGTGCTGTTATGAGCACGGACGGAAGAGCCATATTGAGCGTTGCAGGTATTCCTATTCCGTACATGCGTCCGCACACCTCACCGTCAAAGCTCAGGCTTTCCCTGTTTATTCTTACCGGAAGCGGCTTAACCTTATCAAAAACAATGTATGCAATAAGCGTCAGCACCTGTCCGATTCCGGTTGCAACGGCCGCACCTCTTATTCCCATCTTCGGAAAAAATCCGACACCGAATATGAGCAGTGGGTCAAGCACGATATTAGCCACGAAGCCGATAACCATACATATCATGGTCTCCTTCATTCTTCCGACCGACTGGAATATCTTCTCATAGGTTATGCCGACATTCACTATCACGGCAAAAAGGAAGACTATGTCAGAGTACTCAGCTCCCAAATCCACAACCGACTGCTTCGATGTGAAAGCACCAAGGAACGCCGGCATGCCTATAAGACACAGCGCCATGATAAGCAGACCATGAACCACACTGAACATAAGTCCCTGTGCAGCAGCATGGTTCGCTTTCTTCTGCTGTCCCGCTCCAAGGTAAAATGCAATCATAGCATTGATTCCGACACCGAAGCCTACCGCCACGGAGGTCATAAGGTTCTGCGCCGGAAATACAAGCGAAAGCGCCGTCATCGCATCCTCCGACAGCTTCGCCACAAAATAACTGTCCACAATATTATACAGTGAACTGAATGCCATCGACAGCATCATCGGCAGAGCCATCGACAACACAAGAGGAAATATTCTCCTCTCCTTCATAAATGTCTGGTTCATAATAATTTTCTCCTTACCAATACCAAAAAATGCACAAAAAAACCACATAGCCTTCTGTTAAGCTATGTGGCGAAAAAAGATTTCAAATCTTGAAAAATCCACACCCAATGGGTTTTATATAGCAGATTATACACAAAATCAAACAAAAAATCAATCTATTTTTATCTTCTTAATTACTACTATATTGAACGCAGAATAAGCAATCCCCCGCTTCAAGTGTGTAGAGCACTAAGCGGTG
>ERZ791893.474-NODE-474-length-30057-cov-4.321512_pt1 | contig 30057 bp, 26 predicted proteins | sample MGYA00510154_ERZ791893 | MGnify/ENA primary metagenome ERZ791893 (study PRJEB30046, sample SAMN00792068) | human gut metagenome | study: EMG produced TPA metagenomics assembly of the A metagenome-wide association study of gut microbiota in type 2...
GAGTATCGCCTTGCCAAGGCGAGGGTCGCGGGTTCGAATCCCGTCTCGTGCTCTCAAAGAGATAGAAAAAAGAGTCATCCGATGGATGGCTCTTTTTTCTATGTTCAAGCCCTGCCGGGCTCGAACGGTTCGAATGTCTCCGCTCCGCTCCGGTCGTCGTAGGCGAACGTCCCCCGGACGTTCTGCGACGTCTCGTTCTCTCAATAAGGTTTCCGATGGAACAAAGGGAATCATGTTCGCGAACCGCATGACACCGGACGGCTGGTTTGTCCGGGAGGACGGAAGCTGGGATGAGAAGCGGTAAGGACACCGAGATCAGGATCCCATAAAAACTGAACAAAGACAGGAAAAGGTCGGCACGGGAATGTGCCGACCTTTTTTCAGACGCAAATCCCCGGAAAACACTTGCAATCCGGCCATTTTCTGCTATACTAAACTACATTAACGCTTTATTAAACTAATATGGCAGACTAAAATGAGAGGAAGTATGAAAAATGAATGGAGCAATCATCGGTGTTTTTCTTGTGATCATTGCCTATCTGGTGATGATGCTGGCAATTGGTTTCATCTATTCGAAAGGGAACAATGACTCCAGCGATTTCTACCTTGGCGGAAGAAAATTAGGACCGTTTGTGACTGCAATGAGTGCGGAGGCATCGGATATGAGCAGCTGGCTGCTGATGGGACTGCCGGGAGTGGCGTACCTCAGCGGTATCTGTGACGCATCCTGGACTGCGATCGGACTTGCCATCGGTACCTATTTAGACTGGCTGATCGTGGCGAAACGCATCAGGAGATACAGCGCAAAGACGAATTCGATCACACTGCCGGATTTCTTTGCAAACAGGTATCGCGATGATTCGAAACTGTTATTGGGAATTTCCGCAATTTTTATTATTATCTTTTTTGTCCCGTATACAGCGTCCGGATTCGCGGCATGTGGAAAACTGTTCTCCACATTATTCGGAATTCCGTATACGGCGGCTATGCTGATCAGCGCTGTCGTTATTGTCGGTTACACAGCACTCGGTGGATTTATGGCAGCAAGCTTTACGGATCTGATCCAGAGTATTGTTATGACGATCGCGCTTGTCCTTGTGGTATGTTTCGGCGTATCCATGAGCGGCGGAGTTCAGAATGTTCTTGAAAATGCGAAAGAACTGCCGGGCTTTTTATCGTTAACAGCTACATATAACAGCGAGACAGGATCCGCTTCCTCTTATGGAACCATAACAACCGTTTCTACTCTTGCCTGGGGGCTTGGTTATTTTGGAGTTCCGCATGTGCTTCTCCGCTTTATGGCGACGGAAAACGAGGAGAATATATCACTTTCCAGACGCATCGCGACGGTATGGGTCGTAATCTCTATGGCAGTTGCGATCTTTATCGGCGTTGTCGGTTACAGCCTCTCAAAGAATGGCGTGATGGCAGAGTTAAAAGGATCCGCTTCGGAGACGATCATCATTCAGGTTGCGACACTCTTAAGCCAGCATGGATTCCTCGCAATCGTGGGTGCGGGAATCACACTTGCCGGAATTTTAGCCTGCACGATGTCCACCGCAGATTCCCAGCTTCTTGCGGCATCCTCCGCTGTTTCTGAGAACCTGTTAAAGGGAATGTTCGGCGTAAACCTTACTGAGAAGAGAACGATCCATGTTGCCCGGGCGACGGTTCTCTTTATCGCAGTGATCGCAGTATTTTTAGCGGGAAATCCGGACAGCTCCGTATTTGGAATCGTGTCCTTTGCGTGGGCTGGATTTGGCGCTGTATTCGGACCGGTGGTCCTTGCGGCATTATTCTGGAAACGTTCCAACAGGAACGGTGCTCTTGTCGGCATGATCGCAGGCGGAGTCATGGTATTTGTATGGAAATACTGCGTTCGTCCGTTGGGCGGTGCATGGAATGTGTATGAGCTTCTTCCGGCGTTTATCATTGCAATGCTCTGTCTGATTGTTGTCAGCCTTGCGACCGGTGAGCCGTCAAAGGAGATCCAGGAGGAGTTTGAGGAAGTAAGAGCAGGAAAATAATTGCAGGAACAGATCGGTGAAATCGGAAGAAAAGACTGGAAAATTTAGGCGAAAAGAACTATAATACGCATTAAGAGACCTGACAAGTAGGTTTTTGTCAGGTCTTTTTCCTTATAAGAATATTGCAGTGAATTTATGGGATAAAAGAAAAGGAGATTGTGGATAATGGACGAATTACAGAAGAAAATTGTGGATTATGTAGAGGCAAACGGCAAGACATATCAGCAGATCGCTTTGGAGATCCATGAGAAGCCGGAGGTCAGCAATTATGAGTTTTTCGCTTCCAAGCGTCTTGCAGATCAGATTAAGAGCGTGGGATTTGAAGTAGAGATGCCGGCGGCAGGTCACAGAACCGGTTTTGCGGCGAGCTATAAATCCGGGAAACCCGGTCCGGTCATGGTTTTCCTTGCGGAGTACGATGCCCTTGTGGGACTTGGACATGGCTGTGGACATAACCTGTTTGGTGCAACTTCTTCTCTGGCGGCTGCGGCGTTAAAGAGCGTGATCGATGAGGTCGGCGGAGAGGTCCGCCTCTACGGAACACCTGGAGAGGAAGGCGGAGAAAACGGAAGTGCGAAGGGAAGCTTTGTCCGCGAGGGATATTTCAAGGACGTTGACGCGGCTCTTTCCGCACATCCGGGTGTGGGACATCGCCTTACAGAAAAAACACTTGGATGTGTTCCGATCGATATTGAATTCTGGGGTAAGGCGTCTCATGCGGCTGCGGCACCGGAGCAGGGAATCAATGCTTTAGACGCGCTGATCCAGACCTATAACTCCATCAATGCTCTTCGCCAGCATCTGAGTGATGATGTGCGGATCCACGGGATCATCGTAAACGGTGGACAGGCACCGAACACGGTACCGGATTACGCGGCAGCAAAATTTTATCTGCGGGCTGCTGCAGCTTCCACATTAAAGGATGTTTACGCTAAGGTAGAGCGGATCGTGGAAGCCTCTGCGATGGCAATGGGTGCAAAGGGCAGCATGAAGCCGTACCAGAACTGGGTAGAGAACATGGTTCCGACACCATCCTTTGATGCGGTTTATGCGAAGAATCTGGAATTGTTTGGAGAGACTGCAGATCCGGCAGGAGAGCGCCTTATGGGATCGACAGATATCGGAAATGTATCCCAGGTCGTTCCGGCGATCCAGCCGACCATCAATATCAGCGACGAGCCGATCAAGGGCCACAGCAAGGAGATGGTTGCGGCGGCATGCTCACAGAAAGGACTCGATTCTATCCTTCTTGGCGCAAAGGTTCTTGCTTTTACAGCCCTCGATCTGATCCGTGATCCGGAGACATTAAAAAAGATCAAGGAAGAACATGCCTATGAGGTAGAGCATCAGGCAGACTGACCGGGGGGCGGATAGCTGCCTCATCTTTCCGGTGAATGTCCCGGACAAGTTCTGCGTAGCCGGAGATCACGGAAAGTGGGGAGCGGAACTCATGGGAGACATTGGCGATGACTTCCTTTCGAAGAACATCGGCTCGGGCGGAAAATCATTTTCTGCGAGCCGGTCCACCGTGTGCTTGATTGCAAAGATCGGCTTTGTGAAATATTCGGAGTTTCCGGCGGTGGCGGGGCACCGGCCGGAAGATAGGAAAGCGGAAGAGATCTGCTGAACCGTTATAGAAATTTCTTCATACAGTCCCGGAGATTTTCTTCCATCCCGGTGAGCTCATCGGCGATCTCCATGACAGCCTTTGACGCACCAGAATACTGATTTTTATAACCGCATATGGTCTTGATCCCCATATTACAGCCGTCAGTGACAATACTGGCGGCTTCTTTGTCGCCGCCCTTTGCCAGCATACGCATTTCTGTGGACATCCATGACCAGGCAGATGCCATTTTTCCCGGTTCTTTTCCCTCTTCCTCCATGGCGCTTAAGGTCTTTTTGATCTTTGCGTCCAGCTCCTGATGTTTTTCATAGCTTTCCGTGATATCCTTCCAGAGCTCCTGATCCGACACCATATCCCGGATCTGTTCCAGACTTTCCGCCGCCATTTTGCAGCCGGAGTCACATTCGCGGAGAAGATTGACTGAGTGCTCTTCCATCATTGATCCATCCTTTCCATAATAATTGCCATGCAGTTTCTTCAGACAGCTGATAAAAACAACAGCTATGGATCTGTCTGATATTCATCTGCAAAAAAAGTATGAGAGATACAGGGGAAAATTATGCATGGCACTTCTGGAATGTCGCTGACATGTCATAAGAATTCAAGGGCGGTGGAACGTATTCTGCCGCAGACAGAAAAACTTAAGAAAATGAAAAGCAAAGGACAAGAGGGATCAGTTGAATCCAGACCCCATTTATGTTATGATGTTAACGTTCGAAAACGAATTATGCAGAATATTGGAGGAAAAGCTTGGAAAAGACAGAAGCAGAAAAGATCCTGAAGGAAAAACTGGAAAACGCGGAAAAGATCCTGGTGGGGATCGGCTCTGAGTGGAAGAAAAAAGAAGGCACGGAGGAGGAAGAGGTCCTTCATGCCGCCGAAAAGTTAAAAAATTTTCTGGATGGAAAAGATTATTATATCATAACTTCACTGCCCGGTGAGGATGCGGACCGGCTGGGCTTTTCTGCCGGTCATATGGCAGTTCCCCACAGCGTATCCTTTACGGAAGAAGCGTGGAAGCATTATACCTTATGGCTTTCCTGCACCCTGAACCGGAACACGGTGCTCCTGGAGTTGGGGGAAAACTATAAAGATCCGTCCCTGATCCGCTGGCCCTTTGAGAAGACAGCAATGTTAAACAATAAGGCGTATCTGTTCCGGGTTCACAAGATCTTTTCTCAGGTGCCGGAAGAGCTTTCTGGGAAATCATGTCCGGTGGCGGAGGTATCGTTTAAATTAGTGGATGATTTCTTAGAAAGAGTGTAACTGTTCAGGAGGTTTGTGCACTTGCTGTGTTGACGGTAAGAAAACATAAAATTATGAAGGTACTGAAGCGTTACGAATAAATACAACAAGGAGGAAATATGGCTGCGATCGCAAATGACTGGTTGGTCCCTATGAGCGGGGAATTCAAAAAGCCGTATTACAGGAAATTATACGAGACCGTAAAGAATGAGTATGAGACGAAGGAAGTCTACCCGGCACCGGATGATATCTTCAACGCCTTTGCGTTTACACCGCTCTCAAAAGTAAAAGTGGTGATCCTCGGACAGGACCCGTACCACGAGCCGGGGCAGGCGCATGGACTGAGCTTCTCCGTAAAGCCGTCGGTGGAGATCCCGCCGTCTCTTGTCAATATTTATAAGGAACTTCACGAGGATTGTGGCTGCTATATCCCAGATAATGGATATTTAAAGAAATGGGCAGATCAGGGTGTGATGCTCTTAAACACAGTCCTGACCGTTCGTGCCCATGCGGCAAACTCCCATAAAAATATCGGCTGGGAGGAATTCACGGATGCCGCGATCCGCGTCTTAAATGAGCAGGACCGCCCGATGGTGTTCATCCTCTGGGGGCGGCCGGCGCAGATGAAAAAGCCAATGCTGACGAATCCGAAGCATCTGATCCTCGAGTCACCGCACCCGAGCCCGTTGTCCGCCTACCGTGGATTTTTCGGCAGCAGACCGTTCAGTAAGACAAATAAGTATTTAAAAGAGAACGGGATCGAGCCGATCGACTGGCAGATCGAAAATATCAACTAGCAATCTGGCGTGCGTCAGCGGGTTCGGAAAAATGCGCCGCAAGCTTGCTTGCAGAAGCATTTTTTTGAACCTGTTGACATAGGGCGGATGCCCGAAGCTTCTTGTTTTCATGACAATGAAAACAAGAAGACCGCACGCTATATTTAAAATATAAAGCATAGGAGTGAATATGAGCAACTTTATCGAATTTCTAAAGATCGTCGTATTCGGTGTCGTCGAAGGTTTCACCGAATGGCTTCCGATCAGCAGCACCGGTCACCTGATCCTTGTGGAGAATATCGTCCACCTGAATGTATCAGAAGAATTCATGAACGTGTTCCGCGTCGTGATCCAGTTAGGCGCAATTCTCGCGGTACTGGTCCTGTATTTCAGACGGCTGAACCCATTTGATCCGGGAAAAAAATCGGCACAGAAGCGCGCCACATGGCATCTATGGTTTAAGATCATCATCGCCTGCCTTCCGGCTGCCGTGGTCGGAATCCTGCTTGACGAAGTGCTTGACAAGTATCTCTATAATCCATATGTGGTAGCGGCGATGCTCATCATCTACGGTGTTATTTTTATTGCCTTCGAGAACCGCAACCAGCACGCGGAATTCCGCATAAAGAAAGTATCCCAGATTAGTTACCAGACCGCATTTTACATCGGTCTCTTCCAGCTTCTCGCGCTGATCCCGGGTACATCGAGATCCGGCGCAACGATCCTCGGTGCGATGATGCTTGGCTGTTCCAGAACCGCCGCATCGGAGTTCACCTTCTTCCTTGGAATTCCGGTCATGTTCGGCGCCAGTCTCTTAAAGATCCTTCACTACGGCCTGGCATTCTCCGCAATGGAGCTCTTCTTCATGGCAGCTGCCATGGTGATCGCCTTCGTCGTTTCCATGTACTCGATCCAGTTCTTACTCGGATATGTCAAAAAACATGACTTCAAATTCTTCGGATACTACCGCATCGTCCTCGGTGTGATCGTCCTGATCTATTTCGGACTGACTGCGATCCTGACAAAATAAAGAAAAACAAGAGTTTCCCGGAATCCATCCGGATGGGTACAGAATAGCAGCCCACTGATGGATTCCGGGATTTTTTTGCGTATTACAAAAACACGGGAATTGTGACGCTATTTCACAGAACCGTGCATGTTTCATCACACTTTCATCACATTTCACTGGTACACTATGTCATGTAGTTAAGGAGAGGAAAGAAAAAGAGAGAGTCCTTAAGTACAAAAAGAAACATCGAAAATTTCAACACAGAAAGGAGATTCCTATTATGTATGATGAAAATAAATGGAACGAAGTAAATAATGAAAACGAAAAGAAAAATAATGAACAGCCGATAAATACGCAGAACACTCAGAACACCCAAAACGGAGCCCAGCAGCCTCAGGGTGAGCATACAGGAAGACAGGTCTACGGAAGACTTGGTTCCGGTACACAGAACGGCCAGCCGTATAACGGAAATCCGAACGGCCAGAACGGTTACTACAGCGGGCAGCAGCATCAGCAGTATTACGGAAACCAGAACCAGTACACGAACCCGTATCAGCAGTACGACTATTATCAGGGACATGGACAGAATCCGAACGGAAACGGAAACAGCCACCACGCTTCGAAGAAACACTCCTACGCCAAGACGACAGCTCTTGTCGCGGCGGCAGCGATCCTCTTCGGTGTCGTATCCGGCGGAACGATGTACGGAGTCAACCGTGCGGCCAACACCCTGTTGCCGTACCAGAGCTCTCAGGTAAACGAGACCATCGGGCAGACGACCCAGATCCCGGCAGCGAACACATCCACAACTTCCAGCAACGGTGTTGTTATTGAGGATGTCTCCGCGATTGTGGACGCAACCCTTCCGTCTGTCGTATCGATCACAAATACCCAGGTCTACCAGAGCAACACCTGGTTTGGACAATCCCAGACCTACGAAGTCCCGAGCAGCGGTTCCGGCATCATCGTCGGACAGAATGACTCCGAGCTTCTGATCGTTACAAACAACCACGTTGTCAGTGATTCCGAGGGACTTACCGTGACGTTCGCAGATGAGAGCACTGCGGACGCGGCCATTAAGGGCACAGACTCCGAGGCGGATCTCGCAGTAATCGCAGTTCCGCTCGACAAGATCTCCGCTGACACAAAGGACAAGATCAAAGCGGCGACACTCGGTGATTCCGATTCCTTAAAGATGGGGCAGGGCGTTATCGCCATCGGCAACGCGCTTGGACTTGGCCAGAGCGTGACAGTCGGACATGTAAGCGCGTTAAACAGAGAGATCAAAGTTGACGATGCGACTAAGACCGTCATCCAGACAGACGCAGCGATCAACCCAGGCAACAGCGGCGGAGCTCTCTTAAACTCCAAAGGTGAAGTTATCGGCATCAACGAAGCAAAGTACGCGGATACAAGTGTTGAAGGCGTCGGTTACGCGATCCCGATCTCTAAAGCAAAAGACATCATCGATGACCTCATGACAAGGACCACAAAGATCGCGGTTTCCGAGTCTGAGCAGGGCTATCTCGGAATCCAGTTACAGAACATTGATGAGTCCATGGCAAAGATGTACGGAATGCCGCAGGGTGTCTATGTCTACAAGATCATGGAAGACTCCGCAGCCGCAGGTTCCGATCTTCACGAGAAGGACATCATTACAAAGCTGGATGGTGAGAAGATCTCCAACTACGCGGACCTTGCAAAGCTTCTGACTTACTATAAATCCGGTGATACCGTAACATTGACTGTCCAGTCTCTTGTAAACGGCAGCTATCAGGAGAGAGAAGTCCAGTTAACCTTAAAGCAGCGTCCGGCTGAGTCTGACAGTGAAAACAGTCAGAGCCAGGGCGGACAGCAGGATCAGAAACCGGCGCAGAGCCAGTCTAAGATCGGAAAATAATAAAGAGTCGATATAAAATAGAGAAACAAGACCGTCTCCCTGGAGTGATCACGGGAAAGGCGGTCTTGTTTTGTAAAGGTATAAAGGTTTTATCGAAAAGTTCCTGAAAACATGTTTACAGGAAATTCATGAACGTGGTCAGTACCATGGAGTTGAAGAAGTCAACGAATAGGCTTCCTACTAACGGTACGATGAAGAATGCTCTCGGAGCTGCACCGTAGCGCTCAACGAGTGCTCTCATGTTTGCCATAGCGTTCGGGGTAGCGCCCATACCGAAACCGCAGAATGCAGTTGTCATGGCAGCTGCCTCGTAGTCACGTCCCATAACGTTGAATACAACGAAGTTCGCGTACAGGAACATAACAATCGTCTGAACAAGCAGGATGACGATCATCGGAAGAGCAAGTGCTGCTAACTGCCAAAGCTTTAAGCTCATCATAGCCATGGACAGGAACAGATTTAAGGAAAGTCCGCCGAGGGCGTCAATCTCAACCATCGGAAGTTCTTTGTGCTGGACATCCCAGATATTGCGGATCGCTGCTGCTGCGAGCATAGCGCCGATATAAGTCGGGAATGTCAGGTGGCATACATCTTTGAAGAATGTGAAAATAAGAGTACCGAGACCGATGGCAACTGCTAAAAACATTGCGGATGTTGTGAATTTCTGGCCATCAACGGCCGGCATAACCTCAGCTGTCTCGTTGCCTTCCTCAGCTGCTGTGGATTTTAAGTGGAGTTTTTCAACACGGGCACGTGCGATCGGGCCGCCCATCATACTTCCGGATACAAGTCCGTATGTAGCTGCCGCGAGAGCAACTGTGGTAGCGCCTACAACGGCGTAATCTGTTTCAAGAAGCGGTCCGAAGGAACCGGATGTTCCGTGTCCGCCTACTAACGGCATGGAACCCATACATAAGCCGAGCAGCGGATCCAGACCAAAGGCTGCTGCGAGACCGCTGCCAACTGCGTCCTGGATGACACAGATGGCGACTGCGAGTCCGAGGAACAGAAATACCTGAAGTCCGCCCTTTTTCAACAGACGGAAGCAGGCTGTGAATCCGACGCTGCAGAAGAAGACCGTCATGAAGACACTCTGTAATGTTGTGTCAAAGGAGAGTTCCAGAATTCCTGCTGCGTATAACGCCAGATGAGCAAAGGCGAATACGATACCGCCGGCAACCGGTGCCGGGATGCAGTACTTACTTAAGAATGAAAGTTTGTTGACCATGAGTCGTCCGAGACAATAGACGAGAGCGCCGAGGGCGCAGGCCTGGTACATGTCGAGCTGTAAAGTGATCATAAGATTTACCCCCTCTTATATAGTTGTTCACCAGGTAACGGTTCAGTGAATTCACAGCCGCGGTCAAGCCTGTGTTACTTACGGTCGGTGCAGGGAATGCGCTGACCTGCCAAACAGTTACTTAGTTGCTACAATTCCATGTTAAATTCAAACTACAAAAAACATCAAAAAAATACAGGGGGCAGAGTTCAGATACTGTTAAGAGGAAAGATGATTCTGTCAGAAAATTTACACATGGTTTTTCGGTTGCGGGAAGACTCAATTTGCATTATAATAGGTTATAATTCTGTAAAAACAGGCAGAAAACGCGTGGACAGGCCGCGGCCTGTATCCATGAGAAACGATAGAAGGTTCAGGGAGAAAAAATTTGGAAGACAACAAAAATAACGGATATGAGAAGATCTGCTGCATGTGCAGACGGACGGAGAGTCAGGCAGGAAAAATGATCACGCTGCCGGGCGGATTGCAGGTGTGCCGGGACTGTATGCAGAGATCGTTTGATATGATGATGGGAAGCGGTATGGACTGGACAAAGATGTCCGGGATCACGCCGGAGCTGTTGAAAAATATGTATCTGAATCCGATGGGAAGCGGAGATGGAGCGCAGAAGCAGGAGAATACCGGAACTGCTGCGGGTAAGAAAGATGACGTGAGCGAAGCGGAAAAACAGAATTCTGTGGATAATCCGACTGAAGCAGACACGGATGAGGACGCAGAGCAGACCGTTGTGGATGCTGACGAGACCGAAGATGGCGATGATTTCGAGGAGGACGGTGACGGATCAGAGGGAATTCCATTGGGAAATATTTTCGGAATCCCGGTGGGGCAGATCGACCTCGGCGCCCTCATGGGCCAGGGCCATAAGCGCAGGAAAAAGAAGAAAAAAGTAAAAAAGGAGCTGTTTAAGCTCAGCGAGATCCCGGCCCCCCATGCGATCAAGGCGCAGCTCGACGAGTATGTGATCGGCCAGGAGCAGGCGAAGAAGGTGATCGCTGTCGCAGTCTACAACCACTATAAGCGTGTATTTTCCAAGACATCCCCGGATGCCGGGAAGTACGGAACCGATGTTGACATCGAAAAGTCAAATATCCTGATGATCGGACCTACTGGAAGCGGTAAGACGTATCTCGTAAAGACTCTGGCGAAGCTCCTCGATGTGCCGCTTGCGATCGCGGACGCTACATCCTTAACAGAAGCAGGTTATATCGGTGACGATATCGAGAGTGTTCTCACAAAGCTCCTCGCAGCGGCGGGCGGTGATGTGCAGAAAGCGGAGATGGGCATCGTGTTCATCGACGAGATCGATAAGATCGCAAAGAAGAAATCCACGAACACCCGCGATGTCAGCGGCGAGTCCGTGCAGCAGGAACTCTTAAAGCTTCTAGAGGGCGCGGACGTGGAAGTCCCTGTGGGAACAGGCCAGAAGAATGCCATGACTCCGATGGAGATGATCAACACCGACAATATCCTCTTTATCTGCGGCGGCGCGTTCCCAGATCTTGAGAATATTATCAAGGAACGCCTGACGAACACCACGTCCATCGGTTTCGGCTCTGATCCGAAGGATAAATATGATAAGGATCCGGACATTCTCTCAAAGGTCACAAACCAGGATCTCAGAGAATTCGGCATGATCCCGGAGTTCTTGGGAAGACTTCCGGTGACCGTGACACTTCAGGGACTCACGAAGGAATTCCTCGTGCGGATCTTAAAGGAGCCGAAGAATGCGATCTTAAAGCAGTATAAGAAGCTTCTCGCCATGGATGAGGTAAATTTAAACTTTGACGATGATGCCCTGGAATGGATCGCAGAGCAGGCGCTCAAAAAAGACACCGGTGCGAGAGCGCTCCGGGCGATCATCGAGGAATTCATGCTCGATATCATGTTCGAGATCCCGAAGGACCCGGAGATCGGTTCTGTGACGATCACCCGCGCGTATCTGGAAAAACACGGTGGCCCGCGGATCGAGATGCGGGAGTATTCTACGGCGGACAAGAAGGCGGCTGCTCTGCCGGGGCCGACGGAAGCCTGTTACAAAGCTGAATAAATATGAATCCTGCTGATAGTGTCTGCACGGCATCGGATGTTATAAATTAAAGGTTTCTGAGATGTAAAAAAGCTTCATACAGATTCAGCGTTCCATATCCGAACTCACGGTTCGGGTATGTGAGCGCTGGATTTCTTTGTGCCCCACGGACGAAGATGGACTTTAGCACCGGCGTGTTGAGATATGGATAATTTGCATTGAGGACGCCCCAGTTCAACAGGATCGCCGCGGCACCGGCGAGGTGGGCGGCGGAGACGGAGGTGCCGGACATTCTTGTGAGACGTCTTCCTGAGACGGACGCGCCTAAGATGTTGACACCCGGGGCAGCGAGGTCCGGCTTTATCCGGCCGGACAGGCTGTAGCCGCGGCTGGCGTGGATGTAGATGCTGTTTTTGGTGTGGTCGTAGGCGGTGACAGTGATGGGATACCGGGCATTTCCGGGATCCGTGATGGTCGTATCGGGATCCGGGCGGAGAAAATAGGTCTCATCGGAGATAAAGCCCCGGACCGGCAGCCAGATATGAAAGGTCTCACGGATGTCCAGAGAGTTCCGTATCAGGATCCGCCAGATCCCGGACATGGGGTTTTCGAAGCGCATAAAGATAAACTGGCTCCCGGAGCTCACATCGGCGATCTGGGTGTAGACTGTGATCTGGGTCTGTTCCAGGAGAAAGGACACCGTGTTCTCGCCCCGGAGCGGAACGGAAATCTCCCGCGCAACTTCGCCGGTCGGTGAGATAAAGCCCACCGTGTAGGCACCCATGTTCTCCGCCCAAAGTTCCATGGAAAAACCGGCTTCCCGTTCCCCCACCCGCAGCTCCGCGGTGACTTCATCCGTATCTGCGTCCATGACAGCCCGGAAGTGATGTCTCGCCCCGGTCTCGTTCCCGGCAGCGGTGATGACGGCGGAACCGTTTGAAAGGCTGACCTGGTTTAAATACTGCCCGAGGCGGCTCATTCCCATGTGGCTTCCCATATTGGTGCCGAGAGGAATGCAGACGACGAGGGGCATGGAGTATTTTCTGGCGAGAAAATAGAGATAGGAGACGCCCATCATGATATCGTTCTCCTGGTAGGCCTCTGCCCCGTCCTGGATCAGGTAGAAGTCACGGAGATACTGCTTGGCGGGTTTTAATTTCACCATGGCGATGGATGCCTGCGGTGCCGCCCCGGAAAATCCCGCCCGTTCATCCCGGTTCCCGGCGGCAATGGAAGCGAGAAATGTTCCATGTCCGTTTTCGTCCCGGGTGGGGACGATGGAGGCGGGATTGTCGGAGTTCAGGGCCAGGTTGATCTCCTCGGCAGTGTATTGCGTTCCGTAGAGAGCTGAGAAGGCAGAAAATGGTTTTGCAGTTTCATTCTCTATATTGTTAGAATTATCTGAATTATTTGTCTGGTCCCATATCCCAATAATTCTTGTACTTCCATCTACATTCCGAAACAGCGAATCTGTATAATTGATCCCCGTATCCACAAATCCCACAATAACTCCCGCGCCCTGATTGTTCAGCACCGGAAGCTCCCCCGCTGGCGTGATCCCGGCAGCATCCATACTTGTGACATCCAGAAGACTATATAGCTTTGGAACTGCCGAATATGTATAGGAAGTATAAGTAGAAGGTGTCACTGTGGAGAGCGGAACATAGACGACCGCCAGCGTAGAATTCACAAAATCAATGCAGTCTGTCCCCTGTGAACGAATAAACTCTTCAGGTGTAGTAAAATAAGGTGCGATAAAATCCGCAAAATCTTCCGACGCGACAGAATTTGTACATGACATGGCTGATACTCCGCAGAAAATGGTTCATACTATATATGTATATGAGGGACAAGGGCACATGTTCCAAAAAAAATTACAGGATCAGAAAACGGGAAGAGGAACGAGAGGCGTAAATGAAATGGGTAAGAAAACGTGTGAAAATGGTGCCGCAGTCTGACCGTGAAATAAGAAATATATGGACGGACCCTTTAAAATGTTGTAATATAAGGATATCTGTGAAAGTATGCAATCATGTAAGATAGAAAAGAAAGGGGAATCGCAATGTTTGGATTTTTGACATTCGGAACGACGCTTGCGCTTACAGATCTGGCTGTAAAAAAAGAGATCGAAGCCAGACCAGATGAAGAATTCCCGAAAACCGTAAAAGAATCAGGCGGTCTGATCCGCCTCTACAAAAACCATAATCCGGGTTTTTCCTTTGGCTTTATGAAGGAATATCCGAAGCTCGTGGAGCTGATCCCGGTCTGCATGCTGTCGGCGGTAGCCGGTGCATGGGCGTATGTGATCGGAAAGAAGGGACGCGTGCTGGAGAAGACGGCGCTGACCCTGGTGCTGGCCGGCGGAGCGAGCAACCTTTATGACCGGCTCAAACGCGGATATGTGGTGGACTATTTCAGCATCCAGTGGAAGAAACTGAAAAAAGTGGTCTTCAACCTGGGTGATATCTTTATTTTTGCCGGATCGGCCCTGTTTGCGGCAGTCCAGCTCGTGGAGGAGCTCCGCGAAATTCTTCCGAAAGAAAAAATCTTTGTTAAGGAAGAAGAGTAATTCAGGCAGCAGGACATAAAATCCAACCCGCTCATGTGAAAAGAGCGTGGCTGAGTAAGACAACTGTAAAAACAGTATTCTAAGAGCTGAAATACAGAATAAGTTAAAAAATGCAGAATAGAACTGCTGCAAAACACATCGGCGCAGAAAAGCCGGGACAATGAGGAGAACAGTCTATATGAAGAAACAATATGATTACCTGTTAGTGGGCAGCGGCCTTTTCGCCGGAGTTTTCGCGTACTACGCAAAAAAAGCCGGAAAGACCTGCCTGGTTCTTGAGAAGAGAGAACATGCAGGCGGAAACATCTACTGCGAAAATATCGAGGGCATCAACGTACATCGTTACGGCGCCCATATCTTCCACACCAGCAACAAGGAAGTCTGGAACTTTGTGAACAGCCTCGTGGAATTCAACCGCTACACAAACAGCCCGGTTGCAAACTACAAGGGCGAGATGTATAACATGCCGTTCAACATGAACACCTTCAGCCGCATGTGGGGAATCTCCACTCCGGAGGAGGCAAAAAAGATCATCAATGAGCAGAGAAAGGTCATCAAGGGCGAGCCGAAGAACCTGGAAGAGCAGGCCATCAGCCTTGTGGGAACCCATATCTACCAGAAGCTTGTCAAGGGCTACACTGAGAAACAGTGGGGCAGAGACTGCAAGGAGCTCCCAGCCTTCATCATCAAACGTCTCCCGGTACGCTACACCTACGACAACAACTATTTCAATGACCTTTACCAGGGAATCCCGATCGGCGGCTACAATAAGATCACGGAAAAGCTCTTCGAGGGCTGTGAGATCCGCCTCGGAGCCGACTACCTGGCTGACAAGGAGAAATATGACGCCCTTGCGGACAAGGTCGTATATACAGGAACCATCGACAGCTATTTCGACTACTGCTTCGGAAAACTCCAGTACCGCAGTCTGCGGTTTGAGACGGAGGTCTTAGACTGCGACAACTATCAGGGCAATGCGGTCATCAACTACACCGACCGCGAGACTCCGTACACGAGGATCATTGAGCACAAACACTTCGAGTTCGGAACCCAGGAGAAGACAGTCATCACGAGAGAGTACCCGGCGGAGTGGACCGAGGGCATGGAGCCATACTATCCGGTAAACGATGAGAGAAACCAGGAATTATATAAGAAATACGCGGAACTCGCTGGAAAAGAGAAGAATGTGATCTTCGGCGGAAGACTCGCGGAATACCGCTATTACGATATGGATAAGGTTATCGAGTCCGCCCTGTCCTGCGTGAAGAAGGAATTTGGAAATGAATAACCGGCCGAAAACGCCTCACGGGTTCGCCAGACTCATCATTGGCGACGGATCCGCGGTGTCGGAGCAGAAGAACATTATCTGGAATATGATCGGAAGCTTCCTCTACGCCTTTGCGTCCATGGTGCTCTCTATCGCGGTGGTCCAGCTTGCGGGCGAGGACGCGGGCGGAGTGTTCACCTTCGCCTTTACCACCTTCGGACAGCACATGTTCATGGCGGCATACTTTGGGATCCGCCCGTTCCAGATCACGGATACCGGGGAGAAATATACCTTCGGCGATTATCTGGGACTGCGCCTCATCACCTGCGGTCTCGCGATCCTTGTGGGCTTTGGCTACGTCCTTGTCAGCGGATATACCTTTGAGAAGGCAGCTGTCGTTTTTCTGATGGTGGTCTACAAGGTCATCGATGCCCTGGCGGATACATACGAGGCAGAATTTCAGCGGAGCGGAAGACTGTACCTGACGGGAAAATCCAACGCGTTCCGGACGATCCTCTCCGTAACCTGTTTCCTCGGAAGTCTCGCGGTGACAGGAGAGCTTCTGACGGCCAGTATCTGGGCAGTCGGCGCGCAGTTTATGGGATTTTCCCTGTTTGATTTCCTTGTGATCCGGGAACTCCCGAATGTGACATGGAAGTCGGGGCGCGGAAAGAAATTCCAGCTCTTCCGGGATAATATTCTGTTATTTTTCTCGGTGGTTCTGGACTTCTATATCTTTTCCGCATCAAAATATGCCATCGAGGCCCATATGGCAGACCGTGATCTCGCAGTCTACGGCGCGATCTTCATGCCGACCAGCGTAATCAACCTGGTTGCCGGCTTCGTGATCCGACCGTACCTCACAAAGCTCGCGGTGGACTGGGAGACAGGCCACTTAAAAGCATTCCGGAAGATCATCATGAACCTTGCCCTGATCATTGCGGCCCTGACCGTTCTCGCGGTGGGCGGTGCGTGGTTATTGGGAATTCCGGTGATCAGCCTGCTGTACCCAAACTTAAGAGAAGGACTTTCCACCTGCCGCATGGCGTTGGTACTGATCATCATCGGCGGCGCCCTCAATGCATTCATGAACCTGTTTTACTATTCCCTTATTATCATGCAGAAACAGAGGTTCATCATCCTGGGCTACGCCTTCGTCAGCGTACTCGCGGTGCTTTCTTCCGGCTGGTTCGTCCGGATGGGAGGAATCCAGGGAGGCGCCTTCGTATACATGCTTTTGATGGCGGCACTGATGGTATTCTTTGGAATTTTCTCTGCAGGATTTATGAAACAGAAAGAGAGAGCTCAAAAACACGATGAAGGTTGATGTGATCATCCCGGTCTATGGTCCGGGAAACAGATTGTTGGAATTATTTGACCGGCTGGGACGCCAGACCGTACCGGTGGACCGGCTGATCATCATGAATACAGAAAAGTACCTGTGGGATAAGTGGACGGAGACCCTGGAACCGGGAAGACTCCCGGAAAATCTCTCCGTGTACCATGTGACGAAGGAAGAGTTTGACCATGGCGCTACAAGAGACGCAGGGATCGGGCACTCCGATGCGGATGTCTGTGTCTGCATGACCCATGATGCGCTTCCAGCGGATACAAATTTGATAAAAGCCCTGACGGACGCACTTTTCTCCGGGGACGATATCGCTGTGGCATATGCGAGACAGCTTCCGGCAACGGACTGCAATATCATCGAGTGCCACACGAGAGATTTTAACTATCCGGACAAAAGCCGGGTCAAGAGACTTTCAGACCTCGACACCCTGGGGATCAAGACCTACTTCTGTTCCAATGTCTGCGCGGCATATAAGCGGGAGATCTATAGGAAACTCGGTGGTTTTATCCGGAAGACGATCTTCAACGAGGACATGATCTTTGCGGCGAAGGCCATGAAGAATGGATACGCGGTTTACTACGCGGCGGACGCGAGAGTGATCCACTCCCATAACTATACGGCGTCCCAGCAGTTCCACAGAAACTTTGACCTGGCGATCTCCCAGGCGGACAATCCCGACGTATTCTCCGGGATCCGGTCCGAGGGCGAGGGCATCCGCATGGTGAAGGACACAGCCCGCTGGCTCGTAAAGACGGGGCACGCGTACCTCGTCCCGAAGCTTGTGGTGGACAGCGGATTCAAGTATCTGGGGTATCTTGCCGGGAAAAGGTATAAGAAGCTGCCAAGAAAATTGGTAGTAAAGCTGTCTATGAACCGCAATTACTGGAAATAGAGCTAAAAATTATGTAAACTGACCTGCTGCCTGCTTCTATATACAAATGGCGGCGCAGTGGCACAACGCAGAAAAAAGTTGTCATTCCGCCTGTGGGGTGGTATGATGTAGTGCGGAAATGCCGAAAAATGGCGAAAATACAGCGGTGTGCAGGAAAAGCATATATTTCTGCTTCAGAAATGAGATGGGTATATGCCGAAAGAGAAATATTGCAGCCGTAAATTTATAAAAATGTGAGGTAAAAAACTATGGGAAAGATCAAAGTTTCTTCCTGTGAAACAGATGGAATGGTAATCGAAGGCCTTCATGTGATCGAGCCGACCGTATTCAACGACGAGCGCGGATACTTCATGGAGACATACAACCAGAACGACTTCAAAGAGGCTGGACTCAACATGGTATTCGTACAGGATAACCAGTCTATGTCCGTAAAGGGCGTACTCCGCGGCCTTCATTTCCAGAAGCAGTTCCCGCAGGGCAAGCTCGTCCGTGCGGTACGTGGAACAGTTTTCGATGTAGCCGTTGACTTAAGAACACACTCCAAGACATACGGAAAGTGGTTCGGTGTTGAGCTCTCCGCAGAGAACAAGAAACAGTTCTACATTCCGGAAGGTTTCGCACACGGCTTTGTCGTTCTCTCCGACGAGGCAGAGTTTGCCTACAAGTGCACCGATTTCTATCATCCGGGTGACGAGGGCGGACTTGCATGGAACGATGAGACGATCGGCGTAAAGTGGCCGATCACACCGGACATGCAGCTCATCATCTCCGAGAAAGACCAGAAATGGCCGGGATTCAAGGAAATTTTTAAATTCGACAGATAAATTATATTAAAACTCACACATAGTCTCCGCCCCGGGAATGTGCGGATAGCGCTCCCCGCCCCCGGAGACCAGAAAGGTTGTTAAAGCGTGAATTATCTGACTTCATTACTGAAGGAGCTGGTGGCAAAAAGAAAACTGATCTGGGAACTCTCCAAGGCAGATTTCAGAAAACGTTTTGTCGGCTCCTATTTTGGCGTTGTCTGGATGTTTATCCAGCCCATCGTCACCGTCCTGATCTATTGGCTCATCTTCGGTCCCATCGGATTCAAGAGTGCGCCGCCGGTGCCGAACGCCTCCTATGTCCAGTGGCTGGTTCCGGGTATCGCCCCGTGGTTCTTCTTCTCCGAAGCCTTAAACTGCGGAACAGGATGCCTTCAGGAATACAACTACCTGGTAAAAAAAGTAGTATTTAAGGTGGAGATCCTGCCTGTGATCAAACTGATCTCCTGCCTGTTCGTCCATGTGTTCTTTGTTGCGATCATGTTCATCGTATTCCTGGTCAGCGGCAAAAGACCGCAGATTTCCTGGATCCAGATCATTTATTATTCCTTTGCCGCATCCATGTACGCCCTGGCGCTCACCTATCTTACCAGCGCGATCCAGGTATTCTTCAAGGATATGGCACAGATCGTCAGCATCTGCCTGCAGTTCGGCATGTGGCTGACCCCGATTATGTACAGCGAGCAGTTATTCCTCGACAAAGGTCTGACGATGGCTCCGATGATCCTGAAGCTGAACCCGTTTTACTATATTGCGGCGGGATACCGTGACAGCATGCTGACGGGAGACTGGTTCTTCATGCGTCCGACACTGACCGTGTATTTCTGGGCAGTGACCCTGATCACCATGTTAGTGGGACTCAAAGTATTCAAGCGGCTCCGTCCGCATTTCTCAGATGTATTGTAGGAGGAAACCATGTCTGCCAATGCGATTACAGTAAAAGACGTGACGAAGGTGTACAGGCTCTACGACAAGCCGATCGACCGCTTGAAAGAATCCTTAAGCCTGACACATAAAAGCTATCACAAAGACTTCTATGCCTTAAATGGTCTGTCCTTCAACGTGGAAAAAGGACAGACGGTGGGCATTATCGGAACGAACGGTTCCGGTAAATCAACGATCTTAAAGATCATCACCGGTGTCCTCACACCGACCACAGGCCAGGTGGACGTTGAGGGAAAGATCTCCGCACTTCTGGAGCTTGGTGCCGGCTTCAACATGGACTACACCGGAATCGAAAATATCTATATGAACGGCACGATGATGGGCTATTCCCGGAAGGAGATGGATGAGAAGCTGCAGGATATCCTGGATTTTGCGGATATCGGCGATTTTGTCTATCAGCCGGTGAAGACATACTCCAGCGGTATGTTCGTCCGTCTGGCGTTTGCGCTCAACATTAATGTGGAGCCGGAGATCCTGATCGTCGACGAGGCCTTGTCCGTCGGAGACGTATTCTTCCAGGCAAAATGTTACCGGAAGATGGAGGAGATCAAGCAGAGGGGAACAACGATCCTCATGGTTACCCACGATATGGGCAGTATTATTAAATACTGCGATAAGGTCGTTCTCTTAAACAAGGGCGAATTCATCGCGGAAGGTGAGCCGGGCCACATGGTGGATCTCTATAAGAAGATCCTGGCAAACCAGCTGGATTCCTTAAATGAAGAACTGGAGAGCGATTATTCCGGCGGGATGTTAGGCGATGAGAAAAAGGCGAAGGCGGAGGAATCCCATTCCGACGGATCCCTCATGAAGGATAAGATCACCATCAACACAGACCGCACCGAGTACGGTGACGGCCGGGCTGAGATCTTCGACCTGGGACTCTTCGACGCGAAAGGAAATCTCACAAACCTTCTGTTAAAGGGAGAGATGTTCACGATCAAGGAGCGGATCCGCTTCCATGCGCCGATCAAGAGTCCGATCTTTACCTACACGATCCGCGATAAAAAGGGAACAGACCTCACCGGAACGAACACCATGTACGAGGGATGCGATATCAAACCGGTGGGGGATGGCGATGTCTACGACGTTTCCTTTACCCAGAAGATGACATTACAGGGCGGCGAGTACCTGCTCTCTATGAGCTGTACCGGCTTCGAGGGCGAGGAACATGTGGTCTACCACCGCCTGTACAACATTGCAAACATTACGGTGATCTCCAACAAGAATACGGTCGGCGTCTACGACATGGAGTCTGAGGTGGAGACATCGCTCACAAGGGCGTAAAAGCGGGAGAAAAAGATGAAGGATTACAGTTATGAACTTCTTGACCTGCTCGAAAAGTATAAAGGAGATGCGGAGGCGGCACTGCGGGGTGAAACAAGCCCGTGGTGTCTCTACGCATTTTCGCCGTTAAGGGAAAACCTTTTCGAGTGGCTGGAAATAGGAAAAAAGGACCGGGTTCTCCAGGTCGGATCCGACTACGGTTCCTGTACCGGGCTCTTTGCGGAGCGCGCCGGTGAGGTGGTCGTTCTGGATCCGTTGGATGAGAACTTGGAGGTGAACCGGAAAAGACACGGAGAGAAGGAAAAACTCTGCCTGGTCCGCGGCGAACTTCCAAAGGCGGGAACAGAGTCTCTTGGATGGAAAGAGTACAAGGGAAAAGAGCGTGCGGCAGAAGAACTGGATGCTCTCTATAAGGATGGCTTCGACTATGTGATCCTGCCGTCCATGCTCTCCAGGACAGAGAAAAACGGGGCAGCAGATCTGCTGGCAAGAGCAGCTGCTCTTGTGAGACCTGGCGGAAGGCTTTTAGCGGCAGCGGAGAATGAGTCTGGTGTCCGCTATTTCATGGGAGCGGAGCCATTTGAGCACTCCTTCCTGGAGGTGGAGTTCCGTGGTCTGTTTGAGGACTTAAAAGAGAAATTTGGCGGAACCGCAATGCTCTACTATCCGGTTCCGGACTACCGTTACCCGGTGACCATCTACTCCGACGGCTATCTCCCGCAGACCGGCGATGTGACGAACATCTCCGCCCGTCTTGACGGACCGGGACTCTGGTTCGGAAACGAGGAGAAAGCCATGGCGAACGCATGCAGAAATGGGGACTTCACGAAATTCACGAACTCATTCCTTGGCATGTGGGAAAAGGGGAAGGCATGAGACAGATTTTATTTGTAAAATACAACCGGACCAGAGCGGCGCAGTTCCAGTTAAAGACAGAGATCGTGCGGGAGGACGAAGTTCTCACCGTTGAAAAAACGGCTCTCACAGAGGCTGGCGAGGCGCATATCCGCTCCTTCGGAGAAAAATATGAGAAGATCCGTGATCTGAATCCTGCCATCCGTTTCTTGAAGCCGGAATGGAAAAAGGATAAGAAGACGGTCTCCTTCCAGTACTTAAACGGCAAGACGGTCGGGGATGCCCTGGGCGAGGCTATCGTTATGGGCGAGGTTCCGTATCAGGAGCTTGAGACCGTGATGAAGGTGCTGTTCCCGGAAAATGCAGACGCGAAAATCTTTGAGGCGACACCGGAGTTCGAGACGGTATTCGGAAAAGTTCCGATGATCGACGATAAGGCAGCCGCGGTCTCCAATGTGGATGGGCTCTTCGAGAACCTGATGGTGCCGGAAAACGAGAACTGCATCTACGGAATCGACTATGAATGGGTATTTGATTTCCCAATCCCGGAGAAATTTTTGAAATACCGCGACCTCTTATATTTTTACAGACGCTACGAGAGAGTCCTCAACGTAAAAGAAGAGGATCTCTATGCCCATTTCGGGATCACAGGGGGAGAACTCCAGATCTTTGACGGCATGGAAAAGGCGTTCCAGTCCTATGTCCATGATGCAGGCTCCTTCGGCTACATGAAACAGTACGAGCAGCCGACAAAGACCGTGGAATTTCTTCTTGACCGCGAGAGCGAGCTCTACAAGGTAAAAGACTGGTGCGAGAACTTAAAGCAGGAGATCTCCGAGAAGGACATCACGATCATGAAGCAGCAGGAAGTCCAGCGTCTCACAAACAATCATGTGACGAACTTGGATGCCATCATCGCCAGCCTGAGAAGCGAGAACGCGAGAATGGCGGGAGACCTGCAGTACCTGTCGAAACATGAGGCGATCATGTGGAAAGTTCTCCGGAAATGCCACCGCGCTGTGGATAAAGTCATGCCGAAGGGCACAAGAAAGAGAAAGATCGCGGGGTACTTCAAGAATACCGTCTTCCATCCGGGAAAATACGGAAGGCTGTATTTCACAAAGGACGGAAGAAACAGGATCCGCGGCGACTTTAAGATCGGCGCCGGTTACTTAGAGCATGGAAAACTCCATTTTGACTATGTGGAGCACCCGACCGTGTCCATCGTGATCCCGGTCTACAACCAGATCCACTATACCTATGCCTGCCTGCTCTCAATCTTAGAGAACACGAAGGATGTGACCTATGAGATCATCATCGCCGATGACGTGTCCACGGACGCGACTAAGGAGCTGTCCCTGTACGCGGAGAATCTCGTGATCTGCAGAAACAAGACGAACCAGGGTTTCCTGAGAAACTGTAACCAGGCAGCGAAGGCGGCCCGCGGAAAATATGTGATGTTCTTAAATAATGACACACAGGTAACTCCGGGCTGGCTCTCATCACTCGTGAACCTCATCGAGTCTGATCCGACGATCGGTATGGTTGGCTCCAAGCTGGTCTACCCTGACGGACGTCTCCAGGAAGCGGGGGGAATCATCTGGAGCGACGGCTCCGGCTGGAATTATGGACGTCTTGACGATCCGGAGAAGCCGGAATACAACTACGTGAAGGATGTGGACTATATCTCCGGTGCGGCGATCCTGTTATCCAATGACCTCTGGAAACAGATCGGTGGTTTCGACGAGCTGTTTGCACCGGCGTACTGCGAGGATTCCGACCTTGCCTTCGAGGTGAGAAAAGCCGGATACCGCGTAGTCTACCAGCCATTGTCAAAAGTCATCCACTTCGAGGGCGTCTCCAACGGTACCGACGTAAATGGAACTGGTCTAAAGCGCTACCAGGTGGAGAACAGTAAGAAGCTAAAGGAAAAGTGGGCGGAGGAGTTCAAAAAGCAGTCTGTAAATACAGGCAATCCGAACCCGTTCCGTGCCCGTGAGAGAAGCCAGAAGAAGCCGGTGATCCTTGTGGTGGACCATTATGTTCCGACCTTCGATAAGGACGCGGGTTCCAAGACTACTTACCAGTACCTCAAAATGTTCGTGAAGATGGGATATTCCGTGAAATTCCTCGGAGACAACTTCCTTCACGAGGAGCCGTACTCCACAACACTTCAGCAGATGGGCGTGGAGATCTTATATGGGCCGGAGTACCAGGCAGGTATCTGGGACTGGCTGACAAAGAATAAAGATGAGATCGATTTTGCGTACCTGAACCGTCCGCATATCGCCATCAAGTATGTTGATTTTATTAAGAAGAACACCAATATCAAGGTGATCTACTACGGACATGATCTGCATTTCTTAAGAGAGTACCGGGAGTACGAGCTTACCGGCGATATCAAGAAGAAACGGGAGTCCGATTACTGGAAATCCATCGAATTCTCCCTGATGGAGAAGGCGGCGGTCTCCTACTATCCGTCCTACGTGGAGGAGGAGGCGATCCACGCGATCCATCCGGAGTACAAGATCAAGGCGATCACAGCCTATGTCTATGAGAAATTCCTGGAGAATATCGACAAGGACTTCGCAAAGAGGGAGGGACTGCTGTTTGTCGGCGGCTTCGCGCATCCGCCGAACGCGGACGCGGTTCTCTGGTTCGCAAAGGAGATCTTCCCGCTGATCAGACAGAGAATCGACGTAAACTTCTATGTGGTTGGCTCTAAGGTGACAGACGAGATCAAAGCGCTTGAACAGCCGGGAAGCGGCATCATTGTCAAAGGCTTTGTCACGGAGGAAGAGCTTGCGTCTCTTTATTCCACATCCCGCATCGTTGTGGTTCCGCTGCGCTACGGCGCCGGAGTTAAGGGCAAGGTCGTTGAGGCAGTCTACAATGGAGCTGCCATCGTCACCACATCCATCGGTTCCGAGGGAATCCCGGAGGCGGATCGCGTCATGAAGGTTGCCGACGGACCGGAGGCATTCGCTGACGAGGTAGTCAAGATGTATCAGGATCCGGCAGAATGCCGCAGAATGTGCGAGGAGACCCAGAAATACATTCGCGAGTACTTCAGCGTTGAGGCTGCATGGAAGGTCATCGAGGAGGACTTTACGCCGGAGAAAAAGAGATAGGACTTGGCTGTAAAGTCATATATGGAATCGAATATTGTGATAAGACTCTGCCGGGAATTTATTTCCCGGCAGTCTGTTCACATGAACGAAAATTCCGGCAAAAATCCGGCAGATCCGTCGTGCATGGTGTGAAAGCCTGTGGAATGCGGTTGAAAAGGAGAATATAGTGGAAAAAGACATTATTCATGAAAATTCCAACAATCACAATAAATACATAAATAACGAAAACAGCGGTGAAAAATCCGCGGAACAGGCAGGAGCTGTGCTTCGCGCGATGACTGTGGATGATATTTCCGCTGTGAAGCAGATCGAACAGACCTGCTTTTCGGATGCCTGGTCTGAAAAGCTCCTCTCTGACCTGCTTGAGAGTGAGTGGGACGAGGCCTGGGTGCTGACAGATACAGACGGCACCAGGATCGGATACGCGAATTTCCGCTTCCTCGCCGGCGAAGGCGAGCTCATGAGGATCGCAGTGCTCCCGGAACACAGGGGCTGTGGGGAGTCAAAGAAACTCATGGACCGTCTGGAAATCTCTGCAAAGGAAAAGGAAGCGCCGGACCTGACTCTGGAGGTGCGCGCCGGAAACACACCTGCCATAAACCTTTATAAATCCTATGGTTTTCAGGCGGAGGCTGTGCGGAAAAATTACTATCAGAATCCGGTGGAGGATGCCCTCATCATGTGGAGACGTTCCGTTCCATCGATTCCCACTTAAAATCATGAAAATATCCGCTATACTGTAGGGGACTCCGGAAGAGCCGGAGATAAAGAAGGCGGAGGAAAAGAAACGATGAGAAAATACGGAAAAGATGGCAGGCTGGATTGTGTGATCTGCAACCGCTGTGGGAAAAAACTGGCGGTGAAACATGGGATCGTGCGGGAAGGTGTGTTTACATCAGATCACAGATGGGACTTCTTTTCGGAAAAAGACGGGGAGATCCACCATTTTGACCTGTGCGAGGATTGCTACAACGAAGTGACAGCGGAGTTCCGGGTTCCGGTGGACGTGGAGGATGAGATCGAGCTGCTTTGAAAACGCAGGCGGTATGCGGCAGAAATGCCGTTATGCTGAAACAGGTTCAGACCAGATTGCGCTGCAAGAGCATATTTGAATGTTAGAAGCGGGTACGGGCGGTTGTCTGTACTCGTTTTCTATTGCCGGGTATTCAGAAGAAGCTGACGTCGGCAGTTCTGTACTTCTTGGTCACTGTACACGGGTAGGAATTTTCTGAACTGAAAATTCCGTACAATACAGTGATGGTAATGGATTTTGCCGATTCGGAATGCGAAGCATCGGCAAAATCAGTTACTGTTTGCGCGGCGTGAACAGTAATACTTCTTGCGGTTCCTGCCCAGGAATCAACTTCCATCTCTTGCATATGACCTCCGCTTTATGGTATGATACGTGCAGACTGGATAAATATAAACTTTTATTATCATAGAATGCAGAGGAAAATACATGTTAGATATCTGTTTACTGGGAACCGGCGGCATGCAGCCGCTGCCGTACCGCTGGCTAACGTCCATGATGGCGCGCTGCGATGGTAGCAATCTGCTGATCGACTGCGGCGAGGGAACCCAGATCGCATTGAAAGAAAAGGGATGGAGCCCGAAGCCGGTGGACGTGATCTGCTTCACCCACTACCATGCCGACCATATCAGCGGACTTCCGGGGTTTCTCCTGACCATGGGAAACGCGGAGCGCACGGAGCCGGTACTTCTGGTGGGACCGAAAGGTCTGGAACGTGTCGTTGGTGCCCTGCGCACCATTGCGCCGGAACTTCCGTTCCCGCTTGTGTTTAAAGAACTCACGGAGCCGAGAGAAAAATTTCAGGCGGGTCCCTATGTGGTGGACGCATTCCGCGTAAACCACCGCGTGACCTGCTATGGATATCGCATTACGATCCCGAGAAACGGCAAATTTGATGTGGAACGGGCGAGAGCCCAGGAGATTCCGCAGAAATTCTGGAGCAGACTGCAGAAAGGCGAGACCATCGAGCACGAGGGTAAGATCCTGACCCCGGACATGGTGCTGGGAGAAAAGCGCCGCGGAATTTCCGTTACCTACACGACTGACACGCGCCCGGTTCCGGCAATCGCCGAATATGCCGCGGACAATGACCTCTTTATCTGCGAGGGCATGTACGGTGAGAAGGAAAAAATTGCCAACGCGCGGGAGAATAAGCATATGATGTTCCAGGAGGCGGCAAAGCTCGGTAAAGAGGCGAATCCGCGGGAGATGTGGCTGACCCATTACAGCCCGTCCTTAATGCATCCGGAGGAATATTTAAACGAGATCCGGGAAATCTTCCCGAAAATTAAGACTGCCCGCGACGGCTGGTCTGCTGAACTTGGATTTGATGAGGATTAAGAAATGAAGATACACAGTGTTGAAGAAGATGTATATATACTTGCAATCGAGAGTTCCTGTGATGAGACAGCGGCCGCTGTTGTAAAAAACGGCCGTGAGGTGCTTTCTAACGTGATCTCATCCCAGATCGCGCTCCACACACTTTACGGCGGGGTTGTGCCGGAGATCGCGTCAAGGAAACATATTGAGAAGGTAAATCAGGTGGTTCAGGCTGCCTTAGACGAAGCACACATGACATTAGATGAGATCACAGCCATCGCTGTGACCTACGGACCTGGTCTTGTGGGCGCGCTTCTCGTGGGCGTTGCGGCGGCAAAGGCTATCGCTTACGCCGCAAAGAAGCCGCTGGTGCCGGTTCATCATATCGAGGGACATGTATCCGCAAACTTTATCGAGCACCCGGATCTGGAACCGCCGTTTGTCTGCGAGATCGTGTCCGGCGGACATACGCATCTTGTGATCGTGAAGGACTACGGTGAGTTCGAGATCATCGGACGCACAATGGATGACGCGGCGGGAGAGGCATTCGATAAAGTTGCCCGCGCCGTAGGTCTTGGCTACCCGGGCGGCCCGAAGGTCGACAAGGCGGCAAAAGAGGGAAATCCTCATGCCATGGAATTTCCGCGGGCAAAAGTCGGCGGATCCCAGTATGACTTTAGCTTCAGCGGCATGAAATCCGCTGTATTAAACTATATCAACCAGGCGGAGATGAAGGGAGAGACGATCTGTGTGCCGGATCTCTGCGCTTCCTTCCAGAACGCGGTGGTGGATGTTCTCGTGAGCCGTGCCGTTGCGGCAACAAAGGAGTTTGGATACAAGAAGCTCGCCATTGCGGGCGGCGTTGCGTCAAACTCTGCCCTGCGCGCAGGCATGAAGGCGGCATGTGAGAAAGCCGGAATCGAATTCTACTATCCGTCACCGATCTTCTGTACCGACAACGCAGCAATGATCGGTGCTGCGGGATACTATGAGTATATCAACGGAGTCCGCGCAGGCTGGGACCTCAATGCGGTGCCGAACCTAAAACTGGGAGAGCGGTAATGGAACAGGTGAAAACAGCAGCCATCGTGCTGGCAGCAGGACATGGAAAGCGGATGCACAGCAAGGTGGCAAAGCAGTATCTTCTCTTAAAGGGGGAACCGGTGGTTGTTCATGCCCTGCGGGCCTTTGAGAAGGCAGGAATGGATGAGATTATTCTGGTGACCGTAGCAGACGAAGTGGAATTCTGTAAAAGGAATATCGTGGAGCAGTATGGATTTACCAGAGTGAGACAGGTCGTTGCGGGGGGAAAAGAACGGTATGATTCTGTCTGGAATGGACTTTGCGCTTTAAAGGCCGTAGGATTCGCAGAGGACGGTATCGTTCTGATCCATGATGGTGCAAGACCGCTTGTAAATGGAGAGATCATCGAGAGAGCTGTGGATGGTGCCCGGGAGTTTTCTGCCTGTGTGGCATCAATGCCGGTTAAGGATACGATTAAGGCAGCGGATGCGGAGGGATTTTCTGCAAGCACGCCGGACCGCAGTACCTTATGGCAGATCCAGACACCTCAGGCATTCCGCTTCGGTCTGATCTACCGCGCCTACGAGAAGGTATTTGCACCCGGAACAGACCGCAGCCGTATTACGGATGATGCAATGGTAGTGGAACTGATGACGGACACAAAGGTGAAGTTTATCGAGGGAAGTTATTCAAACATCAAAGTGACAACTCCGGAGGATATGATCATCGCGGAGGCTCTTTGTGCTCATAGGGTACAATAGATTCTTTCTATAATAGAAGATATGGATCTGCCAGTGGCAGTCAGAGAGAGGCGTGGTCTTCCGGGAAAAGGAGATCACGCCTTTCTGGCTTAACAGATAAAAAGAATTTTAGTACCTATTCAGTACCTTCATAGTTACACGCAAAAATTCATTCCAGATCAGCTTCGCTGATGGGATTTTTGCCCTCCAGCCTATGTTTTCTTACGGTCAGCGCAGCAAGTGCGCAGACCTACTGAACAGTTACGAATTTTAGACTTTTAGAAAAATTCTGAAAAAATTCTTTTCAAAAGGAGAAATGAGTTTATTGGATATATGACATGAGAATACCAGATGTTGATGATCGCAATGAATGGGAATAGCATATTTTGTATACAATTAGAAAAGAATAAAAAAACGAAAAAAACTTGGAAAAATGCTTGACAAAAATGGTATTGTGGGGTATTATTAATGAGCACGTTTGAGAGAGCGCTTTGGAGAGATATCGAAGTGGTCATAACGAGGCGGTCTTGAAAACCGTTTGTCCGCAAGGGCGCGTGGGTTCGAATCCCACTCTCTCCGCTAACTGTACTGCGGAGCCAGAGAGATGAGTTCCTGGTGCAGAACTGAATAACGATCTTGTAAAAAAGCAAGATGTGAGTCAACCAATGCAGAAGTACCCAAGTGGTTGAAGGGGCTCCCCTGGAAAGGGAGTAGGTCGTTAGTAGCGGCGCGAGGGTTCAAATCCCTCCTTCTGCGCTTTAACTTATGAAGGAAAACTCCTTCAAAAAGTTAAAAAAAGTTCTTGACAAACCGGAAACGGCATGATAGAATAAACGAGTTGCTGCTGAGAACGAAAGTGACAACGAAACAAAGTTCCTTGAAAACTGAACAGTATGTAAAACCCTGAAAATTC
>ERZ791893.480-NODE-480-length-29623-cov-2.962561_pt1 | contig 29623 bp, 16 predicted proteins | sample MGYA00510154_ERZ791893 | MGnify/ENA primary metagenome ERZ791893 (study PRJEB30046, sample SAMN00792068) | human gut metagenome | study: EMG produced TPA metagenomics assembly of the A metagenome-wide association study of gut microbiota in type 2...
CGACATTTCCGGATAATTTGCGTTTGTGTTCTTCGTATTCGGAGTACGAGCCTTCGTAAAAGACGACATTCGAGTCTCCCTCGAATGAAAGGATATGGGTGCATATACGGTCCAGAAACCAACGGTCGTGTGAGACGACGACGGCACATCCGGCGAAGTTTTCCAATCCTTCTTCCAGTGCCCGGAGGGTGTTTACGTCGATATCGTTTGTGGGTTCGTCGAGCAGCAATACATTCGCTTCTGCTTTCAGGGTGAGTGCCAGGTGGAGGCGGTTTCTTTCTCCGCCGGATAGTACGCCACACGGCTTTTCCTGATCGGCTCCGGCGAAATTGAATTTAGAAAGGTAAGCACGCGCATTGATTTCTTTGCCTCCGACACGGATAAGTTCCTGTCCGCCGGAAATAACCTGGTAAACGGTTTTTTTCGGATCGATGTCTTTGTGGGTCTGGTCGGCATAGCCGATTCTGACTGTTTCACCTACTTCAAACGTGCCCTTGTCGATGGTTTCCATGCCCATGATCATTTTGAACAGGGTGGTTTTTCCGGCTCCGTTCGGACCGATCACACCTACGATGCCGTTGGGCGGAAGTATGAAATTCAGGTCGTCGAACAACAGTTTGGTGCCGAATGCTTTTGCAACGTGTTGCGCTTCGATCACCTTGTTTCCTAACCGGGGGCCGTTGGGAATAAAAATTTCCAGTTTGGCTTCACGCTCTTTCTGGTCCTCGTTCAGCAACGTTTCGTACGAGTTTAACCGGGCCTTACCCTTGGCTTGCCGGGCTTTGGGTGCCATGTTTATCCATTCCAGTTCGCGTTCCAGTGTTTTACGGCGTTTGCTGGCTTGCTTTTCTTCCTGGGCCATCCGTTTGGTTTTTTGATCCAGCCAGGAGGAGTAATTGCCTTTCCAGGGAATTCCTTCGCCCCGGTCGAGTTCCAGTATCCACCCGGCAACATGATCCAGGAAATACCGGTCGTGCGTGATGCAGATCACCGTGCCTGCGTATTGTTGCAAATGTTGTTCCAGCCAGTCGATGGATTCCGCATCCAGATGGTTGGTCGGTTCGTCGAGCAGCAATACATCCGGTTGCCGGAGTAACAGGCGGCATAGGGCTACCCGGCGCCGCTCTCCTCCGGAAAGGGTATCTACAAGCTGATCTTCGGGCGGACAGCGCAGTGCATCCATGGCACGTTCCAGCCGGCTGTCCAGGTTCCATCCGTCGGCAGCATCGATCTTGTCCTGCAATTCTGCCTGCCGGCTGATGAGGGCATCCATTTTTTCCGGATTATCGAGTACATCCGGGTCGCCGAATTTCTCATTTACTTCTTCAAATTCTTTCAGTGTGTCGACTATGTCTTGTACGCCTTCCTGTACGATTTCCTTGACCGTTTTGCCGGAAGCCAGTTGCGGATCCTGTTCCAGATATCCAACGGAATAACCCGGAGAGAAAACGACTTCTCCCAGGTAATCTTTTTCGATGCCGGCAATGATTTTCAACAGGGTTGATTTACCGGAACCGTTCAATCCGATAATACCGATTTTAGCTCCGTAGAAAAAAGAAAGGTATATGTTCTTTAATACTTGTTTTTGAGGAGGGAATGTTTTGCTGACTCCCACCATGGAAAAGATGATTTTTTTATCGTCTGCCATAATTGATGTATTTTTTATGATTGGTTGACTGCCTTGTCCGGAAGTGCAGGTATGCAAAGATATAATATTTCCGGTGATATTGAGCATTCGCCGGGTTCTGCGTGAAGATACCGGTCGGTTTCCCGGGGCTGGAATTTCTTTTTTTGTTTTGGTTCCGGTTTTTTTGAAGAATTGCCGGGTGATTGTAACCCTATTGTTTTTTTGCCCGTTTTATTTGAATAAATACAAAGAATATGAAGAATGGAGTGATGATGCAATATTTCGAATGGAATATGCCGAATAACGGGAATTTATGGAAGGAACTGAAGGCGGATGCTGCCCATTTGCATGAAATCGGTGTGACTTCTGTTTGGATACCGCCAGCCTATAAGGGGTTGAAACAGGAAGACGAGGGGTACGGAACGTATGATTTGTACGATTTGGGCGAATTCGACCAGAAGGGAACGGTACGTACGAAGTACGGTACGGTGCAGGAATTGAAAGAGATGATAGCGGAACTTCACCGGTATCAGGTCAGTGTGTATCTGGACGCAGTCATGAACCACAAAGCCGGGGCGGATTATACGGAGAAGTTTCTGGCCCGGGAAGTCAATCCGGAACAGCGGGAGGATGCGGAAAGCGATCCTTACGAGATTGAAGGGTGGACGGGTTTTAATTTCCCGGGACGCGGGGATAAGTATTCGGCTTTCAAATGGCACTGGTATCATTTTTCCGGGGTGGATTGCGACGCATCAACCGGTAAAGAAGGGATATTTCAGGTTGTCGGGGAAGGCAAGGCATGGAACGGAGGAGTGGACGGTGAAAACGGGAATTACGATTTTCTGATGTTCGCCGATCTTGATTTCGATCATCCGGAAGTGGTCGGGGAAATGAAAAACTGGGGTGTCTGGGTATCCCGGGAACTGAATCTGGACGGGATGCGTCTGGATGCCATCAAACATATCAACGACCAGTTTATCAAACATTTTCTGGAAGCGGTAAGGGCAGAACGGGGGAATCGTTTTTATGCCGTGGGTGAATATTGGAAGAATGATAAGGAGTCGCTGGATGAATATCTGGCTCAGGTGGAATACCAGGTCGATTTATTCGATGTACCTTTGCATTACCATATGTTTCAGGCCTCACAAAAGGGACGTGATTTTGATCTGAGTACTCTGATCGAAGGTACATTGGTGGCCGATCATCCGGATCTGGCCGTTACTTTTGTGGATAATCATGACTCACAGAAAAACAGTTCACTGGAATCTCAGGTGAAGGATTGGTTTAAGCCGATGGCTTATGGTTTGATATTACTGATGAAAGAGGGGTATCCCTGTATTTTTTACGGGGATTATTACGGGGTGAAAGGCAAGAAATCCCCGCATCGGCTGATTCTTGATATTTTGTTGGATGCCCGCCGTAGATACGCTTTCGGAGAACAACATAATTATTTTGATCATCCGAATACGGTCGGTTTTACACGAACTGGAGACACCGAGCATCCGGGATCCGGTTTGGCTTTGCTCATTTCCAACGGAGAAGACGGGCATAAAACGATGGCTGTCGGCCAACATCATCGGGGCGAGTACTGGTATGAGATCACCGGCAACCGGAAGGAAGAGGTCATGATTGATGAAAAGGGGGAAGGGACATTTCCGGTGTCGGGCGGAAAGCTGGCGGTATGGGTAAAACGGTAATGAATATACAGATAAAAAACAGGGAGTTATGAAGCAGGCAAAAAAGCGGACGGATTGGTGGAAAGAGGTCGTCGTATATCAGATTTATCCCCGGAGTTTTATGGATAGCAACGGGGACGGGATCGGCGATCTCCGGGGAATTATTTCCCGGTTGGGTTATATACGCAGTCTTGGGGTGGATGTTATCTGGCTGAGTCCCATTTATGCTTCTCCGAACGACGATAACGGATATGATATCAGTGATTATCGTGCAATTATGAAGGAGTGCGGGACGATGGAGGATTTTGACGAATTGCTGAGGGAAGTACATAACTGCGGGATGAAGCTGGTGCTCGATCTGGTGGTCAATCATACGAGCGACGAACATCCGTGGTTTGTGGAAGCCCGGAAGTCCCGCGAAAATCCCCATTATGAATATTACCATTGGTGGCCTTTGGAAAAAGGGCGTCCGGCTTATCGTCCCAGTTATTTTGAAGAGAATGCCTGGCGTTATAATCCCCGTACACGTTCCTGGTATTTGCATTATTTTTCCCGGAAGCAGCCTGACCTGAACTGGGAGAATCCCGGGGTTAGGCATGCTATTTACGATATGATGCGTTTCTGGCTGGATAAAGGTATCGACGGTTTCCGGATGGATTCAATTCCGCTGATTGCAAAAGATACGGCATTCCCGCCCATTGATAGGCGGAAGTATCCCGATGTGTTTTCTTATTATGCCCACGGACCGCATTTACACGATTACCTGCATGAAATGTATACGGAAGTGTTGAGCAAATACGATATCATGACTGTCGGGGAAGGTTCGGCATTGGGGTATAGGGATGTTGCCGGCTTTGTCGAACCGGAACGGCAGGAGTTGGATATGCTGTATGGGTTCGGGCCGTCAGAGGTCCGAAATAATACCGTCCCGGATACTCCGGATTCCGGTATACCCTATAGTTTGCTGGCTTTAAAAAAGATGTTCGGGGATTGGGATAAGGCCGTGGGGAACGGTTGGCCTGTGATATATATGGGAAATCACGATCAGCCGCGTATGATTTCCCGTTTCGGGAGCGATTTACCCGAATTCCGGGAGGTGTCGGCCCGGATGCTGATCACTTTTTTACTGACAATGCGGGGAACTCCCTATTGGTATGCCGGGGATGAGATCGGGATGGTGAATGCCGGATTTAATCATATCGGGGACTACAGGGATGTTGCCGTACTGAACCAGTATAAGTCGTTCAGGAAACACCGTAAGGATATGACGGGATTTATGGAACAGCAAAAGCAAATTTCCCGGGATAATGCCCGTACCCCTATGCAATGGGACGATACGCCGAATGCCGGTTTCTCATCTGTAACACCATGGCTGAAGGTCAATGCCGGCTACAGGAAGGTGAATGTTGCGGTGGAGGAAAAAAATCCGGATTCGGTGTTAAATTATTTCCGGAAGATGATTGCTTTTCGGAAAGCAAATCCCGAACTGATTTTTGCTACCTGGAAGCCGGTCGACCGGAAGAATCCCAAGGTGTTCGCCTATATCCGGGACGGAGGAGAACGTAAATTCCTGGTTATATTGAATTTTTCCTGCCGAGAGGCAAGTTGTCGCCCGGGTATCTGTCTGACCGGGGCAGAAGCCCTGCTGGATAATTACAATGACTGTCCTCCCTTGGGCAAAGAGATCCGGCTCCGTCCTTTCGAAGCCTTGGTGCTGATCCTGTAAGTTGCGGTGTCTGTTTATTCGATGTCAGAACGATGTGTTGAATTTATTTGTTTGTAACATAGGGATACAGATATAATGACATTTTATCCGAAAACTGTAAAATGATGTTGAAGATGTTGATTGTTATTATGGGATCATGACAAGCGGATCGGTTTAGTTGTGATTTTGGAAATGAAAAGTTTACTTGTTTTAAATTCAAAAGTTTTGTACCGATATGCTAAACACAACATAAATTTTGTTATTTTCGTTACAGCTTTATGGGTTTTATGAAGATAAGCGGGAATTATGTATAGGTATTGGCATATACTGCGCAAGTACAGGGGCAGCCTGGCGGTTTGTCCTTTGCTGGTGTTGGTTACGGTGTGGTGTGAGACCGTGCAGCCGATGTATATGGCCGAGATTATCGATCAGGGGGTGATGAAACGCGATCTTTCGCTGATTGCGGAGAAGGGTACTTATATGGTGTTGATTTCGTTACTCGGATTGGCTTTCAGTGTGGCGAATGTATGGGTGGCTTCCCGGACCTCGATCGGTTTCGGTACTGATTTGCGGACAGCTTTGTTCGGGAAAATCCAGCAGTTGTCTTTCTTTGATCTGGACCGTTTCGGTACGTCTTCTTTAATTACGCGGCTCACCAATGATATTGCACGGATTCAGCAGGTGGTGCTGATGTCTATGCGGATGATGCTTCGCTCGCCGTTTATGCTGGTGATGGCGGTGTTTTTTGTCATCCGGATCAATGCACAACTGGCGCTTATTCTGGTGGCAGCTATTCCGGTGCTGGGAATCGCCGTTTTTGTGATTCTGAAAAAGGGATTTCCTTATTTCCTGAAGGTACAGCAGAAAATCGACCAACTGAACAGTGTGGTCCGTGAAAATCTGATCAATATCCGGGTGGTAAAATCGTTTGTGCGGGAGGATTTCGAAACCCGGAAGTTTACCCGGAGCAGCGAAGAATTGAAGGATACGGTTGTCCGGGCTTCGGATATTATTGTAACCGTTTTTCCCGTGATGCAATTGGTGATGAATCTGTCAGTGATCGCTATATTGTGGGTTGGGGGATATAAGGTGATGGAGGGAGAGTTGCAGATCGGGGAACTGATTTCATTTGTGAATTATCTGGCGCAGGTGCTGATGTCGCTGATGTTGTTATCGATGTTTATTATGACGACGGCCCGGGCTTCGGCATCGTCCCGGCGGATCAGGGAGGTATTGGATACCACGCCTTCTCTTGCCGATACGCCTGAAGGACTGACAAGCCGGTATAAAATAGAGCAAGGGGATATCAGGTTCGAGCATGTCGGTTTCCGATATGGGGACGGAGAAAATGATGTGTTGAGAGACATCAGTTTTCATATCAGACCTGCGGAGACCATTGCTCTTGTCGGTGCTACCGGATCGGCCAAGAGTTCTATGGTGCAGTTGATCCCCCGTTTGTACGACGTGACTGCCGGGGAGATCCGGATTGACGGGATTCCGGTGAAGGCGTATAACCTGCGTGAGCTACACGCCTGTATCGGGATGGTGTTGCAAAAGAACGAGCTATTTACCGGGACGATATTGGAAAATCTGAGGTGGGGCAAGCCGGATGCTTCCCTGGAAGAAGCGGAAGAGGCCTGCCGTGTGGCACAGGTACATGATTTTATTATGGGGTTGGGTGAAAGATACGATACGCTGTTGGGGCGCGGAGGTATTAATTTGTCCGGCGGACAGAAGCAACGGATTTGTATTGCCCGGGCTTTGTTGCGGAAACCGAAGATATTGATTCTGGACGATAGTACGAGTGCCGTGGATTCGGAGACGGAACTCCGGATACGTGAAAATCTGAACCGGATGTTGAAGGATACGACAGTTTTGATTATTACCCAGCGAATCAATACGATGCAGGCGGCCGACCGGGTGATCGTGCTTGAAGACGGTGAGGTAGAGACGATCGGTACGCCTGAGGAATTGCTGGCCACGTCCAGAGTGTATCAGGAGATTTACAGTTCACAACAAATTCCGGATTAGTTATGGCACACGGAGATCATTTGAAATATCAGGCGAGGCCCAAGGCCGGGAAACGGACTCTGATCCGGTTGGCGGCTTATCTGGTGTGCGACCGGATGTTGCTTGTTGTAATCGGTGTCCTGATTGTAGTTAGCATAGCCGCTAATCTGGGAGGATCTTATTTGCTGCGGCCGATCATCAACGAATATATTCTGTCCGGAGATTTTGCCGGTTTGGTAAGGATGTTGGGGATACTTGTGGTCATATACCTGGTGGGGATTGTTGCGGTGTATGTGGAGTACCGGTTGCTGAATAAGATCGGACAGCAGACGGTGGCCCGGATGCGGGCGGATTTGTTCCGGAAGATGGAGCATTTGCCGGTAGGTTATTTCGATATGCATCAGCATGGCGACCTGATGAGTCGCTTTACGAATGATATGGACCGTATCAGTGATGCCCTGACCGACAGTTTGTCAGATATGCTGTCGAGTGCTTTGACGGTAGTGGGTATTTTTTGTCTGATGTTGGTGATCAGTCCGATACTGACATTGGTTACATTGGTTACTGTACCTTTGATGTTTTTGGGTGCCCGGGGTATTGTCCGGAAGAGCCGGAAATATTTTAAGGCACAGCAGGAGTCGTTGGGGAATGTCAACGGTTATATTGAGGAGATGATCAGCGGGCAGAAGGTAGTTAAGGTATTCGGGCATGAACAGAAGGCGGAGGAAGATTTTGGCGGCCTGAATCAGGATTTGAATACCAAGTCGTTGAAGGCGCAGTTTTATTCGGGGCTGATGATGCCTGTGATGCAGAATCTCGGTACCCTGAATTATGTATTGGTTACCATTGCCGGGGCTTTGCTGGCCATATTCCGGGGTTTTGATGTGGGAGGATTAGCGGCATTCCTCCAATATTCGCGGCAGTTCGGCCGGCCTGTCAATGAGTTGGCAAGTCTTTATAATAGTATTCAAGCAGCATTGGCGGGAGCAGAACGGATTTTTGAGGTAATCGATGAAAAACCGGAAACTCCGGATTTGCCGGAAGCGGTGGAGTTGGAAGGGGTGAAAGGCGAAGTGATGATGAAAGGGGTATGGTTTGGTTACCGTCCGGAAAAGATGATCCTGAAAGGCATTTCTTTCGAGGTTCCGGCTGGGCGGAAGATTGCTCTGGTGGGAGCAACCGGCGCCGGGAAGACGACGATTCTCAATATGTTGCCTCGTTTCTTTGATATCCGGTCGGGAGAAATCCGGATAGACGGGGAGGAAATCCGTACGGTACGGAGAAGGAGTTTACGTAAAGCGATGGCTATTGTTTTGCAGGATACCCATTTGTTTACCGATACGGTGCGTGAGAATATCCGTTTCGGCCGGTTGGAGGCTACGGATGAAGAAGTCGTAGCAGCGGCTAAGTTGACGGCGGCCCATTCGTTTATCAAGCGTTTGCCCCACGGATATGATACTTTACTTGAGAACGACGGTGCCAATTTAAGTCAGGGACAGCGGCAATTGCTGAATATCGCCCGGGCGGCTGTTGCCGATCCTGCTATTTTACTGCTGGATGAAGCAACCAGCAATATCGATACCCGGAGTGAAATATTGATCCAAAAGGGTTTGGACCAGTTGATGCAGGGCCGTACCAGTCTGATTATCGCTCACCGTCTTTCTACTATTCGTAATGCCGATATCATCCTGGTACTTGAACATGGGCAGATTGTCGAACGGGGCACGCACGAGGAACTGCTCCGGATAAAAGGGAAATACTTTACCTTGAATCAAGAACAATTCCGTTGAAAGACTGTGTTTTATGATTTAACGTGTGGCTGTTTAAGTGAGGTGTTTTTTTCGATAAAATGAAAGATTATAATTAAAACGATAGTTTGTATTTTATTATTTATGTATATATTTGTATATATTGATTAATAAAAATCAATATTTTTTTATGAGAACTTATCCTTTTAGGGATAATTACAGCTAATGAAATAATTTTGGGAAAAATAGAACAGATTGGTTAGAGTACCAGAAAAAACGAATAAACGATAACTTAATATTATGGATAATAAACATGTAGTACTAATTTGTTTTATTGCAGACCCTTTTGATCCGGTAGGAAGCAATAGAATTGGTGGTGGACATATCTATTTATTTGATTTATCTAGGTATCTTGTTCAACAAGGATACCGAGTGACCTATATTACTAGAAATAATAATATACAAAAGCCTTATAAAGAAGTCATAGGGGAATGTTTCACAATATATAGAATCACTTGTGGTCCTAAAATAGAATTATCTCCAGATAAAGTAGGAATGCATTTGAATCAGTTAAAAAATAAAACAACAAAACTATTAAAGTCATTGCCTCCAATCTTCATTATTCATTCTCACTACTGGATTGCAGGAAGTGTTATTATGGACTATTGTAAAGTAAACCACATTCGGCATATCCACACGGTCTTATCTATCGGAAAAGTAAAACATGAGTTAGGTGAACCTATATCCTCTATTGATAAAATAAGAAATAAAAATGAAGAAGCAGTTTACCAATCGGCAGATGCACTATTATTAATCTGCCCTGATGAAAAAAATAACTTCACGAAATATTATCCGAACATTAATGTAAATAAATTATTTATAATCCCCAATGGAATCAACACAGAAATTTTTTATCCAAGAACCTGCACCACCAATAATTACTTTTGTCGGTCGGCCAACAGATTCAAAGAAAGGACTAAATCTATATTTTGAAGCATTAGAAGAGTTAAGTAGACTTTCTATGGTGGAAGATTTTATTAGTTGGATTATAGGAGGTGATAGTCAAGAAACTTATTTGATAGCTAAACAAATAGAAGCATTTCCTCATCTTGAGGTTCGTTATAAACAAGGTAAATTACTAATCTGGGGACGGGTCGAGAATAATGCTTTACCTGAATTGTTGAGTAGATCAACAATTGTGGTAATGCCATCATATCGAGAACAATTCGGTATGGTTGCATTAGAAGCAATGCTTTGTGGCTGCCCTGTTATTGGTAGCAATGTTGGAGGATTAAAAGATTTGATCTTAAAAGGAGAAACTGGATATTTATTTGAACGAGGTAACAGCAAGGCACTTTGTGCAATTTTATCTGGTATATTAAGAAACAAAGTTGATAGATCTTTAATGAGAGTAAAGGCATATAATTGGGCAAAACATTTTTCACAAGAAAAAACCTTATCCTCTATATTGGATATTTATAATCAAAACTTTCAAAATATACCTGATTTTTGGCGATGTAAGAGACACAAATTAGATTTAGTAACATTGAAAAAAAATGTTCAAATCCTTTTAAATAGAAAAATCGACAGAATTAATTTATTAAGACATAAAGGAAAACATATAAGTGTTGAATGTACAATCGGAACCTCAAAGTATTTTCTAAAAAAAATCTCAGCACAACAATCATCTTCTAACTTCATATTCAAAATAGATGATATTGCATTCCCTGCCCTGAAGTCAAAAGAAGAACAGTTTAGAAGAGAAGTTTATCAATTAGAAAACCCTATAGCCCCATTAATAATTTATTACAATGAGGAACAATCCATTATAATATCTCAACATTGCTCATCAATAAATGACAATTTTATAAATAATAACTTGATAAGCAAACTCATAAGTAAGATTAGAATGTATAGACCTTTTTCAGCCACGGATGAAATTATACACAATTATTACAATGTATTGAAACAATTTAAAGAGGAACCGACATATAAGAATCTTTGTGATTTTGATTTAATCGCATCTGCCATTAATTCCAAAATTACCAGTGAATTAAAAACATTCAATAGAATACATCCTCAAATAGAATTATATAGAATTAAATTCATGATAACATGTAATGCATGGATTATGCCCGAAAATACCAAAAATATATTCTTGAAATCCATTAACTTTTTACTAAATAATGTATCATATGATATGACATTGCCAGTCATGTCCCATGGAGATCTGAAAAAAGAGCATTTTCTTAAATACAACTCTAATATTGTAATATGTGATTGGGAGCATGCTAAATATAGTGTTGGACCGGTAGACGAAGCTAAACTTACATTTAATATTTATTATAAAGACCCTGACATAAAAAAGCCTATACGATTTCTATTAAATATAATACCTAATGTTGAAATATTCAAACAAGCAATAGTGTGGTTTATAAATCAAATCATCATATATTCGATATATGAATCAACACAAGGGGACTACCAATCTATAAGAAAGTGGGGTGACTATCTTGATAAGTTTATCATACTGTTAAACAGACTAAGGAAATATAAAACGATTTAGACCTAATAATGGCTTTATGAATTTAATCAAATTTCTGGGTATAGAATCTGTTCTATTTTTAGAAATTTGATTATACAAGGTTATAATCTGATCTATGATTTCTTTAGAGTAGTCTTTTAAAAAATCATTATTAAGGTATTCACATTGCTGGATACGCATATAGATATTAGTCAAAATTCCTATAGAATTATGATCGTTTATAGAAATCTCCTTAAACTCTGATAAAGCACGTTTATCATATATATACATCAAATTCAATATTTTCTTTTTTTCTTCAAGAGTTAGATTTAATAATTTCAATTTTAATTCCAACAGATTAGCCCAATTAGCATAAACACGCCACAATCGTCTTTCATTGGCATATAAAATACCTAAATTCTCCGCTTGCAGAATTAGTAACTCGGCATATTTTAATTGAGTTGAAAAATCATCTTTACAATTTATTAATGCTAAAATAGAACGATGAAGATTGATTCGAAATTCTTGACTTTTAACCCCACTAATACTTGCCTTTTGGTATGCAATACTATAATATCTTTCAGCTGTTTCAAAATTATTTTCCAATAAATATAATTGGCCTAAATCAATTAGCATATGTGCCCAAAAATGTATATTGTTTGAGTGTTCTGCAATTTTTAAAGCTTTCTCCCAATAACGCTTTGTGTAATTCCAATCTATATTATAGTATAAACTTCCAGCATTTGCGAAAACTCTTAGTTTAATCTCATAATCATTGTTTTTACACTGTTTCAATGCTTCTTTCAATGCATTAAAAGATTCTTTTTTTAAACCACAATGCCTTAGTGAAATAGCCAATTGTACTAAAGCATCGGCACGATTATATGTTTCTGATGCAGGTAAAAAATCTAATGCTTTTTTAAAATAGCCAATAGATTTTTTCACATCCTTTTTATCAAACAAAAGAATTCCATATCTAATATAAAACACACCTTTAGCTGTCATATCGTTTAAGAATTTCGACAACAACAATCCCTCATTAATAAATTGTTCGACAATTTCCTGACAACCACTTCCAATATGAATTGCTACATCTACAATTTTATGGCATAATTGTAATAATTTTCTATTCCTTTTTTCTATCGTTATGTCAGGAAATGTTTGATTATTTTTTGCTATATTTAGAGCATCATCAATAAACCACAAACTAACATTTGATTGGCGTAGTCCTGAAAAAAGATTATAATCAACAATGCTAACACACATTTTATATGCTTCTAAAGCATCTTCGTAAATTCCATTTCGAGTACTTAAATCACCATATATTTCTGAATAATGCATAGCATCATCTGGTAATGATGCCTGAAAAGCTAAAAAAGCTTTTTGTTTATAACATTCTGATTCTTCAGGTATAATATTAAACAAAGAGCGTGACAATTCTTTGAATTTTATTTCTCCTTGATTCTGTAATATAACTAATCTAATTAAGTCATGATCAAATTTAAGATATTCTTGATATGTGTTAGATATATTTAATATGCCTAATTTATTTAGTATTGATAGAATCCTTAAAAACTCTTGTTCAGATATTTCATGATTTAATGTTTTAAGACACCATTGTTTCGAAAAGGACGAGCCCAAACAAGCACCAATATCTAAAAAACTTAGGGCCCAAAAGGGTATTATATCTTTCAATTCTAATAAACGATATTTCGTACTTTGAATAAATGCATTTGTAACAACTGCTTGTCTGAAATTTTGATATACATTTCTTTCAAACACGAATCCCTGAATATTGTCATCAAAATATATCCACTTTTTTTGATACATATACAACATTGCTTCTCTTACCCCAAAAGGTGTTGTTCCTACTTGTTTTATAATATTATATGCATCAATATCATTTAACCCAATAACGGTTTGATGAATTATGAACTTGGTTTCTTCTGTAGTATAAGGTTCTATAGATATAGGATGTATATATTGGTCAGTTAGAAGCTGTTCCATATAATAAATCCAATTCTCAATAATATCATTCTGAGAAAATGATGAACTCTTTCTACTACTTAAAATTAGAAACACATTTCCATTACGTTCATTAAGTAGTCTTTTATGTATTTTTAGCAATAAATGTATAACAGATGGTTGACATTTATGTATATCTTCATAAACTATAATAATTTTTTCAGCTTCGCTTTTTTCTTTCAACAAAAAATAAAGTAAATCAGCAAGCAGATCAGAACTAAACTCCTTAATATCTATAGTTCCTTTAGTACAAATAACATCTGCTAATTTCTTTGAAAGATTATATGAAAGTTGACAATATTTAGATAAAAAATCATATAAATCATCTTTTTGTTCTTCTTTAAACATTCCATTAGTGATAGGAAATATTTCTTGAATAAATCTGTTTAATAACAAACTTTCTGAATTTTCAATTTCACCATCAAGTAAAATTTCTGAAATGTTTTTTATTAACCAATGATGTCTTACGTTATTTATAATAAAACTTTTACCAGTTCCAGCATTACCATATATAATAAAAGTTTGATAGAAACTATCATTTCTCCATATATCTACAGACTCATTAAGTTTCTCAATGTATTCTTTAATTTTACCTATTGGCTCTAGAGTAAATAAGGTCTTTTCAATATTTATGCCTTTTTGGATTATTGAAATTCCTGATAATTCTATTCTAATGTTTCCTTCTCGTATTTCCTTTTTAGGTAGACCAATCCAAATGTGTGTTATTTTTTTACAATTTAAGGCAGTGGCCTGGGGTAATGATGGAATATTTCTATAAGGAACTAATTTTATACTATCTGAAACTATTTTATAATCTTCAACTATTTCTGTAAGATACTCAATGTTAAAATCAACAAAAATATAAAATGGTTCATACAGATTTACAAAAATCCTAGAGTTAGAGTATTGCCTTAATGAATGTTTTGAGAAACTTATTTTGGCGGAAAATGATTGTAATCGTACATTTTCATTCTGTACGATATTATCATTTTTTTCATATTTCTGATATAATAAAAATAATTTTCTCCCGTCTATTAGATAATGATTTATATTATGATTATTACATAATGATTCTAGGATTTCATATACTTGAGGATCAAACGATGCATTAGATGCAAATACTATTAATGAAACTTTATTGAGAAAAGCAGATAATGCATGTATACCAATATCATGTCCTGTTACTTTTGTACTTCTCTTTTTTACCTCAATCCAAATCTTTACTTGAAAATTTAAATCATTTACATTATATTGAGGAAAAGCATTCAACACTCCTTCACCATCTTTACCTCCATCATGAGAATAAGGTGTATGAATAATTTTTACATTAATAGTATTAAAGATTCTCTTAAATATTGAAATTACAAAATCCTCAAAATCTTTCCATGTAAGATTATCAATTTCTTTCAAAAAATACTTGCAATTTGTTTTATCCAGAGATATATTATCCATAATATTAAGTTATCACATATTAAAATGGGTGTGATTGTTTGATGTTTCGGAGGGACTTTATGTAAATCGTGTATATTTGTGTATAAATTAATATGCCGTGTGTTCTGAAGAGCAAAGGTTTTCATCGGTTGTTCAGGAGGGGGGATGGATGGAGTTGTTTTAAAATCGTTTGCCGGGATGTAGGGGGGATAGGTTTAATTGATAAGCATAGGAAAGATGTGTTTGCGAATTTGTTGTCCGATAAGACGTTTGGTATATAAAGCAGTATGTACCACAATGGTTATGGCCTTTGGAATGATTGCATCGGCTCAAACGGAAGTCCCGTTTTTTATGGAGATAGATACGGCGTATAATGGTGTATATGTGGGACAGGAGTATAATTTGAAGTACAGATGTACGGTGCGCTTTGACTCTGTGAGTCCGCCTGATTTCGGTAATCTGATAGAAGTTATCAAAGGTCCTGTACCTAACCGGCATTTGTCGACTATTATTGTAAACGGAAAGAAGAAGCAGAGGATGGAGGAGGTTTTTTCTTATCAAGTCCGTTTTTTGAGAGAGGGTGTTATCAGTCTACCTATAGCTTCGGTAAAGGCGGAGGGCAGGGTGTATATTACACTGCCACTTTATGTCCGGGTAAAGCCTGCCGTGCGGAATATACAAGGGGTAGTGTGTAGTGTAACTACCCAAAGATCCTATATCGAGGAAGGCGAAACGTTTTTTGTGACACTTACCTGTAACCGGCGTCCGGATAATCTGGCTCCCCTTCTTGAGTTGGGGGACAGCATTTATAAACCCAGCGGGTCCAGTTCGCGTTTTTCCTATACGAAGGGTTCGGGAAAGGATACCTCAGCTTTTGTCAATGCGAAAGAATCTTATGAATTCCATTATAATATCCGATCGGACGGAAGTGGAGTATATACTTTCTCTGCGAAAAACCTGACTTTTGGCGGGATTCCGTATTCTTTGGACAATCAGGTGATAAAGGTGACCGAGACACGCCATTCTTCTCCGGGAGGAAATAATGAGGTGGTCATTGTGCTTGTCATCGGTTGTATGTTGATATTCGGCTTTATGTGGTTGCGTTTCCACCGGGAAGCCGACGAGGAACTGGCTTCATTTGTTCTCCGGGAGGGACGTTTGAATCTAAGTACGGACTGGGCTTTGACGCATTACGGATTTCCATTGTTTCTTGTAAGTATTCCGTTCTTTTTTCTACTTAGCAATTTATACAAATATTTTACGGAAGGGCGTCAGGATTTATTTTTTCCTTGGTTTTGGTGCGGATTGTTACCTGCGTTTCTTGCTTTTGCGGTCTATCGTAACCAGCGTTCAAAACTCAATTTCCGGCCTGTGAAAATATCGTTTTCCGATGAAGTGATGTTGGAAGTTGTGGAAGAAACTGCCCGGGAGAACAACTGGACGATTGATCATGCCGGGAGGGATTGTGTTGTGGCCCATACTCATTCGCATTGGCTTAGTGCAACGTGGGGGGAGCAAATTTTCGTCGTATTCGACCGGGGGCAGGTTTGGATCAACAGTGTCAATGACCTGAATAAGCGGAGTACGGCTTTTTCTTTCGGTTATACGAAGAGGAACATGAATAAATTGCAGGAGGCGATAGAACGGAGGGAGAAGCAGGTTGGGAAATGATATAAAGATACGGAGGTTAAAAAGTTGTGCGGTCTGTGTTTGCGGAGTTTCCGGTATTTTTTACAAGGATACCTGGCCTATTGCATTGGGTGTGTCCGGTGTTATCGGTTTACTCGGGCTTACTCCTGCTTGTATGCTCAGGTAGGTGGATGATTTTGTCTCAGGACTGTTTATAAATGTGATATGGCCTGCTTCGGAAGGGGCATTGTTTAATAGCGGACGGTTTTGCGGGGAGATCCGCTCCAGGAGCAGCCGAGGCAATAGATAACCGTGGTGTCGAAACCATCGAGGGTTTCGCCGGGGCGGGAAGGAACGATCCGGAAGTCGTCGGTGACGAAAACGAGGCGGCGTTCGCCTTTTTCGTTGAGAAGATAGAAATTCGGTATTTTACATTGCGGGCATAAACGGCGTTTCATAAGTTGTTTGTTTTGATTATCAGTACGGAATGAGTATGGAAAAGTTATGGATAACACAGCGGAGCCTTTATCGCTCCGCTGTGTTTTTTTTAATTATTTGTCTCTTCGGTTTCATCCGGAGTGTCCAATGTCATTCCCGACATGTCGTCGTCGAGGGTGAGTTGGAAGGTGTAGCGGTTTTTGCCCTGGTAGTTGTTTAATGAATCGGCGGGAACGGTATCGATTCGGATGTTTTTTTCTGTCAGTCCTTGGTGGAGCAGATAATTTTTAAGTTTGCTATCCCGCATTCCGGCCAAAAATGCTATTTGTTCCTGTAATTTTTCAGCGGGAGTAAGGGAAAGAATTTTCCGGTTGAGTTCCGCCGTTTTCAGTTCTTCGGGTACGAAGGAGGTGATATATGCCTGGAATGCCGGGTCTTTGACATCAATTTCAATGATACGGGCATAGTCGATGGCCTGGAGGGTAGTGTCGCTGATTTCCGGATGAGAATGCAGGTAATAAGCTTTCCGGGCCTGAAAAGCGGCCAGGGTTTGCCGGCCTTGTTCCGGATTATAGTATTGGCGGAGTTGCAGTGTCATGTCGGGTTTGGTTTTGATAACGGTAGCCAGTTGGTTGATGCGGTCGAATTGTTCCGGTGTAAAATCAGCCTGATAGACTTCGAAGGGTATGTCTTTGAATCCGTCACCGCTTAATCCTAAAGAATTGGCGATAAAGCTGAACGGAGAAACCGCTACTTTTACCAACAGGTTGGTGAGGGTACGGATGATAATTTTTTTATAGGAAAATGAAGGAGATTTAATGTTTCCTTTAACGGGAAGGTCCATTTTTATTTTGTCGTTAACATCTTTGATGATGTAGAGGGCTGTGCGTAAAGGAATATTAAATTCGGCCTTGATGTCTTTGCGTTTTTTATCGACTTCACAGCGATAGATGTCGAGGTTGTTCCGGGCATCGAGGTAGTTGTTCCGGATATCGTTGATGCTTGAAAATGCCAGTACGCCTTTGCTTAGCGGGTAACCGAAATATTGCAGGCTGTATGGTGTAAATTGTTTGAGGTCGAGGTTTTTAATCTGAAGGTTGATGTCCTGGTTGGAAGGATCGTTGAGTTGTCCATCCCAAGTTAGATTGACGGTACCGCCATTGTCGAGGGTACTTTTTACATCTATCCGGTTCTTGTCTGTCAAAGTCAGGTTCGAGGCATGTATGCCGATATTAGCGAGCGTAAACCGGAAGGGCTGGTGCAGGGTGTGATCGTTGAATGTAAAGGTTGCGTTATCAATAGCAAACCGGCTGACAAAAAAGTCAGGTGATTGTGTTTCCGGAGCGGGGGACGTTTTTTCTGTATTTTCTACGGAAGGCAGTGTGTCCTTGCCGGTCTCTGTTTTCAGCAATTGGGAGAGGGTGTTGGTCTGTGGGTAAAGGTCGAAGCAGGAGTTGAAATCTTTGAGGGAAACGGTGTTAAACCTGAATTGCTGTTTTTCGGGGTTAAGGGCGGCGATATCGATAAAAAGTTCTCCGGCAGAGAGCAGATTTTTTTTATCATTGTCGGCCAGCCTGAATTGTCTCAGGGCGGTGTTACCGGTTATCGTGATGTCTGAAGCGTGTGCCGTATTGCCTTCTATGGTGAAGTCGGCGGATAGTAGGCCGTCTACTTCTCCGACGTTCATGGATTGTTGCAGGTAGGGCAGTACGTTTCCGATGGCAAAGTCGTTCAGTTGCAGGTGAAGGTTGTAGTTACCGGCTTCCAGGTTGTATTGCATGCTTGTGGTGAGTGAGCCGCCTTCGTTGAAGTTGAGGTTCAGTCCGATGTCCGTGTTTTGTCCGCTGAAGTAAATACCCGGAATATGCAGTTGCAGATCATTCATGTCCCATTCCGAGCCGACAATCAGGTCGCGGTAAGCCAATTGTCCGCCTACGATGGCGATATTGTTGATGGCGATGGCCATCGGATCGTCGTCAGCTGTGGTGTCGGTGGTTGCAGGCACGACGGTATCCAGCGGTAAGGTTGCGGTATCGGCAGGAGTTTGTAACAGGTCGCTGAAGTTAAAGTCGTTGCCTTTTTGCCATATTTGTATGTCCGGGTTTACCAGGCGGATACGATTGATGCGCAGTTCATTGGCCAATAGCCGGAAGAGGGATACTTTTACCGCCAGGGTATCGAATTTGACGAAACGCTCTCTGTCGTTGGTATCGAGGAGTTCGAATCCCGTGATGCGGCTGTATCCTGTGAAAATATTGGCATATAGGCCGTCTATATTAATTTGGCGGCCTATCATTTCTTTGCTGTGTTTTATGATGTAATTTTTGGCTACCGGAGGGGCGATAATGGTAGCAAGGATAAGGAGTACCAGGATTGCCGACAATGTAACAACAATGGGTTTCAATATTTTCATGTCTGATGTTTTTATGGCTTGTCTTTATAGATATTTTATGCAAAATTAGGTTTTCTTTTGGGTATTCCCAAGATGCACGGGGGAAAAGTAGAGTTGTCGTGCATATCCTTGTTTCGGGATATCGGAATAATATAGCCGCGTCGGTTCAGTTGTGCGTATAGCTATTTTTCTTTGTCCCGGCGATCAGGAATTGGCTGATTTGTCGTTATATTTGTAGAAATAACGAAATACGGAAATCTTTCCGATCCTGGAATATAAATGATTATGCAAATATCCTTGTATTTTTTATTCGGTTTATTGTTTTCTTTACCGGTGATTGCCCAATCTACGGACCGGGAGGTCCGTTTGAAAGAGTTGGACCGGATTGTTGCTTTTCCGGAGAAGTATGAACAGCAGAAGGAAGAGCGGATTGCGGTGTTGAAGGCGGAACGGGCCCGTACTGTGACGGAGGCAGATCGGTTTGAAGCCGATGCGAAGTTGGTGGAGGAATATAAGGTGTATATTGCAGATTCGGCTTTGCATTATGTACAGGAGCAGTTGTATCTTGCACAGAAGCTGGGAGACCGCAGGTTGGCGGATAAAGCCCGGATGATGCTGGCAGAGGTACGGATTATTACCGGTATGTACCGGGAAGCGCAGGATTTGCTGTCTGTTGCCGGCAGCCCCGGATTGTCTGAGGATTTGAAGGGATATTACTACCATTTGTACAATACTTTGTACGGCGCAATGCGGGATTATGCTATCGGTAAAGATTTACAGCAGGAGTACGAACGGTTGGCAAATCTGTACCGGGATTCTTTGTTGATGCTTTATCCGGCAGGAAGCGATACCCAGGTGCTGGTGGAGGCGGAACAGCTTATCAGCCGGGGAAGGGCGCAGGAGGCTTTGGCTATTTTGATGCCTTATTATGCTACGCTCGATCCGGATGGACGGGAAATGGGGTATACGGCTTATTCGGTGGCAGATGCGTATCGCAGTTTGGGAGATGAGGGGAAGGAGAAAGAATATCGGCCGATATCGGCTTTATCGGATTTGAAGTGTGGGGTGAAGGAGTACATTTCGTTGCGGGAATTGGCAGTGCTGTTATATAAGGAAGAGGATGTTGCGAGAGCTTATGCTTATATGAAGAAGGCTATGGAGGATGCTGCTTTTTGTAATGCGCGGCTGCGCACGATAGAAGTGTCGCAGGTGTTACCGATTGTCAATGAGGCTTACCGTTTGCAGACGGAGAGGCAGAGACGGCAGATGACGGTGTCTTTGTTGAGTATCAGTGTGCTGGCTTTTTTCTTAGTGCTTTTGGCTTTGTATTTGAGGCGGCAGATGAGGCGGTTGGCACAAGCGAAGCGGGAATTGGGAAAGGTGAACGAGCAGTTGAGGTGGCTGAATGAAGAGTTACAGGATGTGAACCGGCAGTTGTCTGATTCGAACAGGCGTTTGCAGGAGACGAACGATAGTCTGGCGGAAGTGAATTATATCAAGGAAGCCTATATCGGCCGTTTTCTGGATCTTTGTTCGATGTATATCGGTAAGCTGGATACTTACCGTCGTTCGCTGAATAAGAAAGCTATGAACGGTCAGACGGAGGAGCTGTTTAAAGAGTTGAGGTCAACACAGTTTGTGGACGATGAGCTGGAGGAGTTTTACGCCAATTTCGATACGGCTTTTCTGCGTCTGTTTCCGGATTTTGTAACGGATTTTAATGCCTTACTGGCAGATGGGGAAGAAATTGTACTGAAACCGGGTGAGTTACTGAATACGGAGTTGCGGATTTTTGCCCTGATCCGCCTGGGGATAACGGACAGTAATAAGATTGCGCAGTTTCTGCGTTATTCTTTGAAGACGATATATAATTACCGGACGAAGATGCGCAATAAGGCCCGGGGAGTACGGGATGATTTCGAACAGGAGGTGATGCGGATCGGGACGTTTTAGAGGGGGAAAGGAATAGTGGCCTGCAGATCACGTTGATTTCGCAGATTTTTATTGTGGAAATAAGTCGGGTTAAATCCAGGGCTTTTCTGTATTCGATGGGATGTGGTCTTATTTTTTAATGTCTGATTGAATTGTATCGGCGAAAAGTCCGTGTGATTTTTAGAAATATTTACTCCCTTTTTTTATACTTGCATGAAGTTTAATATATTGTTTATCAGTTTGTTGTTTGGGGTGTGGATCTCTTTTTCACTCCTTTTTCTAGTGTGCCTATAGTTCGGTAAGGGCGGATGATATATTTTTGTCCGATGGAAAGGGAAGAGGGATAGAAGGGGGGCTGCAAACGTTATAAGGAATAAATAAACCAATTACAATAGATGATGAAAAGATTACAGATTTTGTTTGTATGTCTGCTGGCAACTTTCGGAATGAAGGCGGCAGAGTTGAAATCCCCGAATGGGAATTTAGTTTTGCATGCCGGGGTGAAGGACGGACGTCCGGTATATAGCCTCGATTATAAGCAGCGTCCGGTGGTGAAGGAAAGTTTTTTGGGATTGGAGCTGAAAAATGATAAGGATTTGATGAGCGGTTTTACCATTGCCGATACGGAAGTTTCGACTTTCGATGAAACCTGGCAACCGGTTTGGGGTGAGGTGAAGGATATCCGTAATCATTATAATGAATTGGCATTGACGTTGAAACAAGCCGGGACTGACCGGATGATGGTGATCCGTTTTCGTTTGTATGATGATGGGTTGGGATTTCGTTATGAATTTCCGCAACAGCCGGATTTGAATTATTTTGTAATTAAGGAGGAGCATACTCAGTTTGCTATGGCAGGAGACCATAAGGCATTCTGGATACCCGGCGATTATGATACGCAGGAATATAGTACGGTGACGTCCAGGTTGTCGGAGATCCGGGGTAAGATGAAGGAGGCTATTACTCCCAATGCTTCGCAAACACCGTTTTCCCCGACGGGAGTGCAGACGTCGTTGATGATGAAGAGTGACGACGGATTGTATATCAATATACATGAGGCGGCTTTGGTGGATTATTCTTGTATGCATCTGAATTTAGATGATAAGAATATGGTGTTCGAATCGTGGCTGACACCGGATGCTATCGGGGATAAAGGATATATGCAGGCTCCTTGTCAAACTCCCTGGCGTACGGTGATGGTCAGCGATGATGCACGTGAGATTCTGGCTTCGAAGCTGATTCTGAATCTGAATGAGCCTTGTGCTTACGAGGATGTATCCTGGATTAAACCGGTGAAATATATCGGAGTGTGGTGGGAGATGATTACCGGTAAAAGTAGCTGGGCTTATGCCGATCTGCCTTCTGTAAAACTGGGAGAAACGGATTATTCTAAGGTACAGCCTAACGGAAAGCATGCGGCTAATACGGAACATGTGAAGAAGTATATCGATTTTGCTGCGGAACACGGATTCGATCAGGTACTGGTGGAAGGCTGGAATGTCGGTTGGGAAGACTGGTTTGGTAAAACGAAGGATTATGTGTTTGATTTTGTTACCCCTTATCCTGATTTTAATGTTAAGGAATTGAATGAGTATGCGGCCTCTAAAGGGGTGAAGCTAATGATGCACCACGAGACATCGGCTTCGGTGCGTAATTATGAGCGCCATATGGATACGGCTTATCAATTTATGGCGGACAACGGTTATAATGCCGTGAAGAGCGGTTATGTGGGAGATATTATCCCCCGAGGTGAATATCATTACGGACAATGGCTGGTAAATCATTATCTGTATGCTGTGAAGAAGGCTGCGGATTATAAGATTATGGTAAATGCCCACGAGGCTGTGCGTCCTACAGGTTTGAGCCGTACTTATCCGAATCTGATCGGTAACGAGTCGGCTCGCGGTACGGAATACGAGGCTTTCGGCGGTAGTAATCCCGATCATACGACTATTTTGCCTTTTACCCGTTTGATGGGAGGTCCGATGGATTATACTCCCGGTATTTTTGAAATGCAGGTGAGCAAGGCAAATCCGGATAATCATTCTTTCGTACATTCGACTTTGGCCCGTCAGTTGGCTTTGTATGTGACGATGTACAGTCCGTTACAGATGGCTGCCGATATGATTGAGAATTACGAGCCTTTTATGGATGCATTCCAGTTTATCAAGGATGTAGCTGTCGATTGGGACGACAGTCGTTATCTGGAGGCGGAACCGGGTGATTATATTACAGTGGCCCGTAAGGCAAAGGGGACGAACAATTGGTTTGTGGGTTGTACGGCAGATGAGAACGGGCATGTTTCTAATCTGGATTTCAGTTACCTTGATCCGGATAAGAAGTATATTGCTACGATTTATGCCGATGCCAAAGATGCACATTACGAGCATAATCCGCAAGCTTATACCATCCGGAAGGGGGTTGTGACGAATAGGGCGAAGCTGACCTTGAAAGCCGCTCCCGGCGGCGGATATGCCATCAGTATTATGGAGGTGACCGATCCGCAGGAGTTGAAAGGGCTGAAGAAGTTATAAAATCCGGTTTTAGAAAAATAATTAAAACAGGCTGTTTTCGGAAGGGAAACAGCCTGTTTTCGTATGGTGAAGAATTTTTCCGGAAATTTATTTTCCGATATCTTCAAGCCATTTTTTCAGTAAGGACGTCCAAGCCGGATAATATTCAAAATCGCTTCGCAATCCCCAACCGTGGCCACCGGTCGGAAAGATATACATAACGGCCGGAATATTATGTTTTTTCAAAGCTTGATAGTAAACAATACTGTTTTGTACGGATACTCCTTTGTCGTCGTCACTGTGTACCAGAAATGTTTTTGGTGTTTCTGCAGTGATTTGCAATTCGTTGGAATAATCCGTTATTTTTTCCGGAGCAGGCGTTTTTCCCAGAAGTGCTTTTTGTGAACCTTTGTGAGTCAGGCTTTCTTGCATGGAAATTACCGGATAAAACAGTATGGTAAAGTCGGGACGGCAACTGAAACGTTCCAGGCTGTCGGTGGCTTTGGTTTTGCCTTGATCGAAGTGAGTAGCTAACGTGGATGCTAAATGTCCTCCTGCAGAAAATCCGGCAATTCCCACTTTATCCGGATTTATTCCCCAGTTTTCAGCCCGGTTTCTTACCCAACGCATTGCTCTTTGTGCATCTGCCAGTGGAATACGGTCGTGCTGTGCCGGCATGCGGTATTGCAATATGATTGCCGTTATTCCTTGTTTGATCAGCCATTGGGCAAACATCCGGCCTTCATATTCCATTGAAAGGAATGAGTAACCTCCTCCGGGACAGATGATAACAGCGATTCCGTTTTGGATCTCTTTTTCCGGATGGTAAACATGCAATTTTGCGGTACTGTTGAATGTGATGTTACCGTTTGATTCTGTAATTTCTTGGTCGGCTAACCCGTTGTTTTCTTCCGGTCCGTCAGGCCAGAGTAGATATACTTCCGGCATTTCCTGTGCTTTAACGGCCAGAAAACATAAGTTCAGCAGGATCATGCAGATAAATAGTTTTATAGATTTCATGGTTGAAGGATGTTTGAGATTTTGTCAAATGTAATTATTTTTTGACAAAACGATCAAAGTTGGAGGTTATAATATTATGGGGCGCGAGGTTGCGGTGAGTGTTTTCAGTTTGTTTTCCGGATTATTTTTTTTCGATTCGTTTGATACCGAGTGTGACGATGGTGTAATTGAGGAGAACGATCCCGATCAGTCCGGCAAGGAAGTAGCGCCAGCCGAAAATGTCCAGGAGGATACCGGTTGCCCAACCGAGCAGGCTCGATCCGAGGTAGTAGGTAAGCAGGTAAATGGAGATGGTGACGGAGCGTTTCGACAGGTCGTAGTCGCTGACGATACGGTTGCAAAGGACGTGGACGACGAAGAAGTTGAAGGTGAATATGGCCAGGCCGATAGCTATCAAGAGGAAGTGAGCGACATAGAGTAAGAGTATGCTTCCGGCAGATATCAGCAGCATGGTTTTTAAGATGCAGAAAGGGGTACGCCGGCGTGTGAGGCGGACGGTGGCTATCGAACCGAACATTCCGAAGATGTACATCAGATAGATGTAGTGGATGCTGTATTCCGGAAGATTGAACGGCTCTTTAATCAGGTAGAATCCCATGTAATTATAAAGGCTGACGAATACCCCCAGGATCAGTCCTCCGGTGAGGTAGAAGGGTACCAGGGATTTGGAGGTTATCAGTTGCAGGTTGGCGACGACTAAGGTGTGAAGGCTTTCTTTTTTAGGTGTGAAATGTGTGGATTTCGGACTGAAAATTAAAAAGAGCAGCGCAAAAACAGCACATAGCAGTCCGATACTAACGGAGGCTATTCTCCAATCGGATACGGCTCCGATCCAGGAGGCAATGAAGCGGCCTCCCATGCCTCCGAGGGCATTTCCGGCAATGTAGAGTGCCATAATTCTGGCTTTGTTGCGGTCGGATACTTCTTCTCCGATGTAGGCCATGGAAACAGAGGTTGCCCCTGCCAGCAGGAAGCCTTTGGCAGCGCTTAACAGGATCAGCAGCCAGAAGACGGGTGAGCAGGAAGCGGCTACGGAAAAAACGGATGAAGCTAGTAATCCGATGCTAATCAGTGTTTTTCGGGGAATGCGGTCGGCGATAAACATCGTCGCTATCAGTCCGAATACCATTCCAAGGGTGGAAAAAGAGACTGCCAGGCTACTTTGACTGGCACTTAGTGCGAATTCGCGTGCCAGGTCCGGTAAAAGGGGCTGGAAATAGTATAGCTGTGCAAAGCAAGAGAATCCGGAAAGAAAGACACAGGCTGAAATGATCGTGTCTTTACGATTTTCCTTATTTTCGAAAATAACTGCCTTATTCATTTCAAGTCCGTTGACTTATTTAATGTGTCGTAAATTATTTGTATACAATTACTTAAAGTGTTGAGATGTAGGATTGATTTCGAACAATTACTGATAACAGAAAAAGTCATACGAAGGTAGGTAGAAAGGGTGAAAATCGGAAGTAAAACGGTAAATATTCTACCGACGGTTGTGTGTGCTCATACCTATAAATGGTTAGTAATTTATATGGGAACAGGGCTGTTTTTTACCTATTTTGAGTGATTGTTATGTTTTTCGTTTATAAAGATATTTGTGCCGGATTAATAATGGCATAAATTTTAGAATACGTTGAGAGCATTTTTTTTGAAATTTTCCCTCTGTTTTGTTTTTTTATTATCAGCGGTATCGGCATTTTCGCAAGATCAAGCTTTGATTTCGGGTAAGATATTGTCTGCGGAAGGGGGTACCGTGGATTTTTCAACTGTTTATCTGAAAGGTAGCAGTTATGGAGGTGTTGCTAACGGAGAGGGAATTTATCACCTGAAAGCTCCTGCAGGTCGCTATACGCTTGTGGTATCTGCTGTCGGTTATAAGACGGAGGAAATACAGGTGCTGTTGGTTGCGGGCGAACGGCATAAGCAAAATGTAACGCTTATCCCGCAGGTGGAAGAACTGGAAGAAGCCGTGGTCGTTTCTAATGGGATAAGTCGTTTGAAGCGTTCGGCATTTAACGCGATAGCACTCGATACGAAGGCTTTGCAAAATTCGACACAGAATTTGAGTGAGGCCCTGGCACAAGCTCCGGGTATGAAAATCCGTGAATCGGGGGGTGTAGGTTCGGATATGCAGTTGATGATGGACGGATTCAGCGGTAAACATGTCAAGGTGTTTATTGACGGAGTCCCGCAGGAAGGCGTCGGGAGCTCGTTCGGTCTGAATAATATTCCGGTCAATTTTGCCGAGCGTATCGAGGTGTATAAGGGTGTCGTTCCCGTCGGTTTCGGAACAGATGCTATCGGCGGAGTGATCAATATTGTTACTAAAAGGAATCAGAAAAGCTGGTTTCTGGATGCCTCTTATTCTTACGGATCGTTTAATACGCATAAGTCATACGTCAATTTCGGACAGACATTCCGGAGCGGCTTTATATATGAAATCAATGCGTTCCAGAATTATTCCGATAACGATTATTATGTGGATACTCCGGTGAAGAATTTCGAGACCGGCGCAATCAATAAGAAAAAGATAGAGCATGTAAAACGCTTCCATGATAATTATCATAACGAGGCTGTTGCCGGAAAGATCGGTGTTGCAGGTAAGATCTGGGCAGATCGTTTGGTATTCGGATTTACCTGGTCGAATATGTATAAGGATATACAAACGGGGGTACGGCAGGAAATTGTATTCGGCGGGAAATACCGTAAAGGTTATTCTCTGATGCCATCGCTGGAATACCGTAAGCGGGATTTGTTTACTAAAGGGCTGGATGTGGTTTTGACGGCCAATTACAATAAGAATGTAACTCATAATGTCGATACTTCTTCCTATGAGTTTAACTGGCGGGGAGAAATGCGTCCTCTCCGGATGCCCGGGGAACAGTCTTACCAGAATACCCGTTCGGATAATAATAACTGGAACGGGACTTTTACGGTCAATTACCGTCTCGGCAGGTCCCATGTATTTACTTTTAACCATGTGATTAATGATTTCCGGCGGTCGAACCGCTCTTTGCTGGACAATAGTTCGGAGGCAAATGCTATCCCGAAGGAAACCCGTAAGAATATCAGTGGATTTTCTTATCGGCTGATGCCAAAGGAACATTGGAATATTTCTGTTTTCGGTAAATATTACGATCAATTTATTGCGGGTCCGATTGCTACTTCGTCCGCACAGGACAAGTATATACGGACAACAAATTCGATTGGAGCAATGGGTTACGGAGCAGCCGGTACGTACTTTATATTGAAGAGTCTGCAGGGGAAGTTGTCTTATGAAAAGGCTTACCGTTTACCTACCAATGAGGAGATGTTCGGGGATGAGGACCTCGAGACCGGAGATATTGCACTGAAACCTGAAAATAGTGATAATGTAAATTTGAATCTGAGTTATAATGAGTTGTTCGGTAAGCATTCTGTGTATGCCGAGGGCGGTTTGATTTATCGCAATACAAAGGATTACATCCAAAGGAATATATCCGGTTTGAGTGGCGGGAAGTACGGAGCTACTTATGTAAATCACGGCAAAGTGCTGACGAAAGGATATACTGTTTCTCTTCGTTACGGTTTTGCGAACCGGATAAGTGCCGGAGGAAATTTCACGCAGATGGATGTTCGCGACAATGTGAAGACTGTCACCAGCGGGTCGAATCAGGCCAGCCTGACATATAAAGCCCGGATGCCTAATCTGCCTTACCGGTTTGCCAATTCGGACATCACTTTTTATTGGCCTGACCTGTTACGAAAAGGGAATAAGCTGACGGTTACTTACGATAATTTATATATGCATCGTTTTCCGCTTTATTCGGAAGCTGTCGGCAGTGAGTCTAAATTTATCGTACCGACACAATTTTCTCACAATCTGACAATTTCTTACGGTGTACAGGAGGGACGCTACAATTTTTCTTTCGAGTGCCGGAATTTTACGAATGAAAAGCTGTATGACAATTTTAGTTTGCAGAAGGCCGGCAGGGCATTTTACGGCAAGGTGAGGGTGTATCTTTCAGGGGGACGGTGAAAAAGGAAGGGACGAGGAAAGGAAGGTCGGCTTGGTAAGTTGTGGAATGTCCTGTACCGTTATTTTGAATACGATGTTATAGTTTTAAAAACGATGTTTATATGAAAAAGAATTATTTTAACCGGAGTTTAGCCGTTATTTTGTGTTTGAGTTTAACAATATCCTGCGACGATCATGTATCGGGCGGGGGTGACGGAGGTGATGGCGCATTGTCTGATTTTGTCATTGCTGCTTCTGTCGGGGATGCCAATTATTTGCTGATCAGCGATAAACTCGATGAGGGAAGTGTGTCGGCTAAAAATAACGGTTTGACCACAGAGAGCGGAACTCAATGGATTTTTTATCAGGACAAATATCTGTATCGTCTGGTATATAATCAGGGGAATGCAGGCGTAACTTCTTCGTATGTTCTGAATGAAAAAGGGAAAGCGGAAGAGCGTGACAATACGTATGAGATTAAACGGTTTACATCTTACGGTATTTATAAGAATTATATTATCACTTCTTCCACCGGTAATCTGGGTGAGAATATGTCCGATGGAAACGGTTTTCTGCCGAAGGGTTTTCTGTTGTCTTACCTGGATGTGGTCAATGAAACGTTTGCAACGAATCAAAGTGTCCTCATGGCAGAGAATTATTTGGGAAACGGCGAGTTTGTCACTTTGGCCGGTATTCTGCAAGCCGGTAATAAGATTTATTCTGCGGCGATTCCGATGGGATTGAGTAAGTACGGTGTAAAGGCGAATAACGGCGAGTATGTTAAGTATCCGGAGTTGGTGAAGACCGAATCGGGGGGAAGTGGCAGCGGTGCTTATGAGAAAGGTGAATTACAGTGGACACAGTATCCGGATGAAGCCTGGATTGCCATATATGCCGATGAGAGGTTCGAGAGTCCGAAATTAATCCGGACGGATAAGATCAGTTATGCTTGCGGACGT
>ERZ791893.508-NODE-508-length-28450-cov-2.422645_pt1 | contig 28450 bp, 2 predicted proteins | sample MGYA00510154_ERZ791893 | MGnify/ENA primary metagenome ERZ791893 (study PRJEB30046, sample SAMN00792068) | human gut metagenome | study: EMG produced TPA metagenomics assembly of the A metagenome-wide association study of gut microbiota in type 2...
CGGGTACGGGAACCACAACGTATCGCGGTCTCCCCAGCCGACAATATAATTGTCGTTGTATTCGTAATCTCCGTCCGGATCGACCTTCATCAATGAATATTCGACATTGTATTGGTCGCCGGCAATACCGAAACGGGTACATTCGGCTTCACACACGGCATCTCCCGTACTGATGGCCTCGAACTTCGTGGGAGGTTCGACCTCCTCGACATCGAAATAATGATGCCCGCGGCATCCTCCTTTTGTCTGGAATGTCAGCACGTATGAATATTGCTCACCGGCCGGACACAGGTGATTGAAAGAAATCGTATCGCTGATACCGTCTCCCCAGTACCGCTGTACCGTATCCCGCTCAATAGGATCCGTTCCGAGTCCTCCGTCCCTCAACTCAAAGACACATTTATACGGTGCTCCGAGTACTTCGATCTTAGCCCCCGTCTCTGCACCTTTACAATAATAATAGGTATCGTAAAGCTGCAATTTCGGCAAAGTATCCATATACACCGTAATCTTATTATTCATCTCCTGTGTACAGGCTCCTAAAAAGCCGACCACGGAGTATACCCCGGCTTCGCGTACGCTAAACGTAATCTCACCGCCATCGACACGGTACTGCCGCATCGGAGACACCTCCACGCCGTCCCGGAACAAGGCATATTCGACAGCCTTTTCGGTTCTACCCAGAGAAATCGTCGCCGTATCTCCTTTACAGAGGTAAATATTTCCGCCGTCGAGTTCCGGATAACGGGTAATATCGAATGCCTGCGGAGCCTGCCCGATAGCGTATGAAGGATACATGGTATCCCGGCAGAAACGGGCTTTGCTCACCGGATCGATATTGTCTACGATCACCCAATAGCGTCCCGGTTCGGTCTGGGGCCTGAACTGTATATCACTTTCCGAAGCCGACAACGTATCCAGCGCCTCTGCTTTCGAATCAATGTAGAGGTAATAATTCTGATTCGGTAATTTCCCGACCAGACTCACCTCCAGTTGCCCTTCGTTACCGCAGATGCTTGTTCCGTCCAAACCCGACAACTGGGGCATCGGTTTGTAATTGACGTTGATCCGGGAACTGGAAATACATCCCTTGTGATCCATATCCAGCACATAAGCATCGTAAGCCTTGTATGCCCCCAGGAAAATCCGGTCCGTATTGTTATCTTCCGTAGCGGTATAAGACGTCAGCGAATCCCGGTACCCGCCATCCATCAAACCGATCAATACATATTTATTATCCGCCTTCACCTGGGAGAGGTAAATATTTTCCCACTCGTTAATACAGGATTCTGCCGGAACATTGTCCAAAGAAGTGACATTTTCCATGGAAAGCACACCGGAACCGGGCTTTGTTACACCGACCTCGATCGTATCCAAAGGAATATCGCCACACACATCCCGTCCCCATAAAATATACCGGGAATTCTTGGTCACCCTGCCGGAAACATAAGGCTTGATCATCCGGGGTCCCACCGACGACCAGCTGATCGCAGAGCCGGTACCCGCAAGCACGTCACTCATCAAGGTATCGGTAGTGGTAACGTCTTTCAGATAATAGGACCAACCCTTACTGCTGCAAGGATAGATCAAATCGGTTACCGTAGCCGCAGTACAGGTGGGCCGCTGTTGTACCAGATCGCAGATATCGAGTTCTGTAATCTGCACATTGCCGTTCATATCAGCCTTACAATTCGTCGTTGTATTTTCAGCCTTCACCGTATATACACCGGTCGTATTGTAAACCCCGAATTTCAGGGTATCTCCCGTACCGGCCATTGTCGCAACAACCTCGTTATCTCTGTACAAGGTATAACGTACTCCTCTCTCGCTCGAGCGAAGGGTGATATTTTTCTCCTGTGCACAATCGGCGTACAGGGTAAATTCCTTCGGAGCTTCTTCGGCTTTTACCTCAAAATCCGTGGTCGTAAAACAACTCGTCTCGTCATTTTGGGCAAGTACCGTATATTTTCCGTTCTGTATTCCCTGAAAGGTTTTGGTGCCCGGTCCGACAATCGTATCGAAAGAAACGCCCTCCCGTTGCAATATATAGGTCACTCCCGCTTCCAGACCGGTATAGGTCAGATCGCTTCCTTCGCCCAGACTCAATCTGCCATAAGGATAGCAATAATATACATCCGGCTGAACCACCGGCTTCGGATTCCGGTTGAAAGTAAACCAATTCACCAGTGTCGGACAGCCTTCCCGTTCGGCCTTCACCTGATAGGTGCCGTAAGGTCTGGCCGAAAGCACCGTTTCAGCCACGCCCCCGTTTCCGGTAAACAACTCCGTACGCTCTCCGTTCGGAGCCTCCAGGAAATAAGTCACATCTCTTTCGGTCGGCGACAAAGCAAGTGTCGCATTCTGTCCCTCACAGGCTCCCAGTCCGTTGTTGACAACAGCGTCTACCTGCGCCGGAGGAACGACTTTACGTATTTCGATATCGACTGTATCCGAACAGGATTTTGTCAATCCGTTCTCGAACGGATAATGACCGTTACGGGTATATACGAATTTATACGTACCGGCTCCGAACTGTTTGTGGAAATAATCGTTAGGTGCATGGATCGTCTCGAAACAGATGTTTCTGTTCGACAAAATAGAGTAAGACATATCCGTCGACGTCGAGTTCAACTGCAACACCAGTTGCTTTCCGTCACAATATTTCAAAGAAGTAAGCTCATCGTGAGAAGGCGGCGCAATAAATTCGATCGGCTCGGAATAAGTGGAGCAATGATGATCGCCGGCAACACTCTCGGCCTTTACCCGGTAGACTCCGGCATCCCTGACAGGCGACTCCACCCGGAACGGAATGGCTCCCCCTCTGGAATTATTATACCGATCTTTTTCGACAAAAGAACCGCCGTTGTCCACACTGTATTCCAGCACATAATTGACTCCCGCCGTTGTCGGACTAAGCACTTTAATAGTCTCGCTCTGTCCCGGCAAAACACAACGCGCTCCCGGATCTTCGACCTCGGGTGTGCCGGGACTTTCCCGCAACAGAATATAAACGCTGTCGGTAATCACCACATCGTCGTTGCGGGCCGTCAGGAAGAACCAGCCGCTTCTTTCCGGCGTAAAAATCCACCAACCGGTATTCGGACCGGTAAAACCGTCTCCCCACCATTGGGTTGTCGTTACATCCCCGTCTCCTCCCGCGGTATAGGCGTATAGTTTAGTTTCTTCTCCTTTACACAGATACAAAGAATCGATACGGTCCTGTCCGTTCCCGTCCTGTATATAGGCGGTAAACGGACGGCGGTATACCTCAATCCAGATACTGTCACGCACTTCCTGTCCCATACTCGTAACACGCAGACGCAACCAGCCCGATTGCTTGGCGGTAAACATCACGGTATCCCCCTTCATTCCGCCCCATGAGGCATCGGCATATCCGGGAGCGTCGAACGACCAGTTTTTCTCGTACACATAGTCACCCCCTTTGGCATCCGAACAGAAAAACAATTCGTCGTTCTTATATACAATGGTATCGGTTGCTTCGAGATTGGTACAGCAATACCACAGATCGTAATATTTCTGGTAGCGTCCCCTGTATTCGATATATTCCGTCTTCCGCTTGATACACCCCTCGTGTTTGTGGGCATGGTACTGACGGATACAGTTTTCGGAATTACAATTCCGCGAACAGTAATGGTAGCCTATATGCTGGGCGACACAAGGACAGAACGGATATTCGTAATGCTTGTGTATGTCGGAAAAAAGAATTTCCGCCCGCAATTTACCGCCGATCACCCGGACGGTTACGTCATCGCTGTGTACACACCCGGCTCCGTCGGTTACCGTCACTTTATAAGTACGGTCTTCGTTCACCGGTGTCGTCAGCCGGTTGCGGAACGGATTGCTCTTATCGTTCTCATACCACTCCTGTCCGGCATCATCCGTCACCTGATCCCGGCAATAGTACAGGTCGTACCATTTTCCCCTACGGGCATGACCGGCCACCGTATACGTATTCCACTCCGTTCCCATATAAACACAACCGTGTGCGGCGGGATTGTAAGCATGGTACAGGTACGGGCAATTCGTCAGTGTACAGTTCGGACCGTGGGAATACCGATGCACCCAATCCGATCCATAGGAATCATGCTTGGCTGCACAAGGACAGAACGGCCAATAATATTGTTTGTGCACCGTCGTATTGGGTAAGGAAATCACTCCCGTCTGCTGCAATTCCGACTCTTTCTCCCACTGTACTTCCAGCGGCTGTACATAATTTCCGGTAATATCGACATGCAGCCAGGTCGTCAACCCTTTAGCGTCCAGATAAATATCCGCCGGATTGGTCGACACCTGGAAATTACTGGCTTTGACAGTAATATCTTTGGAAAAAGAAGTACTGCACATACCCGTCGGGTCGATCGCCTTGGCATAAAAAGTCGCCCGCTGGTTCGGAATAATAATATCCTTCGGATTACCGTCACCGATAAATTTATACCACAACTTTGCCGGATCCTGACGATATACCTCGTAAGTTACCCCCGGCTCCGTCGCATCTATCGTCAATGTTTTGGTATCCCCGTCCGTATCCAGCTCGGCACACAGGCTGCCGCTGGCCGAAAGTGTCTGCTCCTTGGGAGCATCCACATTGCGTATCCGGACTTTATTGGTCGTTCCCGTACAACCTTCACGTGTCTCCACATGCACCTCATATTCCCCTTCGCCGATATGCGACCAGCCGATGGGAGAGGTACGGTCGGGTTCTTTGTCCGGATCCGGTACCCCATTCTTATACAAGGTATAAGTCGCCCCTTCCATAAAACGGTCAACCTGTAATTCGGTAAATTCCGTATAAATCGTACCGTCGGCAAGCTTGATGTTGCAATTTACGGTATCTCCGTGCAGAGCCGACAACTTATGAATGGAAGGAGGAGGCAACATATACACGGAATCTTCGAGCGTAATGGTCGTCGTACAACCGTTGACACCGGTAGCCACAACCCGGTAACGCCCGTAATCCATATTTTCATAAATACGAGGCTCCCCGTCGGGAGGCGAATTCAATTCCGGAACGGCAAAGATGCGTACACCTCCCGTAAATGTCGTATAAGGCACATTCTGGAAGCCGCTTCCCTGATTGCGTTCCAACTGATACTGCACATCGTTTTCCCATTCTCCCAATACCAGGGTGGCGCCGCTGTTTCCCATACAATAGTAAGAGGAAATAAAAAAGTTCGGGGCCTTGGGCGAAGGCCATTCGTCGATATAAGGCCGTCCGTTCATTTCCTGGGAACATTCGGTTTTGGGGTTCGTGGCCATAATGTAGTAGATACCACCCGCCATATTCTCGAATTTCAGGGAATCGCCCGTACCTTTCAATTCCTTGACAAAAATACCGTAATCCCGGTATAATGAATAAGTTAACGTATCGGAAGAACCGGCTAAGGTCAAATTTCCCGTCGGCGTATGCCCGGCACAGTATTCCCCCTCTCCGGTGAATTTATAATGCTCGAAAACCTCTACATCCACCCAACCGCTGTCCAAGGCTGCATTACATACGTTATAAGCATATACCTTGTATTTATTCCGTTCCGTCACATCCTGGCCCTTCACTTCTACGAAATTAGTATCCGATTCGTATGTATGTTCGTTAAGTACCCACCGGTAATGGATGGGAGTCGTACCCGTCGTCGCTACCGAAAGTTTTTGTTCCATTCCGGCACACAAAAGCATGTTGTATCCTCCGACACCCTTTTTAAAGCTGACCGGAATCGCCAGATTTTCCAGACGCACAGGCTCACTCAGAGTACCCCCGCACTGGTTATAGGCCTTCACCTGATAGAGTCCCAGATCACTCTCTCCGATATGAAGAATATCGAAATCCTCCGAAGTCGTATTTTCATAATGCCCGTTATCATACAAAGGCAACCGGTTGAAATACCAGCGCAAACTATCGGTTGTCAGATCGGGTTCCACACCGAAATAGGTAATGGAATCTCCCACACAAGCCCGTTTTTTCAAAAAAGGATCCCGGTCGAAACGCGGACGTAAAGTCACTTTTACCCGAATCGGTCTGGATGTCTCCTTTTCGATACAATTATTATAAGCGACACAGAAATAATTACCGGCATCGCTTTCCTGAATATTCTCCAGACGAAGCACATTGCCTTCGGATTCCGGAATACGTACTCCGTCTTTCGTCCAGTAATACTGGTTTGCCGAACCGCTGGCCGTACAGGTCATTACAAGCGTACTCCCCTCACAGACCGTCGTATCCGGAAATACATACACTTCACTCGCCGGCCGGATAAAACTGGGCTTTTTTTCTACTTTCAATTCGATGATCTCACTGTAGGAATCTTCATCCGAACATTGGTTGGAAATCGCCCAACGGTAATAACCGGCATCCGACATCAGCACCCCGTTGATAAAAATAGAGGAAGAAGGCAGCAATTTGGAATTCTGTACCCTCCATTCTCCCGTACTCCAATCTTTATATAACTTCTCCAAATAGCAGGTATAAGATCCGCCTCCTGTAATTTTAGCCCTCAGTTCCAGGCGTTCGTATTCACAGGTCGTCAACACCCCGTCGACAACAACATTATCCCAGATGACCTGAGGGATATCGTATACCGGCAAAAAGACCGAATCCGAAACGATACCGCATTCGTTATAGGCCGATACCACATACAGCCCTTCCACATCTTCGGCGGGAGGTGTCAGCTTAACGGTCAGATCCCGGGTCGTATCGGGCAATATCGTCGTTCTTCCGCTTAACGTATCTATCCTTTTCCAGGCATATTGAATATCGTTTTTCTCTGCAGCAAAACTGGGTACCAATTGTACGGAACCGGTATTGATACAGGCATATTGTAAATATTCGTGAGCCGCCATCGGATTCGTCAGCCAGGGCGCCCGGTTGAGATCGATATGGAATACCTCACTGGTATCCGAATCACAACTATTCACCACCAGACAGCGATAACGTCCGGAATCGGTGGCACTGGTCGGATTCAATATCCGCAAGGAATCGGTCCCCAATCCTAAATACCTGGACGCATCTGTCAAATCCGTAAAGAAATTAGCCCCCAGCTTCTGCCATTTGTATTGCAGATTGGTGCCCGTGGCATGTACGACCAATAGAATCGTATCGCTGACACAGGTAATTTCCGTAGCACTTAACGTTTTTACCACCGGAGGTACACACGACATAGTCGCTCCGTCCCCTTTTCCTCCGGTGTATATCTGTCCGGCAGCCATATAGCCTGTCAACAGCAAAACAATGCACACTAAAAAGCGTCTCATACGCAATATAATTTATTTTCTTACTTTTTATAACAACGTATCGGGTGTTTTCCTTCCGTAGCCAGCGGATTTCCTACGGTCGCATCCGGTTCGAAAGACATAACACTAAAATAAGGATCCGTCGTATCGTAGCTGATATTAACATACCAACCGTTCAAATCCTTCAGCCACCAGCCACCTAAATTACCGTCGGCAGGAGGTACGCCCATCGCTGCCATAAAATTATCGAGTCCCGGTGCATACAAGCCCGGATTATACCCGGTACTGCATGGATCTGCGTCACTTACATAATCCTGTGTAGCCGGATCGCCGCACGGAGATTCTCCCTGTGTCGCATAAAAACGCCACAGCACATCCCACATCTGCTTCGTCGGAATAGCAAATCCCGGCGGGCACAAATTATCTCCGTTGGCCTGTATCTGCTTCCACGTATACAATCCTCCGGTAGAAGCACCGTTTACAAACACCTTCGAATTCACCATCATCCAGCAACGTCCGTCCGGTTGTTGTGCTACAGCATAGGAATTTCCGTCATTATCCGTTACTGTAGCCGGACAAGCCAAGCCGGCCACCCGAACCGCCAAATCCAGGATTTTTTCAAACGTACAGGCCCCCAATGTCACGGTTACCCGCACTTTACAGGCACCACCGTCATTCAAAGGAATCTCGGAAGTCAGATCGGTCCGGTTAACCGTCACGATATCTTTCGTTACTCCTGTCTGATTGGACAACAAATGCCACGTACTCTTCGACTCCAACCTCCATTCCACTTTTACATCTCCGGCAATTCCCAGGTCCGTCTGTAAAGTAACCGAAGAAACATACGGGTTCATCTCCATATAGCTGTTCCCTCCGTTAATGACATAGCCCGGTACGACTACCGTTACCTCGTTCCCGTATGACTCGGCATGTGAAGCAATACTTTGCCGCCGGAATTTATAAGTGTGATACAATGTCTCATCGATCAGGCAGGTATTCAGAGTCCAGTTCTGGGTATTGCTGTTGGGCAAAGCCTCCCAGCCTGCTCCCTCATCGTTCATTTCCCACAAATAAACGGTAGAAGCCGGGGTATCGTCTCCCGGCTCAACTTCCGTAATCGCATACGGCTGAGCGGCACATATAAGGGCCGTATCGGGGTTTCTGCCTCCCTGTCCCTCAATCTTTCCGGTAAGGATTGATTTCATCGGCACACTGCGTCCTCCCCGGAAACCGGAATAAGCATAACGCAATTCATCCGGCAAAGCCCTGGCATATACCGTATCTCCACGATACGACACCGCCATATTGTCGCCCACCAGCAAAGAACTGCCTGCGCCTAAAGCCTCCGAAGCAAAAGAACCGCCTTTCAGGATAAAGTTTTCTTTCGCAGCCGGCCAGTCCATTACCGGCCAGGGAATCGTTACATCTTCGTCTATCACAATCTCACACCCCCAATAACTTCCGCAATATCCGGATTTCGCCTGCCGGACGATGGTTGTCATCCGATTGCCTTTTTTATTGATGGTCTGCATCGGAAGACTTTTGGAAGCAATCACCGTATAATTTCCTTGTCCGACATCAAATATTCCATAAACATGTACCACCGTATCCGTCCGCCAGGAAGCCACAGACGACCATATATTCCCATCCCCGAAAACTTCCCCGTTGAAATTTTTTCCCTGCCGGGCATTGTAGTAAATCTCGGCTAGATTCCCCGTCATTTCCATAATTCCCCACTTGGAAGCACCGGCTTTATAGATATCGGAAGTCTCCGTCGCAAAAGCCCCGCATCTGACCGGTCCGAGATTATGCACTTTCGGACCGTTCATACGACCGGTATTGGCAGCATTGGCGATCAATACTTCCTCGTCTTCCGCATTGTCATTTTTCACGGTCGAAATATTCCAGGCCCGCAAAGAAGCAAAATTAGGCGTGCCCCACGCAAAAGAGCGGTCATTGGCCCCAATAGCCGGATTCCGTTGCCGGCATCCTTTTTCATATTCCATTTCACTGTGCGGACGCAAACCCGCCCAATCGCAATAAGCCCGGACATCATCGGGCGTCAGGTAATTACAGGCCACACTTTTTCCGTCGGCATCCGAATTGATCGGATCGTTTCCGTTCAGATCGAAACCGAAGATAACGGCCGTATCGTGAGTACGGAACCGTTCCTGCAAAATGATGCCGTTCCGGTAATTCGGCACATCCTTTTTTCCGAAAGCAAATTGCCCCGGAGCCAGATTGTCCAGGTCGTTTTCGATGCGTTTTTTCTGATCGGTATAGGTAATCCGGTTCAGGAAATTCACATACTGTTCCTGCGACACCTCATACTTCATCGTATAAAATCCGGTATAGCCCATCGGATACAAATCCGGCACCACCCATCTGTTCAGTACTCCCCTGTCTGCCGTCGCTCCCATAATATGCACCTTTACCTCATCGTCCGTATTTACATAAAAAGCAGAGTTGCATTCCTCGGAAACGAAAGAATAAGGAGAAATCCGATCCCCCAGGTAATAAGGCCCGTTAGGGACATACACCATTTCTACCGCCTGCACGGAAACCTCTATTTTCCCCTGACGGATATCCTCTACCGTTACATCGTAATACAGATTCAAATCCCCCTGCTTGAAATCCCATTCCAAAGACACCCGGGGAATGTTCAGATTCCCGTTTCCGGGTGTACGCCGGAATAAAAATACCCCCGCTACTTCCTGCTTGGATGTAATCTGTGTCGGCTGATAATTTCCGGCATATATGACGTCCATCCGCAACAAATTGATGTTCTCCGTTTTTACCGGCAAAAATTCCATCGCCGGGACATTTCCTCCCCCCGTCACCCGGTGTCCGTCCTCTTTCAGATAAGCATGATGCCACGGCTCATTCACTCCTACCCGCCGGTACTTTACGAATAAATACACGGCATCCCAACTCTCACTTTCCCGCCAGGAATGCTCCCAGGACAACGGGAACGTAATCAATGCCGTATTCTCCGTAATAGCCTGAACTTTCGCCTCGCCCCGGATACGAACATCATTACCGATTGCCGGTTGTAACCAAACAATCAGCAATAGGATTGCAATTATTATTTTTACCATAATTATGGGGAATATTATAAAATATTGACATTTTCTTGCAAATTTACTAACATTAACACATTTTTCAAAACATATGCTAATTTATTATCTCCGAAAATTTATCCCGGTTGTTATAAATTTTAGACATATCGTCCCGTTCCGCTCCTGCCGGGTCCGGATAAAGTTTTCCGTCCGAAGAGGAAATCTGCGGAATCGTAACGAATCCGTCGAAATTCACGTCTGCTTTATAGTATCCGAATTCATGAATCGCCTTCCAGATACTTTCATTCGCATTGTTTATGGTTATCAAAGCATTGTCGAATACATCCCCGACACACATTCCGAATACCGAGACTGAATTGATCTGGCCCAGCCAAACGACATGCAGCGTTGCATCCCCTTCCTTAACATAAATGTTCCCCAGCATACGCATATCCATCAGTACAGCTTCGTCACGGGTCATCGCCAGAGTAACCGGCAAGGCAGAACCGATAGCCAGATGGTTCCGGTGTTTAATGACCAGATGATATTTCGTATCGAAATCGACATTGGGTATGGGCAAGGCTTCGCTTCCCGTTCGGTCGACCACCGTTCCGTCATCCAACAACAGGAATTGACCGCTGAATGCTTTTTCTCCGTTGACGCTGTCTTTCCTCAATTCAAGCGTAACCCAATCGACACCTTTCCGTTCGCCCAATGCCGGCCATTTATTCCCCCACTGGGCATTGGGAACCTTATTATTGGTCCACAACGTACTGGCCATTTTCTTTTCATCTTTGCGATAAGCCCCTTCCAGAAGCACTTTCGTCCTGATAAAGACGGTATCCAATACGGTAACCGTACGTACAACCGTCTTCCGGCCCGGACAATAGGCATCTGAAACCGTAAAACGGTAAGTTCCGGCTTCCGTCGACTGGAAGAGACGCGCATCTGTCGTCAGTTTCAATTTCGAACTTGTACCGACAGACCCGTCCAGACGGGTGTATTCGACATAACTGTTCCACGGCTTGGTCCCCAACTCGTTCGGCATATATACCATAAAGCTCACAATCTTATTGGAAACAGGAACCACGAAATTTTGAATCGTTTCGTCCTCGTTATTTCCCGTCACGATCGGATGCCTGCCGGTTACCCGGAATCCCGGTGATTTGCGGCAATTCAATTTCAGCGGCTCATCGGCCGGTTTGACAACACAACCGTGCTTGTCCGTAATACTGATCAATTGATACGTACGATATGAATCCGAAGAATTCATCGTCTCATCGTAACTGAGCGCGTAAGAAATCGCATTATCCATCGTATTGCTCAACGACGTAGGCCGACCGATCATCTTTCCGTTGACATCATAAGCAATGGCCCGGATCGTAAAATTAAAGGCACCGGCACCGTTGGCTTCAAGTAACAGATCAGCTTTACCGCCGTGACAAATATCCGGAGTACTCAAACTCAACTTCGGTTCCGGCAGCTTATCCAACCGGAGATAAATCTGAGCCGAATCGGCACAGCCCGCAGATGTCTCAGCCCGGTACACCACCTTATACCTTCCCGCAGCACCGGACAGGATATTATCATCGCTCAATTTACCGTTGAGGTAGAATTTACCGATGGAGGCATCCGGATAAGGCTGCAGCAAATCCACCAGATTCACCTGTTGACATTGTCCGAAAACGGTATCCGTCACATTTCCGATACGTGTGCCGTAAGGCTGCTGTATCACGAAAAGCACATCCTCGCCCCGGACAATACCGGCACATGCATCCGGGTCCGTAAATTGAGAGGCAGATGCAATATAGAATTTCTGATCGGTAATTACATTCAGTTCGAAAATCGTATCGTTGGACCAGATCTCAACCGGTAAACTTCCCAATTCAGGAGCCGTATTTCCATCTCCCCTGCGCCGGATATCGATCCGCCACGGAGCTTCGCCTCCTTCCACTTTGACCCTCAACCGAACGGACTCGCCGCGGCAAACCGTATCCCGGCCGACATGGTCCAAAGAGACATAGAACAAATCATGCGGCTGTACGGTCACCATCACCTCACTCTCTGCGGCATAACATTTCGTATCCGTCGTAAAGATGTCGAATATCCGATACACTCCTTCCCGGTTCAATCTCAGGGTATCGCTATCGGAACCGGCTACAGAATGCAACACCTTTTCCTCCCCTTCGCGGGCCACATAATAATCCCAGCGGGTACAGGCCGGGACAGTCGTAGATACCACAACCTTCGCCACATCACCGGGGCAAATATAAGCCAGCGTCCTGTTCGTCCTCAGATCAACCTCCCGGTCTACCCGGACAATCACCGTATCCGTCAACACATAACCACAACTGTTTTCAACCATACACCACAACCGGCAACTATCGAAATCATAAGACAATTTCTCCATCGTACACTGCGCTTCCGACTCGATCTCACCTTTCTCCAGATAACCGACACGCTCGGCAACAGCGGAATTCTTCTTTATCGCATACCAATTGTATTTCAAATCCCCGCCCCGGGCTTTCATTTTCACGCCCAGCGTACTGTTTTCACAATACGGATTGTCGGCCTTCGGCTGAGTGATGACTGTCGGAATCGTGTCGATATGTAAATTCACATCTCCGGAAGTAACCGTACTGCAGGTATTGCTGACAACACAATAGAATACCCCCGTATTGGCCACTTTTTTCTCAATCTGCAACGTATCGCTGTTACCGGCCGGTATTGTCGTACTTCCACTCCGTTTAAACCACTGATAGGTATTATAGGAAGGCAGGTTTTGTACCGGATCCCGGATAATGACTTCCGTCTTTCCTTCTCCCGAACACACACTGACTACGGAATCTTTCACAAAATTCGCCAGTTTCACGGGTTTATCGATATACATATAATGTACCTTCGATCCCCGGCCGCATTTGTTCCAATAGTTCACCTCTATAAATCCGCCTTCATCCCGGGCCGTGGTATTGATGGAATAAGTCAGCGCATTGGTATAGCCCGGATCAACAACATTCCGTTTCGCCCACATTGTATAGATACGCGATCCGGCTTCCGGATCCGCAGCCGGTTCGAACTGCACGTTCAATTGTAACAAGGAGCCTTCACAATAATGCTTGCTGTCCACAGGCAGAACTGTCGGACGCAATGTATCGTCAACATACAGTCGGACAAGATTGAATTCCTTCTCTTTACAAGCATTACGCGCCAATACTTTATACGTACCCGCCTCAGCATACGTAACCGAATCGATCTGCAATTTCTGATCCTGCTTACCGCTGATCAGCCGGTCATTCCGGTACCAATACAGCGTATCCCGGCTCTCGATATTCAATTCGAATGCCGAACCGGCACAAAGGGTATCGGTACGATAAGTAAAGCCCGTCACATCCGGTTCCCGGTTGAATTCCAGCCGTACCGTATCGAACAAAGCACCGCAACTGTTCCATGTACAGCAGACATAGTCTCCGGCATCTGCCGCTTCGGTTACATTTTTCAATGTCAATACGGGCGTTTTGGCCAAAGTATCCGTTGATCCGGCCTTGTACCAGAAATAGTTTTCACCGACGGCCAGACTGGCCAGTTTGACACTGTCGCTTGCCGTGCCGCAGACCATCTTATCGACCATCTTCTCCGGCATACGAACGACTTCCCGCACCGATACCGTTATCGTATCGATGTCGATGCTCTTACAATAATTGGAGACGGTACATTCATAAACGCCCATATCCGCCATCGTCACGCTGTCGATCACATAAGAAGAAGAATTGCCGACAATTTCCCCTTTCACAAGCACATCTCCCTCATCCGTATGAACAATACGGTCGCGCGACCTCCACTCGTAATGCAACAAGCAGCCGTAAGCCTGAATTCCCAGTACAGCCAATTCACCCGTACAAACGGAAACGTCATGCGGCTGTTTGATCAATTGGGGCGGATTTACGGCAACGATATTCACCGTTCCGGACATTTCTACCTGGCACTTACCGTCGGTAGCCACTACTTTATATTCATTTCCGATATCACTGTTCTTATCACAGGTTTTACCCAGCAAGTTCGACCATTTCAGCTTACCGCCGCTGGTTCCCGTCAGGGTCTGTCCCGGTACCGGATTATTGTTACAATACAACTGATATGTCACCTGATCGGACTGGCTGCTTTCCAATATCACAGAACCTCCCGGTGCTGCCGGCATTCCGTCGGCACCCAAATAACAATATCCGTCGTTCTCTGCAATCAGCCGGTATCTCTCAAGTTTAGAAGCCACATACAAATGCACCTCTGCCCCCATCCGGGCTTCTGCCCTGATCGTCTCCCCGCTCGCCACATCCAGAATATCCTTGGAAGCGATGACATAATAGTAACCCGTATCACACTGTGAACCGAAATCGATCGTCTTCCCCGAACCATCGGCCGAAGCCACAAAGTCTACCTTTTCACCCGCACGGCGGAACAACTCGTAATGCGTGCCCTTTTCACTACCGGAAAGGCGGAGCTTACGACATTCTCCCGCCTCACACATGTAAGGCGTACCGATAACCTCCAGATCGAACTCTTCGACCCCGACCTCTTTCACGACAATACTATCGACGGCCACACATTTGAATGCACCCGGTCCTGTCTGGAAAGTCCATACCATATATGTCCCGGCTTTATAACGGATACCCGTTGTGCTCAAATTGACAGCATCCCCGTATTCATTGGCAGCCGCATAGTAAATCGTCTTATTCGGATAGTCCTGTTTGGTACCGATCTGATAATATACTCCCGGACTGGTCGGTCGGGGTATCGTAATCTCAACCCCGTTTCCTCCCTTTATATAAGTATACTCCTTAATCACATGCAATTCCGGTTTCGGATTCAAAACGACGTTCAATTCGCCGTCAAGCATAGCCGTACAGGCATCGGATACCCGGGCCAGTACTTTGTAATTACCGGGCTCGCTTACCTGAGCAACCACCAGCGATTCCCCTTCTCCGTAAGCCGAATCCCGCTGAACCACATCGTTCTTTACCAAATGGTATTTCACACCGGCCTGCGGTTGCAACACGACCACCTCATGACTTTCCCCTTCACACAACTGCCCGTTCCAATCCGTAGCAATCGAGCGTACGTCCGGAGCCAGACTCATACACCGGGCCGGATATTCGGCATCACACTTCCGCGTTTTACTGGTAGCATATAACGAATAACATCCGATTTCCGTCTGCGGCTTAAAGCTCAGATTACTCGTCGGAGCATCCCCGCGTATCGTATCTACAGGATGTCCGTTTACCATCAGATAGTAATCCAGCAAAGGCACACGCGGCTGATGTAAACTTATCGTAATGGAACTCCCCGCTTCCACACAGGTATCCGTACCGACGACATGCGGATTCTCCGTTGTACGGTCCTTAATCAACCGGAGTGAGTCGATAAAATATGTACACTGGGAAGTATCTACCGTCGCATACAACATCGCTACCCGCTGATTCGTATTCATCGTTACCGATCCCAGATACAGTTCGGATTTTCCGTCTCCGATCGCTTCAAAAGTTTCTCCGCCGAAATTCAGGGTATAAGTAACCCCTCTTTCACTGGTGCCTAAATTGAAATCATAACTGTCCTCGTCACAAACGACACCGTCCCTGTAACGTTTCAGACTTACCTGCTGCGGAGCAGCCGCATCGTATACCCAGGCCGTATCCATAGCAATGACGGAATCACACGCATTGGAAGCATACAGAATATACCGGCCGGAAGGCAACCGTTTACCGCCGATCTTATTCCACGTCAGCTCGACATAAGGTGCTCCCTCCTTCTTCTCCGATACCGAAGTTTCGTTGGCGATATAATATTTCCAGTCGCGCTCCGTCTTGGTTGCCGTAATCGTCACTTCTCTTGCCGATGCTTCCCCGCTACAGTTATAACCATCTACTTTCAACTCGGCATTGGCCGGACGGTCGTACAATACGACACTGCCGTCCATCCAGGCGGAACAGGTTCCGTCCCCTTTCACGGCATACACCGTATAGTTACCCGGAGTCTTATATTTTTTAAAGTTAACCCCTGTCTGCGAAGCCGTTACCGGACCTTCCACCTGATAGAAACCATCCATATAGAGGTAATACTTCACACTGTCTCCTTCATATCCGCCGGAAAGCGTCACCTGTACCTCCGTAGCACAATCCCCGCCTCCGTTTGCATTGACAATCGGATAGACTTTCGGTTTGGTCAGACGGCGGATAGACATTTCCGCTACGACGTCGGCACACTGATTCTCGATATAAGTACCGGTCACGAAATAGTCACCTGCCGGCAACGCCTTGTAATATCCGGCACTGACACCGTACAGGGTATCCAGAGCCTGACTGTTGGCTTTATTGTACAATACATATTCGGCCGTCGTTTTCAACCCGGCGAGATACAATTCACATCCCGTCTCCTGTATATCGGCATCCTGGCAATAATCACAATCGGACACCTCTGCTTTAGGCGGCACATCACTGACGGTAAACGTATCGTAATATTTTTTCGCACACAACCCTTTATACGCCATCTCTATCTTATAATGGCCGGCCGGCTTCCGCCCGACGAACTGTATGCGCCCGCCGTTTCCGTAAATGGTATCCAAATAGGTATCCGTATCCGTATTTTTTAACATGTAATATACATGCTCCTCGGAATTGCTTATCGTAATCTCATTCGACCCGGCAGCACACAAAGCCCCTTCCGGCACTTCGACATCCAACCGGACATTCGGGAAAGGATATTCCTGAACGGTAAAGGTATCCGTCGTCCAGCACCCTCCCCACAATCCGACACGCTCGCTCTTAAATACATAACGACCGGCCGGAACGGTCTTGTTAAACACCGTTGCCGAAGTCATACTATCGACAGGCACTCCGGTATCGGCATTTTTCAAGGTATAGAGTACGCCGTAAGTCTGTCCGGAAATATGCACCTGCACTCCTTTCTCATTCTGACAATATTCCAACTGTCCGACAATCGAATCCTGCGGTACGCTGTTCCGTACCGTTGCGGTCAAAGGTTCTGACGTACAGGTAGTCAACGGATCGTATGCCACCAACGCATATTCTCCGTTGCTGACATTCCGGATCAACGTATCGCCGGCAAAAGCTTTCACCTGATAGGATTCAGTCATTCCGGCCAAAGTATATTGATAATCGGATTTTAACCCGGTCAACTGAATCGAGGAAATCCGATCCGGCTGGCAATCGATTACCTGCATCGTATTCTCTGCCAATACCGGCAACGCAATACCCGGGAATTCGAAAGCACCCCGTTCCACGGTACAATTTTCCCGTCTGGCAGACACATAATAATCCGATCCGGCAGGCACCTCCGCAAATACCATTTTACCGTCGATATCCGTCCCTTTATATCCGGACTTACCATCCAGCGTATACAGCGAATAAACGGCATTTCCTTCCCATTCCTCCAGATACAACATCGCCGTATCTCCCTCGCACTTATTGGTAACAATACCCTGCAACTCCCCGATCAACGGAGCCGCTGCAGCCGTGATCTTGTCTTTCAATTCCCGCGTACATCCGTCCCTCTCTGCCGATACGGTATACACTCCACTGCCGACTTGTGCAATATCCCATTTCACTTCCGCATCCCCGGGCAATACCGTCATCCCGGCATCCACTCCGTTGTATTTCAGCATATAGCTGGAACCGCTCTCCGGTTGTTTCACCACGATCGACATCAGACTGTCGATACAAGCCTTCCCTTCATAATCCAGATTTACCAACGCCGGTAACGGCCGCTCCGTAATCTCGATCGTATCCAGCATAGGCAGATTGCAATAGTCCGTCCGTATCCGGTAAGTACCGCTCTTATAGCGGCCTCCGAACAACATGGGACCGGAACCGATACCGGACAACTGAACACCCTGCACATCCTTGAAATTTTCTTTAACGATATCCCAGGTCTGCAGATAATAAATCACGCCTTCCTGTGTTCCGGTTATTCCGAATTGTACACCTTCGTCTCCTTCGCAATAACTCAGGACATTCCCTTCCGTATAGATCTTATAGAAAGTCGGTAATTCCCGGATATGATACCGATGGCTCATCACACTTTCGCAACCTTCGGCATTCCGGGCCCGGATGGAATAAATACCCAGGTCCTGATAATAGCCGAAAGTCAGCTTACCGCCCCCCTCCAATGTTTGCAACGGTTCCGTATCATCATCCTTGTACAAGGAATAAGTTACGCCCGTAGCTGAAGTGGCCAGACCCATCAAATGAGGCATTCCGATACATCCGAGTGTATCGCCGAGCAAAGTCATGTCCGAAGGCGCATAGGAAATCCCCACATTGAAATACCCCTTGGCAGCCGAACAGGTTCCGGCATTGGCATAAATATCAAACTCGTTACCGCTTGTTCCGGTCACCTGAATCACACCATTATAACAGATCGTGTCGTCTTTCAGGTGCATAAAATCGCCGATCTTATTCCCCAAGGCATCACGCAACTCATATTTAACCAACGGATCAGCCCCCACTGCTATGATCTCCCCGCCGTCAACCCCGGCTTCATTGTTACAGTATTTAAAAGCCGTCTTCGGCAATGTCAGGCTTCCGGGATCGGCAATAACCGTCAATCCCTGCACGGTATCGCTACATTGCACACTCGGGTCGTAAGCCACCAGGAAGTAATTTCCGACAGTAACCGGATCGGGCAAAATCAGAGGGAAATCTTCCGAGCCCCCGGCTTCTCCGACGATCTCGTTTACATTATCTTGCTGGTAAATCGAATACCTCACTCCAAACTTCGGATTAACGATCTTCACACGAATGGCCGTCTCACTGATACAATGATCGTGCATACCTTCCACCAACGGATCAATAACCGGGCGGGGCTTGGAATTGATATCCGCAAACCGGGCCATCGTATCGATACACCGATCCAAGGCAGCAACAACCTGATAATGTCCTGTGCCGTATGTTCCCCTGAATTCCAACCGATCTCCTGTTCCGGTCTTCTGTTCCACAAACACCGGATTTTGTCCGGCAATCTTGCTGCCTCTCAGCAAACGATAGGTAACATCGGTTTCCGAATGGCCGAGATATAGCGTATCCTTCCGCTCTCCCTCACAATATTCCGTAAAATCACCGGTCCTGAGGGTATCGCGCTTCGGAGCCCGTCTGATCTGGAATACAGGAGTAGTAAATACACACTGTGTATTTCCTTCGACCTCCGTATAATTCTTCGTTGCCTTCAACTGGTAATAACCGGCATGTTCTGCATCTGCATAAGCATTAACCGGGAAAGAAGCAGCGTTGCCGTCACCCGTCACCTGCCCCCTGGAGGCATAAGCCACCGTTACCTGGGGACGCCAGAACAATTCATATACGACACCGGCTTCCGTACCCGAAAGTCTGACAGCCGTATCCGCTCCCGGAACAACACAGGTTAACGAACCGTTTTCCAGGAATACATCCGGTTTTTTACGTACCCGTATCCACACCGTATCGAGTACTTCCTGTATATGGTCTTTATAGACAGATTGCACCTTCAGAGTGACAAAGCCGTCCTGATTACCGTTCCGGATATATGTAATTTTACTCTTATGAGCCACAGGAATGCTGTCCGTATAAAAATCATCCGTCCACGAGTAAACGTAATCTCCGCCGCCGCCGGTTACAAAAGCACACAAACTGACATTGTCCCCCTCGCAAAGATACAAGGTATCGATCGGGGTAAAACAATCCGAAGCCCTTAATTCTGCCGCCAACTCCTGTCCTTCCACATTTACCTGCACCATCCCTTCGGCCGAGCAATAGTCGTCCTGTACGGTAACGGCATACAATTCACCCTTTGTCAATATCTCCGTCATCACATCATACGAGCCTTCGATCGGCGTATATTTACCGGCAGGAGCCCAGACAACTTCCGGTGTTCCCATGGCATTCTCTATATTTACCCACAAATGAGCCTTCGTATTGACAATGATCAAGGTATCCGGTATAACGCTGATTTTTAATTTATTGGCATCTATTTTAACCTCATTCCCCATATTTTGTATACACATATCGTGCGTATCCCGGGCAACAACATAATACGTCTCGTCTTTTGTCAGGGTCACCGGCCAATTCAGATACTTACCGTCTCCGAACATCGTATCCAGCGCTACACTTGAAGAAGCCGCATAAAGCCTGTATTCGGTTCCCGGCGTAGAGCCTTCCTGAACAACATAATGCCGCTCCCCGGTTTCTTCCTGACAGAACACCCGGTCGCCGCTCAACAGCCAGAGATCCAATTGAGGCAAGTCGACTACCTCTACCTGGCCCATATCTTTTTCACAACCGTAATTCGTAACGGCATGTACGGTATAGACACCGCCTTTCACCTTATCCCAAAGAATCAAGTTTCCGGACTCGGTTCTGCCGGTTGTTTCCCCGTCTTTATACAAAGTATATTGACAGGTTTTCTGACTATTGGCCAATTGCAACACCACATCACTCTCCATACCGTAACAGGCCGTCGTATCGCCGCCTACGGCAAACAAATCGTAAGCCACCGGATAAGGACGCTCAGCTATCGTATCATTTTCTCCGATTTGCACCTCACAACCCGATACTTTATTTCTGGCAATCAGCCGATAAGCATCCGGAGCAATATTCTCCCATACCAACGGAGCTCCCGTTCCCGGCAGCGGAGCCCGGAAGGTCACCCAGCCTTCCAACATCGCCAGTTTCCGGTAAACCTGCAACTCGTATTCCACATCCTGTGTTTCCGTCTGCGCCAGTTTCAACGAACCGTACTTTTCTCCGGTACACATCGGGTCTGAAACAAAGAAATCGAATTGCTGCGGTGTCGGCTTCTGATAAATGTATATTTCTCCCTGCATCGTAGCGGTACAGGTCGTCGTCCCTTTTCTGGCAGAAGCTTCCACATGGTAATACCCTGTTCCCCATCTGCCGAAAGTCAGATAAGGCGTGCTTACCGTATCCCCGTCGATTGTTCTCAGGGTCGTATATGACGTTTCATCCAGCTTATTCCTGCGCTTCAACGTATAAGTTACTCCCGTCTCAAACCCGCTGAGTCTGATTTCCCGGAAATCTTCGGCACAATAACCGCCGCCGCCCTGAATTTCATATGCAACGGGCGTAATCACTTCTACCGTTGTCTTGGTTGTAGCACCCTCCACACCGCTGCATTCATTCTGTATATAACAAGCATACTCTCCTGTTGCATCATGTGTCACATTAGACAGTTTCAGGGAAGAAGACCTCGCTCCGCTGATCGGCTCCCCGTTTTTCATCCATGTATAGGTAATCGGAGCCACCCCACTCGTACTGACCGAAAGAGTCAGGGTACTGCCGACACAAAGCTTCGCTGCCTGATCCGAAAGATCACGGGTAAAACGAGCCTTCTCTTTTATATTCAGATACACCTGATTACTGGAAGTCACACCCGGACAATCGTTCTGTAATTTCACATAATAGGTCCCCCGGTCGGCATATACCGCATTATTAATGGTCATATGCCAGGTATGTGTTCCGCTGAAATGCCCGTCGTCTGCCAATTGAGTATTTTCACGCACCCAGAAACACTTTACTTCTCCGGCATCCGACGTATAATCGATCTTCATCTCTACGGTAGCTCCCTCACAATAATTACCGCCGTCATTCAACTCGACAGGCATCGTAATTTTCGGACGGGATTTCGTACGTACCGTATATTGCTTGATCTGTTTTTCCGGACAGGAATGTTTAGCCCAGCAAATATAAACTCCGGCATCCGCCTCTTCCAGATTGGTAATCCGGTAACTGCTACTGCTTCCGGACAAGCGTACACCGTCTTTTTCCCAATAATATTGCAACGTCGGAGTCGGATTCGTTACATTCCCCTGTGCCACCATCAGCAACGAATTACCCACACCGGCACATACGGTCGTATCCACTAACTCGAAATCAGCCACAATGGGTTGCTCTACCGTCAAGCGGAAAAGCTTGCTCCGGGCAGAATCACACTGATTGGATACCCTCCACTGGTAATACCCGTCATCGAATGCTTCTACCATATTAAAGGTATAGCTCGGAGAGGTCTGCTCACGCATCATACGCCGTTTATCGCTCACATAATTTCCTTTATTATCGACATTTACCTGCCAGAGCGAATATTTATAGGTACCACCGCCTTCTACTTCCGTCACCACTTCGACACTTCCCCGGTCGCACACATAAATATCCGACGGCTGCTGTACAAAACGCGGAGCCTCCCAGATTTCCTGGAAAGTAGTATCGTAAGCCGAACCACAGAAATTTTCCGCCTGCACCATATAATAACCTTCATCCGACTCCTTGCACGGCTTCACCGTAAAGGAAGAATTATCGTAATCTACCTCCGGCTTGCGTTGCGAGAAATTGATACCGTCTTTCGAATAATACCATTTCCAATGCAGATTCGTTCCTTGTGCAGTTCCGCCGTGCGGAATATCCGCATTCGTAATAAAGGTAAATTCCGTCTTCTCACAAACCGGAGTACCGACAATCGGATAAGCCGACAAATCCGGTGTTCCTCCTTTGACAAGACGGATTTCCCGGCTGTACGTATACCCGTAATTGTTACGTATCTTGCAGCGATAACGGCCACCGTCATCAGTCAATATCGATTTAAAAATCAAACGGGCCGAATCCTGTCCGGAAACATGGGTATCTCCGACAACCGGCTGGAAAGTCTTCCATCCTCCCGTTTCAAAATATTTTTCCCAACTGTAAATCAGATTTTCCGATTCCAGCACAGATACCCACAATACAGCCGTATCGACATTACATCCCAGCAATACATCACACTGATCGAGAATCTGCGGCAGGTTGTTCGGCAACACATACCCGTCGTCATTACCACCGGCATAAGCCGTATTCTCACGCACATAGATCATTCCGTTCAGCTCTACCGTACATTTACCGGTTGTACTGACCGTATAAGCCATCGATTTGGTCAAAGAAGAAGCTGCCAACTCCAACGGATTGATATTGCGGTAATAATTACTGCCCACCAGCCAGGTCACCGGCTCCGTCGCCGAACCGTTCACTTTAGCCGTCATCGTCAACCCCTCTCCTTTTTTCAGGTGGTGGATTGTCTCCACTTCCAGGCGTGTCTTTACAACAGACACGGATACCGAATCGGTAACATAACAATCCCCGTCGGATACCACCAACTGATACACACCGTCTTCCTCAATCCGGGCCTCGGTTACCGGACTTACATAATTTTTCAGTCCTTTCCCACCCCACAAATAACTATAGGTAATATCCGGTTTCAATTGGGAATTGTCCGCTTCCAGGCGTATATCTTCTCCGTAGCAAACAGAGGTTTCGTCCACCTTAATCGAAGATTTGGGCAATTCCTTCACCTTCATATAGGCCCGCTCGGTCGTCAGTGTCTTATCGTTATTGACATCCGTAATGATACAATAATAATAACCCTCGTCTTTCTTCGTTACCGATTCGAACTTACACAACGGAGAAGAAGGGAATTCCCGGCTCTCTTCACCGACCTTTACCCATTTATAGCGGTAAAAATCATCTCCGACCATCGGTACGTACAACGTTGCCACATTGCCCTCACACACTTCATCCGTCAATACAATCGGTTTACAATAGGCACCGGAACCTCCCGTCACAAAACCGTCGTCCTCTCCTCCGGAGAAGGTTCCCGTCGTCTTCACAAAAAAGCGGCAGGTATCGTATCCGATACAACGGCTGTCGTAACGCTCCACAATTGCAAAGCCATCGTCAATCACTCTGTACTTCAACGTATCACCCGGCTGCATTTCTACCATATAATCAGGGGCATTATTATAATAAAAACGCCACATAATCTCATCCCCGTCCGGATTATCCACGCCGATCGCCACATTCTCCGGTTTCGGTAAGAAAACCACCGGCTGCACGTAAATATCCGGCTCGTATATCTGCATATCCACCGTATCGTAGGTATAACATTCTCCGAGCGAAGCTTTGACAATGTAACGCCCTGAATTTCCCATCTTTGCCGTAATCTCATAATCACGGGCTGTAAATGTAATGCCTTCCCCAAACCATTCGTAAGCATAAACATCCGAACCGTTTACCTTCTTATTTTCCGTAGCCAGCGCACTGATCGTCTCCTCACTGCCCCGGCAGAAAATATCTTTCAACCGGTTGGCATTGGGTATGGAGATTTCAGCCAACGGACCGTTGATCATGGTGACGGTAGCCGTATCCGTACTGACCGTCTTTTTAAAATTATCCTTGATCGAAGGATCGGCTACAATACAATAATACTCGCCGGCATCGTCCATACTATTTGCCCGCAACACCAAAGTAGACTCTTCACTCAATACGGTCCGGCTTTCATCGCCGACCTTATACCATTTGTAATTCAACACCCGTCCCAGTTCTGCCGTATACAGCGGAATAACGATATCCCAACCCCGGCACACATCCAGTTTATTTTTCAGCAACCCTACTTTCAATTCCAGATCCGAAGCGACAAAACCATCGTCCTCACCCCCGCCGAAAGTCTGCGGATACTTGACAAACACTTCGGTCGTATCGAATCCATAGCAACTTCCCTGTTGGAAGCATACGATAATACGGGTGTCTTCCGTTACGTTGATAACGGCAGGATTGTCCGATGTCAGGGAAGTACTCGGATACACCCGCTTATGCCAGGTAAAATTCCCCGTCCCGTTGGCTTCTGCCTGAATCGTTATATTTCCCGATGCCGCCAACTGATAAGTCGCAGGAATCCGCACTTTCGGAGAGGATATATTGAATTTAACATGCACGGTGTCCTGACAGCCGTCTTCTCCATCCTTCACCGTCAGTAAATAAACACCGTCCCTCAACGGCCGGGCTTTGATCACATCCTCGCTCATCAATTCGAAATTATCCCCCGACCAGGTGTAGGTCACCCCGGAAAACTCCCCTTCATTTTCCAAACCTCCGAACAATACCGTCTCGCTTCCCAAACACGTATTCCAATCGGTCGAACCGTCTTTCTGCTCAATCTTAGCCACCGGACCGTTCTCAATAAACACCTGGATGGAATCCGTATAATACATTTTCGGTTTACTGTCTTTCAAATCTTCCAGATCCGAAATAATACAGTAATATTTTCCGGCCTGATCAAATCCCATATAGTCGATATCGAGTTCCGCTGCCGTACCCAATTCCGGACCGACATGTCCTTCCGTATCGTCTTCCACCCGGTGCCAGCTATAAGTATAACGTCCCAAACCGCTGATACCCGCCTTCAAAGACAGGCGGTTGTTAAGACATAAATGCAGGGTATCTATGGTCGGCTCAAGCCACACGTTGGTGGATACTTCCAATACGCTGAAACCGTCATCTTCCCCTCCGTAATAGGGTTCCAACTGACGTACCCGGATATAACAGGAATCATAAACGGTACATCCGTTTCCATCCGTCGCCCGGGCAATCGCCCAACCGTCCCGGGCCACACTGATCCGGTCGCCGCTACCGGGAATCAGAGCGTTCGTGGCTATTTCCCGGAAACTCCATTCTACCGTAGTTCCCTGCGGGATATCGGCATTGACCTTATAAGAAGCATTGGGCGCCGGTAATTGCACACGGTCGGGCAATCCGATTACGGGAGAATTTACCTGTATCGCTACCGAAGCCGTATCCGAACAACCTTCATTGCTGACCCGTACCGTATATACGGCATCGGCCTGAGGCGAAACGGTAACAATCGCATCCGTTGCATTCTCTGCTGTAATGCCCTCTCCGGTCCAATGGTAAGTAACAGCTCCACCGGCTCCGTCAGCCGAAGCGCTGGCATCCAACGAAACTTCCCCGTCAATACAAACGACTGTTTGAGTCGGCGTAATCTGCGCTATCGGACCGATCCCCACCTGCAACAGTAAGGTATCGGAATACAGCACTCCCGTTCCGCCGGCAGTCCCGTCCAGCCCGGAAGCCGTACAGAAATAACGGCCGCCGTCGTCCCGTTTCACATTAAACGTATATTCGGCTCCTTCATATATCAATTGCGGATCACCTCCCGGTACGAACTTCCACCATATATAACTGAAATTCTCCACTTCCGGATAAAGGATACGGAAAGTCAACAAAGAATCCGGACAGGCATTGATCAACTGCAATTCTCCGGGGATTTTCGGTTTTATCCGGGAAAGTGTAAACCCGTCGTTCTCTCCTCCGTTAAATGTCGGAGCGAATTTCACAAACACCCGTGCCGTATCCCGGCCCATACATCCTTTCTCACTGGCGATAACCGTTACATAACCGGTGGAATCGAAGGTCATATTCACTTCTTTTCCTGTCTGCGCATCGGCGACACCGTTTTTTCCCCACTCAAAAGTCGAAACGGCTGTCTCCGCCCGGAAAGTAAGTTCTTTTCCTTTTTCCAGGGAAGTCAGTGGCGGATAAATTTTAACCTGAGGTTTCACAACCGGAATGGTAATCGTATCTTCCGACCAGCAACCTTCATTTTTTGAGGCCCGTAAGGTAAAATGCAAAGCATCGCCTACCTTTACCTTTATATTCGGAGTACCTTGTCCCGACACAATACCTTCTCCCGTCCATAATAAAACGTCGGCAACTTCAGCACCGCTACCACCGAAAAGCGTAGAACTGTGGATATCGATGATTTCTCCGTAACAGGCCTGTGCAAGCCCGTCCCTGTCGATAATGGCCTCCGGACCTTCATCTACCGTCAAGGTCAGGGTATCGGAATAAATGATCGTAGCCGGATCCTCCGGATCGACAGCCACGCAATAATATTTTCCGTAATCATTGGCTCCGGCGTGAAATATCGTATAGGAAATACTGTCGCTCAAACCCGTCTGATCCGGAGCCCCGACTTTACGCCACTCGTATTTGTAATTATCATACCCCAGATTGTACACGGAAAGCGTAACATCCCGGCCGATACACACCCGGGGAACCGTAGACGTTACCCGCAGACTCGGATAGGATAAAGCGAAACCGTCATCCGGAGCCGCCGGATCTGCCGAAGGCACGAATTCCCGGATCATAACGATACAGGTGTCGTAAAAACTACACCCTTCTTTGTCCATTTTAACAACAACCAGCGAATCGCCTTCCTGAATATTCAGATAGGCTGTCGGGCCGTCTCCACTGCCCTCCTGTACGGCACGGGCCGGGTCGGCATTCGGATACCACGTCAGAATGCCGCCCTCCGGACGGGCAGCCACAAACTGCACCTGATCCGTAGCTTGCGGCAGAATCAATTGCGAAGCAATATCTATCGTACGTATAATGGTAGGGATGTAAATATCCGTTGTATCCCAGCAGCCGTCCATCCCTACCTCCAATTGGTAGAATCCGTTTACGCCCATTTTAGCCGTCAGTTCGGACGAATGCTGTCCACTGACGATACCGGAACCCGTCCAACGGTATTCAGTCATCGGAGATGCCTGTAAAACATCCCGTCCCTTCAGGGTTACCAAATAACCACCGCACTGTCCGGTCAGAGCGTCCGGTTCCGTTATTTCTGCGACAGGTCTGTATTTTACAACCACCTTTACGGTATCCGAATACACATAGCCGTCGGCTTCCACATCATAAGCCCGGCAAAAATACTTCACGCCGCTGACAGCCGTCACTTCTGCCGAAGCAATATGCATAATGCGTCCCGTATCTACCGGAGATACAGAAGCACCCTCTATTTTCATCCACTCGTAGGTATAACCGTCATACCCTCCGTATGCAACTTCCAGTGTCAACGGCTGACGGGCACAAAGAACCGTATCCGTCTGGATAATGTCCAGCGGTTTACGACTGATTACATAGCCGTCGTTAACGGATGTCGTATAAGCAATCTTAGGCAACCCGATGATCTGACAGGTATCGCTGTTGCTACACTGCAAAGCATCGGCTGTCTTTACCTCCAGAGCCACGACAGTTTTTCCCTTCACGGCCTTAAAAGTATAGCTTTTCGACGTAGCTACCCCCGCATTTGTTCCATTGGTCCAGGAATATGTGTAATTATCGCCGACAGCTGAAGATTGGAGCGTCACATTTTCCCCCTCGATAACATAACGGCTTTCCGGCAACAACACCTCGGGACGCACCATCGTCAACTCGACGGAATCTTCCCGCACACAACCGTTATTGGTAATCATCGCCCGGTAAACG
>ERZ791893.513-NODE-513-length-28241-cov-4.271057_pt1 | contig 28241 bp, 21 predicted proteins | sample MGYA00510154_ERZ791893 | MGnify/ENA primary metagenome ERZ791893 (study PRJEB30046, sample SAMN00792068) | human gut metagenome | study: EMG produced TPA metagenomics assembly of the A metagenome-wide association study of gut microbiota in type 2...
CGGTTTTTACAAGTTTTTAAACGTTTTATTTGAAATAGCACAATAGGTTAAATTAACAATAACAATAAGAAATTGAAAGGTGATGAATGTGGGAAAAGGAACGAACAAGAAAGGCAAAAAAGTTGCAGTTCCAAAAGCCAATATCCAAGAATTAAATGCTTCCAGAGATGGCGGACAAATCGCCCTCAGAGGCTACTCGTATCAATTCTTGTATTCGTGCTATTTAATTCTTTCGTCATCAAGTCCGGGCATTTCTTTTCAGCTTGAGGGAATTGAAGATATTGATTGTATTAAGCAGAAAAATGACAGCAGTGATGTCACGCATATACAGCTGAAATATTCCGTCAACAAACAGGATGCCAGCTTTTTGCCTGATGTGCTTAAAAACTTTCTTGAAGCATATTTGCTGGATCAAAATAGATTTTTTAAGCTGGTTTATGATTTTCCTGTTGCAAAAGGCAATCTAAGTAAGATATTTGCATCTGATCTGGACGAAAAATCACGCATCTATTGGACTGGTGTGATTTCAAATATCAAGCAAAACACTCCTTCTTGGAATTGGTCTGTATATGATTTCGATGAATTTATTTCACATTTGTCATTTGAGAAAATTGAAAAATCTATACTTGCTGCTGAAATTGAAAAAGCCTTAATTGGAACTTATGAGATTAACACGGACAATGTTTCTTTATTTGCAAACAGCATAAAAATCCTTTGCTTTGAAAAAATGGAGCAGCGGGCCTATGTGACCAAAGCGGAATTAGATTCCCAAATCCAATCTGTCAAAATAGATATCAGTAAGGGCCCTCAGAATCCAGCTCATAGTTGGATTCGTAAACTGGACTACTCTAAGCCTAGTCTTGATGAAGGTCGTAGTTTTTACGAGGGGAAAAAAGCAACACCAGCAGATATAGCAAGTGGGCTTCCAATCAAACGACCGAGCTTAGAAAAAGATGTTATTAATTCCATTTGCGAAAACACAGTTACTGTAATTAAAGCTTCTAGCGGGCAAGGAAAAACCACGCTGGCTTTGCAGGCAGCATATATCCTCCAAAATGAATATATACCATATCAATTGCTATGGTGCGATGAAATCAAAGAGATTGGGAATATTGCCCAATATTTTAAAGCAAGAATTCAGCTTGGTGAAAAGATTCTCATCTTAATTGACAATCTGGATAACCATCTCAGCAAATGGAATTATCTTGTTCAACTCTTACAATCCGAATTGCATTGTCATTATAAGTTGCTCATCACATCGCGTGAGATTGATTGGTATAATTATAGTGGCGACTTGAGCAATATTCAGTCTTTGAAAGTAATTAAGCCGGCTTTAGAAGAAAAGGAAGCAATAGAGATATTCAATCTATTCAGAGAGGCTAAGCAACTTCACCCAAGCATAACAAGCTGGCAAAGAGCATGGAATAAGATTGCAGAAAGACAACTACTTATAGAATATGTCTACTTGCTTACTCATGGCGAGATGTTATCAGAAAGAATAGCCTCACAAATATCCGAAATAGGACAATCATCTTCTGGTAAAGCAAAATGTGAAATCCTACGCAAAGTATGTTTTGCAGATCTTTGCGGAGTCAGTCTTTCTGTTGTCAACCTTTATGCGAGTCAATCAGAAGACTCTGGCTCGGATTTTGGTGAGCTCTTAAAAAGTATGGAATCCGAGTTTCTTGTGCACGTGAATGAAGAGAGCAGGTATATTGAGGGTCTGCATCCCATTCGGTCAAAGCATGTTGTAGAGAGACTGCATGAATTCCTGCCGATTGACGATACCGCCATTTCCGTTATGAAAATGGCGGACAAAGCGGACCTGCCGATACTGTTTTCCCATCTACCGGAGTTTACCCTGAACAAAGAGACATTTTTCTGCGATGCGGTCGAGAGCCTATGGGATGAAAAAGACCTTTCAAACTATACTTCTGCAATACAGGGGCTTTTTTCAGGGAATGTGATGCAGTATTTCCTTTCCAATCGGGCTACGTTTGACGATGCAGATGCCCACGGCGGTCTTTTCCTTCTATCGACCGAAATGTGCCCATTTGCTGTATTCGAGGATTTCGGTGTGTCGATGGATACGCTGGACAAAATGCGGGAAACATTCCCGGATAATAAGAATATAGAATATCTTTGCCGATTGCGGGAGCGTATTCCCGCCTGCCATTTGCAGGATACGTATGTCTATGTTTTCTGCGGTTGTCTATATAGGAAACTGCGCCCCCTTCGTTTTGACGGAATAAAGGACATCACGGCCTATGCCTCCATTTCTGAGTGGATCTATAACATCAATCCGGAGTGGAATGTGTCGGCCGGATTTTCTCTGGACGATCTTTGGAGCAAGTCGGAAAAATTGACGCTGGAGTGCATTTCTACGCTGATGTATCTCTCCTACTGCGGGAACAGAGAGAAATATACGGAATTTGTGGAACGAAATCTTAAGAGTATTCTTACGTACCTCAAGCAGCGGACAAGATCACATAGGGTATTTATTGATTCCGAAAAAAATGCGATTCATGTTGAGTATATCCTTCGATTACGCAATATCAAAACGGGGAATGAGCAGAGCGTCTCAAGGCTAAAATTTCTTTGCAAGACCTTGCCTATTTTCGATTTGTATTGTGCGGATGCGCTCAAGCCGACAGTTGATCTGCTTTCGACTTATTCTGTTCCCGACGATGCACATAAAGCGATGCCCATTCGAAACATTGTGATCATGTTTCATCAAAACCTAACATCGTTATGGAATAAGACCATTATGAGCAATTACGAATTTGATACCGTAAGCGAATGGTTGGATTATTGGTTTAGTGTGAGAGAGAAGATATGTCTGCTTACCGATAAGTGCTGCGCCTGCATGGATAAGCTCCTGAGCGGAAAGCCATTAGGAAGTTTGGGCAGAGAAATCGATCAGCTCCATGAAGAGCTTACTCAGATGACCACAGGAGAAAAGCGATATCCCAAAGAGGACCGTCCGTTTGAGAAAAAAGCTGCGCTGCCGGAGGGACTGGAAAAGAAAAAAGGAGAATACTTCCAAAGTGTACAAAACTTCTTTAATCAGTTTGCGGGGATTCTCACTAGAGATGAGCAGAAGCGGCGGTTGCCTATGGTAAATCTCACAGCGGCGCAGAGTGCTCTTGTACTGATGCAAAACTACTTTTCAGAGGTTGCGGCAGAATTTGATATTCAGGAAAGGCAGCGGGTTCTTTGCGCAATGGAAGAACGAAACATCAAACGGCTTGCCATGTGCTGCAGTTATTATCTTGAACACGCACCGAACAGATATTTTGATAAATATCAGATCAAGGATTGGTATGACAGGCACTGTTGGAAAGAGAGAAGGATTGCAGAAGAGGCATTATCGGAATTGGCATCCAAGTACTCGATTCATTTTCCTGATCAGATTTACACCATTGGCATATTGAGATATTATCCCATCGTAGTTGATGATTTTGATATGACATTGGAAGGCAATTTAACTGAATGGCTCCTGGGCAGTATTGCGTTTTCTGAAGCTCCCTTTGACTATCTGGTGATATTGTCTGCAAACGATCTTGAAGAAATAACCCCTACGGCGTTGCAGCTCTCTCGACAGATGCTCGCTGATGTCAAAAAAACGATTGAGTCAGAAGACTATTCATTGCTTGAAAAGCAGATGGTCCCATATCCGGTGGACGTGACGGCGCAGATGCTCAACTGCTTTGCGAAAAAATATGTTTTGACGGAAAGGGGTGCCATAGAGGCCGAAGAACCTTCTATTGGGGATATTGCCGAAGATCTATGGATCTACTCCAAATCAGTTGAGTTGCTGACGGAACCGGAAGATGACGGTTATCTCGCAGCCGAAACGCAAGGCCTTCAGACCAATATTTCAGAAATGCTTCGTTTATTGCAGGATAAACTTCCGTCCAAAGACGTTAATTGGTTAACAGAAATATGTAATGGTGTATTCTCTGGGAAAAACTTTGACGACACGATGTTCAACAATGTTATTGCACACTTCGTACAAATGAAGACTGGTCAAAAAGAATGTTGGTAGCATAGCTACTGGGAAATACCAGATCATGACGGGTATTTTTCGGCGAGCATCAATCAAATTTGAATAGGATGTAGTACACAAAAGCAGAAATTCCGGGCTATCAGAATTCCTTGATAGCTTGGGATTTCTGCTTTTGCAGAGATTTATTTTTTGTCGTGTGCTTGACATACGGGTGTCTTAAATCATGGATACGAATACGTTTTACCCCTGCTACTTTCGCTCCTCTGTCCATCTCGTGATGAAGATAGCTTTTTGTGATGGTAAAAATGCGGTCTTTCTTCTTCAATCCATAGAGCATCTGCAAATATTCCTGCATTTCTTCACAGAGGAACTTCGGCATCTTAATGGTACGATTACTTTTCTTTGTTTTCGGTGTGGTAATCACATCTTCTCCGTGTAACCGCTGATAAGATTTATTGATTCTGACGGTTTCTTTTTCAAAATCAAAATCAGCTGCGGTCAGTGCCAGCAATTCTCCTTCCCGGATGCCACACCAGTAAAGCATTTCAAACGCATAAAAGGAAATTGGCTTGTCCATTATCTCGAAGGAGAACTTCTTGTATTCCTCTCTCGTCCAGAACAGCATTTCCTTATGTTCCTCACTCCCCATGTTTCCTGCTTTAGCAGCTGGATTGGAACGCAGCTCGTAATAACGCACAGCATGATTGAAGATAGCTGACAACTGATTATGCAGCGTTTTCAAGTAGGTCTGGGAATACGGTTTTCTCTTATCGTCCCGATAAGCAAGCATTTCATTCTGCCATGCGATAACCTCTTTTGTGGAAATCTCGCTGATTTTCAGCTTTCCGAAATATGGCAAAATCTTTGTGCGGATGATATGCTCCTTGGTCATCCATGTGTTTTCTTTCAGTCGGCTTTTCATGTCCCGGATATACAGTTCCGTAAATGCTTCAAAGCTCATGTCCATGTCTGACGAGTTCTGCAACTGAAACATTCGCTCCCATTCCTGTGCTTCCCTCTTGGTAGCAAATCCACGCTTGCATTTTTGCTTACGCTCGCCTTTCCAGTTGACATATCTGGACATCACATACCATGTTCCATTGCTTTCGTTCTTAAATACCGGCATCACTGCTCCCCCTTTCCCATTCCGTAGAGTCTTTCGTTGAAATACTGGCGGTTCACTCGTCCGGAAATCGTAATAAATCCTTTTTCTTTCAGCTCATCGTTGAGCCGTTTAATCAGCTTATAGGCATACGGCTTTGATACGCTCAGTTCCTGTGCCACTTCTTCGGCACAAATAAATTTGTTGTTCATCTTATCATCCCTTTCCTTGATTTTTTATTGCCGTTCTATCCGAAGGAAGTTCCAGCAGGCATCCCCTGTTCGGTGCTGTGCTGTCCCAATCTGCCGCAGCAGATCAGGTGCTCGCTTGCTTTCTGGCAAGGTCTTGGCGGTTTGTGCTGTTCGGACGGTCATTCAGTTTTATTAAACTTATTTGTTTAATTTTAATCTCATTATACTAAGCATATTTGTTTGTGTCAAGTGGCTTTTCGGAAAATATTAAACTTTTTTGTTTTATATTATATTGACTTTACCTAAACATATCTGCTATACTCTATGTATATCATGTGTAAGGAGTGAATACTGTTATGGCGATTGGAGAGAGAATCCATTTTTTCCGCCTTTTGCGTGGAATGACACAAAAATATCTTGGTACGATTGTCGGCTTTCCGGAGCGAAGTGCCGATGTACGCTTAGCACAATATGAAACTGGAACTCGAAAGCCAAAAGCAGAACTCACTGCTGCGTTGGCACAGGCACTGGATGTTTCTCCTCATGCCCTTGATGTGCCTGACATTGACAGCTATATCGGTCTGATGCACACTTTATTTACTCTGGAAGATCTATACGGTCTGACTGTCAGCGAAGCAGATGATGCAATCTGTCTGAAAGTCGATACTTCCAAAGGAAAAGAAGCTCACGAACTGCTGAAACTGCTGTATATATGGAAAGAGCAGGCTGACAAGCTATCTTCCGGTAAAATCAGCAAGGACGAATACGATAACTGGCGTTATCACTATCCGCAGTTCGATACCACACAACGATGGGCGAAAGTGCCATCACAGGAGTTAAGCGACGCATTAGTTGAAGCGTTCAAAAACAATTTAAATGATGATAAATAAAAAAAGGAGGAATTGTTATGTGGGTAAGAAATAGGTATACAGGACCGGGAGGTGGCTTATACACAGGTCCTGGCGGTGGACTTTATACAGGACCCGGTGGTGGAGCATATACAGGTCCTGATGGTGGACTTTATACGGGTCCCGGTGGTGGTTTATACACAGGTCCTGGTGGCGGACTTTATACGGGTCCCGGTGGTGGTTTATACACAGGCCCTGGTGGCGGACTTTATACAGGACCCGGCGGTGGCTTATACACAGGACCCGGTGGCGGTTTATATACAGGACCCGGCGGCGGACTTTATACAGGTCCTGATGATAATCCATACATGAGTAATTGGCCTCCACGAGAATATTTGTTAAAAGCATTAAGGCAATCAGGTCAAACAAATATTATTCAATTTATGCTTAACCATGGATTCTAAAAAAAGCCCTTAGCTATGAGTTACTACCCACAGCTAAGGGCTTTCTATAATATGGATTCGTTCAGAGCCAAGTGAATGTTGTGGCTCTGAACATTACATTGCACAGCCACCATTTCATCATTCTCCAACTCTAAAACCACCGGATTACAAGAATAATGGCTCTCATGCAACTGTTATCAAATTGTTATCAAAAGACTTTTTAAAATGCCGGAAACCCGCATAAACACTGGATTTCCTAAACATTTTTGTTTACTCAAATTCAATCGTAGCCGGCGGTTTCCCCGTGCAGTCATACAGTACGCGGTTTACGTGTGGTACTTCGTTCACGATACGACTGGCAACGGTTCCGAGAACTTCCCACGGAATCTCAGCGGCCTCAGCAGTCATAAAGTCGATGGTGTTTACAGCTCGCAGGGCGATTGCGTAATCGTAAGTTCTCTCATCACCCATAACGCCCACGGAGCGCATATTAGTCAGTGCTGCGAAGTACTGACCGATATTGCGGTCGATTCCTGCCTTTGCGATCTCTTCGCGGTAGATTGCATCTGCTTCCTGTACCATCTTTACCTTTTCCGGTGTAATCGCACCGATGATGCGGATACCAAGTCCCGGACCCGGGAACGGCTGACGGTATACAAGCTTCTCCGGAATTCCAAGTTCCAGACCGGCTTTACGAACCTCGTCCTTGAACAGGTCGCGGAGCGGCTCGATAATTTCCTTGAAGTCAACGTAATCTGGAAGTCCTCCGACATTGTGGTGGGATTTGATCACTGCGGACTCTCCGCCGAGACCACTCTCTACAACGTCCGGATAAATTGTTCCCTGTACAAGGAAATCAACAGCACCGATCTTCTTTGCCTCTTCCTCGAACACACGGATAAACTCCTCACCGATGATCTTTCTCTTTCTCTCCGGCTCCTCAACGCCTGCTAATTTATCGTAGAAGCGCTGCTGTGCGTTTACGCGGATAAAGTGCAGATCGTACGGGCCATTCGGCCCGAATACTTCCTCTACCTCGTCGCCTTCATTCTTACGGAGAAGACCGTGATCAACGAATACACAGGTGAGCTGGTCGCCGACTGCCTTTGCGAGCATAACGGCTGCAACAGAAGAGTCAACTCCACCGGATAACGCGCAGAGAACTTTTCCATTTCCAACTTTCTCGCGGATCGCTTTGATGCTGTTTTCAACAAATGCGTCCATCTTCCATGTTCCGGCGCATCCACAGACTTCATAGATGAAGTTATGGAGCATCTTTGTACCTTCCTGAGTATGAAGAACTTCCGGATGGAACTGGATCGCATATAATTTCTTCTCCTCGCACTCAGCGGCTGCAACCGGGCAGTCCGGAGTATGTGCGACGATTCTGAATCCAGGTGCTTCTTTCTCGATGTAGTCATTGTGGCTCATCCAGCAGATCGTCTTCTCGGATACATCTCCGAAAAGCTTGCTTGTCTTATCCACAGTCACTTCGATCTTGCCGTACTCACGGACCGGTGCCTTGCATACATGTCCGCCGAGAACGTGGGACATCAGCTGCGCGCCGTAGCAGAGTCCGAGTACCGGAACGCCCATCTCAAACAGTTCCTTGCTGCATGTAGCAGCACCTTCCTCATAAACGCTGTTCGGACCTCCGGTTAAGATGATTCCTTTCGGATTCATTGCCTTGATCTGTTCGATCGGAGTCCGGTAGGAGTAGATCTCACAGTATACATGGCATTCACGGACACGACGGGCAACCAGCTGATTGTACTGGCCGCCGAAGTCGATAACAATAATTTTTTCCTGATTCATCGGGTGCCTCCTGAAATATGTGCATGTACTTCTTGATAACTGCCCGGCAATCCGAATCGATTTGTGCCGGAATGCCGGACAGATATAAATTTTCCTATTTGGAACTAATTATAAGGGATTCATGGAAACTTGGCAAGTGCTTTCCCTCAAAACCTGTACTTTAATGAGTATGAAGGGTTACAGTACACCGGCACTCCTTGCCCGCGCACTGTAACAGGATTTTGCCGATGCTTCGCATTCCGAATCGGCAAAATCCACTACCACCACTGTATTGTACGGAATTTTCAGTTCAGAAAATTCCTACCCATGAAAAGTAACTATGAAGGTTCCTGTACATAATCAGGCAGCAACCTTATTTCTCATACGTTCCCTTTTTAAGGATTTTCCCGTCTCTCATCATAGGCACGCCCATAGCGATCACCGTATCAAGAGAGAGATCTTCATTCATGATCAGGATATCCGCATCACTTTCTTCCTTCACAGCACCCTTTTTCGGATATAATTCCAGAGCCATCGCCGGATTCTTAGTTCCGAGAGCCAGAAGTTCCTCCAAATCCATATTTTCTTCTTTTACCATGTAGACGATCTGACGGTAGATCGTATCCACATCGGAAACACCGATCTCCACAAGTTTTCCTTCTGCATCATAGTTAGACCAGCTTCCCTGTCCGTCGGAGCTCATGGTCACCTTCTCCATTGGAACTCCTTCTTTTTTCGCTTTCTTGACAGCATCTGCAACAGAGTGGAACTTACTTTCAGATTCCCCACAGGTGAGGTCGATCGTTCCGCCCATCTTCGCGAACTTAAACGCATCCTCTAAGAGGTTCGCGTTGCGTCCCACGTGAGTCGGCTGAAATGTTTTCGGCGGAATCGAGGTGCGCTCTAATGCCTCAAATACCGGTTTTAATGCTCTCTTATCTCCGCCCATGTGAAGGCAGATAAATCCAGGTTTTCCACTCAGCATTCCTGCGGTGCGGACATCACTGGCCAGACGGATCAGTTCCTCTGTCGTGATATTCGGCGCACGGTGATCAGAGATCGCAAGCTTCACTCCAAGGATCTCATCGATAAACATAATGTCCTTGCTGACACTTCCGGTCACGGTCGTACTCGGATAACCATAGGCTCCGCAGATCGCATAAGCGGAAATTCCCTCTTCTTTTAACGCTTTTACCTTTGCTAAAAGATTCTCCACGCTTCTGCTGATTCCGTCAGTTCCCAAAAGTCCAAGTACAGTTGTAACACCACCCTTGATCAGGCTGGACAGCTGGACCTGCGGTGCCTGAGTGTGGAAGCTTCCTTCTCCGCCGCCTCCAGTCACATGGACATGACGGTCGATAATACCCGGAGTCACGATCTTTCCGGTTCCGTCGATTACTTCACATCCCTCATACTCCGGCAGATGATCCGCAATTCTTTCGATTCTTCCTCCGGCAATCAGGATATCCTTCACTCCGAGATATTCCGGTGCGTAAACTTTTGCGTTTTTTACTAACAGCATGGGCTTATTCCTCCTGTGTAATCCCTGTTTTACATAACTGCCCGACAGCGGGAAATTCAGTTCAGACAAACCAGCGTACGGCTGAATTGTAATAGAAATTACTGTCGGGCAATTATGATTTTCTTATTATTTTAGTATAACATACCGCCGGAAGTATTCCAAGTGATGATTCAAAACTTTCATTTTTTTACTCGTTACAGTACACGGGCACTCCATGCCCGCGCACTGTAACAGGATTTTGCCGATGCTTCGCATTCCGAATCGGCAAAATCCGCGGTCATAACGGTATCATACGGAATTTTCAGTTCAGAAAATTCCTACCCATGAAAAGTAACCTTTACTCGTCTGAACCGGCATCTCCGTTCTCAAGATACCTCTTGACATACTGCCCCGTATAAGACTCCGGAACCTTCACGATCTCCTCCGGCGTTCCCTTCGCGATCACGGTACCGCCGCGGTCTCCGCCTTCCGGTCCCATGTCGATAATATAATCCGCGGTCTTGATCACATCCAGATTGTGCTCGATCACAACCACCGTATTTCCACCTTCGGAAAGCTTTCTTAAGATCTCCACCAGCTTATGGACATCCGCAAAGTGGAGTCCTGTCGTCGGCTCATCAAGAATATAGATCGTTTTTCCGGTTCCGCGTCTGGAAAGCTCTGTGGCGAGCTTGATCCGCTGCGCCTCGCCGCCGGAAAGCTCCGTTGAGGGCTGTCCGAGACGGATATAGGAAAGTCCCACATCGTTCAATGTCGCAATCTTTCTCGCGATAGACGGCACATTCTCAAAGAACTTTAGCGCCTCCTCCACGGTCATATTCAGCACATCGTAAATGCTCTTTCCCTTATACTTCACTTCCAGGGTCTCACGGTTGTACCGCTTTCCGCCGCAGACCTCGCAGGGTACATAGACATCCGGAAGGAAATGCATTTCGATCTTGATGATTCCGTCACCGCTGCAGGCCTCGCATCGACCGCCCTTCACATTGAAGCTGAACCGTCCCTTTGAGTATCCCTTCGCCTTCGCATCGGTGGTCGCTGCGAAAAGATCACGGATCAGGTCAAACACACCGGTGTAGGTCGCCGGGTTTGATCGCGGCGTTCTTCCGATCGGGGACTGGTCGATGGCGATGATCTTATCCAGCTGTTCCACACCGTCGATTCCGTCATGATCTCCCGGGATCGTCCGGGCATGGTTCAGCTTTTTCGCCAGCGCCTTATAGAGGATCTCGTTGATCAGGGAGCTCTTTCCCGATCCTGACACACCGGTCACGCAGGTCATAATTCCAAGCGGCACATCCACATCGATATTTTTCAGGTTATTCTCCCTCGCGCCGCGGATTTTGATCCAGCCCGTGGGGCTTCTTCTCTCTTTCGGCACCGGAATTTTGATCCGGCCGCTCAAATACGCACCGGTGATCGATTCCTTACACTTCATAATCTGGGCTGCCGTTCCCACAGCGACCACATTTCCGCCGTGTTCCCCGGCTCCCGGACCGATATCCACGATACAATCCGCCGCCCGCATCGTATCTTCATCGTGCTCCACGACGATCACACTGTTTCCGAGATCCCGGAGATGTTCCAGCGTTTTCAGCAGCTTATCGTTATCTCTCTGGTGCAGTCCGATACTCGGCTCATCGAGGATATAGGCAACCCCCACAAGTCCGGAGCCGATCTGGGTCGCCAGACGGATTCTCTGTGCTTCGCCGCCGGAAAGAGTTCCTGTCGCTCGGGATAAGGATAGATAATCCAGTCCCACATCGATCAGGAAGCTGATCCTCGCCCGGATTTCCTTTAAAATCTGTTCACCGATCATCTTCTGCATCTCAGATAGCTTCAGATCATCGATAAACTCCCTGAATTTTACGATGGACATATTCGTAGCCTCGTAAATATTCAGCCCACCTACCGTCACTGCCAGAGAAGACTGCTTTAAGCGCTGTCCATGACAGGTGGTACACGGTGTGATCCGCATAAAACTCTCGTACTCTGCCTTGCTGGCCTGGGAGAACGTCTCCCGGTAACGGCGGTTTACGTTCTCGATCAGGCCCTCAAAGGCCACGTCGTAAACGCCGGTTCCGCGCTGTCCCGTATAGTGGACCTTTACTTCCTTTCCACCGGTTCCGTAGATCAGGATATCATGGATCTCCTTCGGATAATCTTTAAACGGAGTATCAAGATCAAAGTGATACTCTGCTGCCAGAGCATCTAAGATCGCCCTCGAAAAGCTTCCCGGCTTCGCGCAGGACTGCCAGCCAAGGACGACGATCGCTCCCTCGTTGATACTCAAGGACTTATCCGGAATCATAAGGTCTTCGTCAAATTCCATCTTATATCCCAGACCGAAACAGTCCGGGCAGGCGCCAAACGGATTATTAAAGGAGAAGCTTCGCGGCTCCACCTCCTCGATACTGATCCCGCAGTCCGGGCAGGAAAAGCTCTGGCTGAAGTTGATCGGCTCGCCGTCAGCTACATCCACGATCATCAGACCATCGGACAGCTTCATCACTGTCTCTATGGAGTCCGTCAGACGTTTCTCGATCCCCGGCTTCACAACGAGACGGTCCACAACGATCTCAATATTGTGCTTGATGTTCTTCTCCAGCGTGATCTCTTCTGACAGCTCATGTAGATTTCCGTCGATCATCACACGGACGTAACCACTGCGTTTCGCCTGTTCCAGAACCTTCTCATGACGTCCTTTTCTTCCACGGACCATTGGCGCTAAAAGCTGGATTTTCGTCCGCTCCGGCAGTGTCATGATCTGGTCCACCATCTGGTCCACTGTCTGCTTGCGGATCTCCCTGCCGCACTTCGGGCAGTGGGGGATACCGATCCTAGCGTACAGAAGACGCATATAGTCGTATATCTCCGTCACGGTTCCTACGGTGGAACGCGGGTTGCGGTTCGTGGATTTCTGGTCGATGGAGATCGCCGGGGAAAGTCCCTCGATGCTCTCCACATCCGGTTTTTCCATCTGGCCTAAGAACTGGCGCGCGTAGGAAGATAAGGACTCCATATAGCGTCTCTGTCCCTCCGCATAGATCGTATCAAATGCCAGAGAAGATTTTCCCGATCCCGAAAGTCCGGTCAGGACCACCAGCTCATTTCTCGGGATATCCAGGGAAATATTTTTTAAGTTGTGCTCGTTGGCACCTCGTATTTTTATATATTGCTTCGGCATTGTGTCTCTCCTCTTTGCCATGTCTGCTTTTGCTTTATCATTCTCACAGAGCTCCGGGACTATACGTTTTCCAGGTATTCCGGACATTATCCCATGTTACGGTCAGTATACCACAAATTCGCCTCATATGCAAACGTTTGTTCGTTTTATGTTTTACCACTTTTCATCTGCACAGACTGCGCAGACCGTTTCAATCGGCATATCCATCTGTCTTTTCCCCCAAAAACGCGAAAGACCCCGGCAGCTGCCCGCCGGGGTCTCTCTTTATGGGTTTCTATGAAATTCTACATTATCTGTGTGTACTGTTTTTCAGCATTTCCCTGCTACGAGATCTTCTATACGCATATAAATTTAAGACTTCCAGAACTATTGATACAAATTCAGTCGGTAGAAGCAGCATAAACATATGGTACACCGGGATATACGTTATGAAAAGCTGTCGACATATCTTGTATGAGATAAAAGCTATAGGAACTATGAGTAGTATCCATCGTCCGTCTCTACTTCTTAAACTATCGTAAACAGCCAGTGCATATAGAATTTCAAGCACAAATATAATGCATGATACGCTTGAAATATTCGCAACATTACTTGCCAGTACTTCATCGACTAATTCTGGATTTTTTACCAGCTCGTTCCAATATTCATATGTAATGACTCCTGCCGGAGGGATATATTCTTTATGTCCGTTTTTCAGAATAAAACCAATAAAGAATATATTAAACAAAATAACTGTCAAAGATGATAAATAAAAAAATTTGCTTTCTTCATAGCTATTCATTCCCTCCTAATCATATGAGATAATGTAATAGACACACTTTCTTTTCAATTCAATAAAAACATCGCCGTCATCATCCTTTATATAATCAAGCTTTTTGTATCCATTCCTACCAGGAAACTTCTACATTATATCCACCGTTCTGATCCTTCGTGATCTTATATTTCACGCCGTCCGCATCTGTCACGGTTCCGCTGGTCTTTACCTTACCGGATTCGTTGACCACATATGTCTTTCCGTCAACGGTGACTTTCTCGTACTTCATTCCTTCTTCCGCACTCACAAGGCGTCCGTTCTCGTAGAGACTTCCGTCCTTCACACCCGTGAATCCGTCGCCTCTCGTTCCGATACTGCCGGAAGTTGTGAAGTAGAATACTTCGTTGTCATGGTTATCGTCGTTGATCACGATCCGCCCGGTCTTCATCTTTCCGTCACTGTCAAAGTAGAACTTTCTGCCGTCGCTCAGCTCCACAAGACCTGTCTTCATGCGGCCCTTTTTATCAAAGCAGTAGGTCTCGCCCTTGATCTTTGCTATTCCGTATCCGCAGGCCTCCGTTGTTTTATAGGATGTGGAGTATGCGCGGCCATCTTTAAAGTAGTACCAGTTTTCCTCAGCGTCATCCGGGGATGCCATATATCTCCAGCCGTTCATCTGCTGTCCGCCGCTGCGGAAGTAGCGAAGGGCATTGACATCGCTGTTGGAGAGGTCGTCACGTCCTGTAGATGTGTAATCAGACTCATTTACCCAGCCAGTCAGCATCCTTCCGCTGTGGTCAAAGATATAGGTCTCACCGGAGATCTTCAGCTCACCATCATAGATCAGCTTTCCACTGGAATTAAAATAGTACCAGTACTCACCCCAGTCATCCTCTCTGTCCGCCAGTTTTCTCCATCCCGTCGTCATGGCTCCGGAATCTTCTAAATGATAGATCTTACCATCGATCTCCACCCAGCCGATATCCAAAACGGAATCCGTAAAGTGATACCACACGTCATTGATCTGTTTCCAGCCGTTTGTGTACGCCTTTCCGTTCGCTCCAAAATATCTCCATCCGCTCTCGTTCCAGCGGCTGTTGTTGATGTACTTCCATGTGTTTGTGATCATGACACCATTCTCATTTACATAATAAGTATCATCGATCAGGCTGTTTGTCTGCATCACTCCATTGTAATCCATATAATACCATGCATCCTTGGAGCATACCCAGTCATTCCGAACGAGGCGTCCGTTGTTGTCATTGTAGTAATACCATTTTCCATTCTGCTGCGACCAGTCCGCAAAAGAGGTCGTCGCCATTCCTGCGGTTAAAATCATCGCCGCAACTGCTGCACCTGCAAAATATCTCTTCTTCATAGAAACCCTCCTCTTCTAAATATTTCCGTTTCCGGAATATACTTTTTCACTTTCCCACCGGTTTCCTTTTCATCGTTCCCACGGTGGCTATTTGTTTTCGATATCTCCGTTAGATATCTTTCGTTTTTTGTTTGTACTTGTATTATACAGAAAACTTCCTAAAAACTCTTCTCTTTTTCCTTACATTTCATTAAAAATATGACGCAAAAATGCGGCAAAAACAGGATTGCATTCCCATTTCTGCCGCATTTAAAATTTTCTTATGATTTGCCGCCGGACACTGCAGTTTCTCCCTATGTCTTACCGCAGCACTGAACGTATATCCGACATTTTTATTTTACTCTGCATCTCCAAACAGACGGTTAACTGCACTGAAGATACCTCTTAAGGATGCTCTCGTGATGTTGGAGCTGATGCCGACACCGTATGTCACCTTGCCGGTCTTCTGATCCATCAGGTGGATATAGGAAGCCGCCTGTGCCCCGGAACCGGATGTCAGCGCATGCTCGCTGTAATCGAGAACCTTGATTGAGATACCAAGCTCCTCCTCCAGTCCGCGTTTCACAGCATCGATCGGGCCGTTTCCGACACCTTCAAACTGTTTTGTCTCGCCGTGGTTAGAGTAGGTAACAACAGCAACGGTTGTGAACTGGTCTCCGGACTCGAAATCTGTGATCTTGCACTTGCGGAAGTGGTACGGTTCCTTGCGGTCGAGATACTCGATGCGGAACTCTTCCATGATCTGTTCCGGTGCGACCTCTCCCTGCTTCTCTGCGATCTTCTGGATCACATCCGCGAACTCTTTGTGCATGCCGCGTGGAAGCTTGAATCCAAAGAAGCTGTCCATAACGAAAGCAACACCGCCCTTTCCGGACTGGCTGTTGATACGGACCACCGGCTCGTACTCTCTTCCGATATCGGACGGATCGATCGGCAGATACGGAACCTGCCAGATCTCGCTCTTTCTTTCCATAAGCGCATGCATTCCCTTGTTGATAGCATCCTGATGGGAACCGGAGAATGCAGTAAATACCAGCTTTCCAGCGTACGGATGACGCGGATCGATATGCATCTTTGTGCAGCGCTCGTAAACTTCCGCGATCTTCTTGATATCGCCGATTTCAAGCTCTGGGTCGATTCCCTGAGAGAACATATTGTAGGCGATGGTCAGGATATCCACGTTGCCGGTACGCTCACCGTTTCCGAACAGGGTTCCTTCAACGCGGTCAGCGCCTGCAAGCATTGCAAGTTCTGCAGCAGCAACGCCTGTTCCGCGGTCATTATGCGGATGAACACTTAAAACGATGCTCTCGCGGTTCTCCAGATGTTTGCTCATCCACTCGATCTGGTCCGCAAACACGTTCGGTGTCGTCATCTCGACAGTGGACGGAAGGTTGATGATCATCTTATTGTCCGGTGTCGGTCCCCATGCTCTCTGGACCGCGTTGCAGATATCAAGCGCATAGTCCATCTCTGTTCCGGTAAAGCTCTCCGGGGAATACTCCAGGATCACTTTTCCGTCATAATCTTTCATGTACTTCTTTACCATATCGACACCGTCGATTGCGATCTGCTTGATCTCCTCGCGGTCCATATGGAATACAACGTCACGCTGTAAGGTGGATGTAGAATTGTAAATATGCACAACTGCCTTCGGGATTCCCTGGATGGACTCGAAGGTTCTCTTTAACAGGTGGTCACGACACTGGGTCAGGACCTGGACCGTCACATCATCCGGGATCAGCCTGCGCTCAACAAGCTGCCTTAAAAAGTCAAATTCGATCTGGGAGGCGGCCGGGAAACCGATCTCGATCTCCTTGAAGCCCATCTGCACCAGCATATTGAACATTTCGATCTTCTCTTCAACAACCATCGGCTCTACAAGGGCCTGGTTGCCGTCGCGCAGATCCACGCTGCACCAGATCGGCGCTTTCTGGATCTCTTTATTCGGCCACTCCCTCTCCGGGTAATTCATGACCGGTACTCTCTGATATCTCTTATAATTCATCATAGTTTCTTTCCTCCGCTTTTCTGATAAAAGTCATTTTCATTCCTGCATTTCATGAATTTTTGTAATCATGCAGTCTTTCCAGGCACTGCAGTTTCCCTCCAGCTTCATAGTCGCAGGCCACGGAGTCGGTAAACCACGCTGTACTTCTCAATTATAAACAATGTTACGCTTTTAGGTCTAACCCCATTTTCATCAGTCCTTTTTTTGTGAAATTCAATCGACGGTCGCGTTTTTGACCGTCCTTTTCCGTTTTTTCATTATATCACTGTGAAAATGGAATCGCAAGAATCTATGCCATAACATTTAGATATAGGAGATATGAAGTGTTACAGTACACGGGCACTCCATGCCCGCACATTGTAACAGGATTTTGCCGATGCTTCGCATTCCGTATCGGCAAAATCCGCGGTCATAACGATATCATACGGAATTTTCAGTTCAGAAAATTCTTACCCATGAAAAGTAACTATGAAGTCACTATACACCTCCCAAGCCTTTCTGAGACTGTAACCGTATATAAAATGAGGCAGCGAATTTTTTCACTGCCTCATCGTTCATCTTTTATATTTCAAGCAATCAGCCTTCTGTCACATGACCTTTTTTCTTCAATACATCGATCACCTGATCCACATACTTCTCGCAGATCTCCGGTGTCTCCGCCTCGACCATAACGCGGATCAGCGGCTCTGTTCCGCTCTGGCGGAGAAGAAGCCTGCCGTCATTTCCAAGTGCTTCATCAACAGCTTTTCCTGCTGCCTGCACATCCGGGTCATTTAATGCCGCCGTCTTGTCTGCCACGCGGACATTTTTTAAGAGCTGCGGAAGGATCGTAACCTCAGAAGCAAGCTTTCCGAGCGTCTCCTTCTTCTCCAGCATGACCTCCATGATCTTTAAAGATGTCAGTATTCCGTCTCCGGTAGTCGCGTACTTGCTGAAAATGATATGTCCGGACTGCTCGCCACCGAGGCAGTTTCCGGTCCTGGACATGTTCTCGTATACATATTTGTCGCCGACAGCCGTCTTCTCGTAGCCAATTTCCTCGCGGTCGAGCGCCTTGTAGAGACCGAGGTTTGACATAACCGTCGTGACGATCTTGTTATTGCGCAGAAGTCCCTGCTCCTTCATGTACTTTCCACAGATGTAGAGGATCAGGTCGCCGTCCACGACGTTTCCGTTCTCATCCACAGCCAGGCAGCGGTCCGCGTCACCATCATAGGCAAAGCCCACATCGAGACCTTTCTCCTTCACGAATTTCTGAAGGTTTTCAATATGGGTGGAACCGCAGTCACGGTTGATGTTCAGTCCGTCAGGCTTGTCATTGATGACGTATGTGTCAGCGCCGAGGGCATCAAATACGCTCTTCGCAACGGAGGAAGCGCTTCCGTTGGAGCAGTCGAGGCCAACCTTCTTACCCTTAAAGGATCTCGTAGCGATGGAGATCAGGTAACCGATATAGCGGTTTCTTCCTGCTGCAAAATCCTGCGTTCTTCCGATATTTTCTCTCTTTGCAAGCGGGATCTCTTCCATCTCTCCGTCTAAGTACTTCTCGATCTCTGTGATCACACTCTCCTCGAGCTTCTCGCCGTTGCCGTTCATGACCTTGATTCCATTGTCATAGTACGGATTGTGGCTGGCGGAGATCATAATCCCACAGTCAAAATCTTCCGTGCGGATCACATGGGACACGCTCGGTGTTGTCGTTACATGTAAAAGATAAGTGTCAGCGCCGGATGCTGTGAGTCCCGCTGCAAGGGAGTACTCAAACATATAGCTGGAGCGTCTCGTGTCTTTTCCGATCACGACTCTGCAGCGGTCTCCCTTGGCCTGTTTTCCATAATACCAGCCGAGAAATCTTCCGACTTTATACGCGTGTTCCACGGTAAGATCGACGTTTGCCTCGCCGCGGAAGCCGTCGGTACCAAAATATTTTCCCATTCCTCAATTTCCTCCATATACCGCGAACCTTATAGAGAATCGGACATTTCCATAAAACAATATCCTCATTCTCTATAGAGTCCGCGGTTTTCTGTCTCTTCATAGATTATGCGCATCTGCACCAAACTGTCCGGCATTGATACGCTGCTGACAGGACTTCGCAGATCCTGTTTTCTCTGATAAAACAGGCTGCCGGAGAACATGTCTTCACCGACAGCCGTATGTCTTTTTATAAGCAGGACCGGTCCTTCGCCGCCAAATCCTGATCTTTATCCCAGTCCGGTAAGGCTCCACCTCTTTCAGGCAGTGAACCCTTCTACCAGGTGATCTCCTTCAGATATCTCGCAACCGCGTCCTTCCACTCCGGAAGACGCTCGAAGCCGTTCTCTGTAAGCTTTTCCTTGCTCATCCGGCTGTTCATCGGGCGTTTTGCCTTTGCTGCCGGATACTCATCGGAATGCACCGGTGTCACCTTGACATCCATGCCGGCTGCGCGGAAGATCTCACACGCGAACTCATACCAGGAGCAGAGTCCCTCGTTGGTCGCATGGTATCTGCCGTATTTGTCGGTCTGGATCATATCAACAAGGAGTCTTGCGAGATCGTAGGTGTAGGTCGGGGACCCGATCTGGTCATCAACGACAGATGCAGCTCCACGCTCCTTTCCGATCCGCAGCATGGTCTTGATAAAGTTCTTGCCGTTTACGCCGAATACCCAGGCGATGCGGACGGTAAAGAATTTCTCTACCAGCTCCTCGACTGCAAGCTCTCCCTCATATTTGGACTGTCCATAGACATTCAGTGGATGTCTCTCATCATCCGGCTCCCACGGGCGGGTTCCCTGTCCGTCGAACACATAGTCTGTGCTGATGTACATCATCTTGATGCCAAGTTTTTTGCAGACTTCCGCGATATTTCTTGTCCCGCCTGCGTTGACCTTCATGCAAACATCCACATTGTCCTCCGCTGCGTCAACCGCTGTATAAGCGGCACAGTGGATGACCGCCTCGACATTTGCCTCCGTAATCACACGGTCGCATGCCTCTTTATCGGTAATATCCATCTCCGCAAGATCGACTCCGATCGGAGTCAGACCGCGTTTTTCCATCTCGTTTACAACGTCATGACCAAGCTGGCCTTTTACGCCTGTTACTAAAACTCTCATGTTCGCGTTATTCCTTTCACCTGAAAGTGCCTTACTTTAAATCTTTACCGAGGCGGTCGCCGTACATATTATCGAAGTAATTGCTGTACTCACCGCTTAAGATGTGCTTCCACCAGTCCTCGTTATCCAGATACCACTGGATCGTCTGCTGGATACCGGTATCAAAGTTGTATTTCGGCTTCCAGCCAAGCTCTGTCTCAAGCTTTGTCGGGTCGATGGCGTAACGTCTGTCGTGGCCCGGACGGTCTGTTACGAATTTAATGAGGCTCTCCGGCTTATTTAATGCCTTTAAGATCGTCTTAACGACCTCAAGGTTTGTTCTCTCATTGTGTCCACCGACGTTATAAACCTCACCGACACGTCCGTTGTGGATGATCAGGTCGATGGCCTCACAGTGGTCGGAAACATGGAGCCAGTCGCGGACATTCTCGCCTGTTCCGTATACCGGAAGTGCCTCATCAGCGAGGGCACGGCTGATCATCAGCGGGATCAGCTTCTCCGGGAAGTGGTACGGACCGTAGTTGTTAGAGCAGCGGGAAATCGTCACCGGAAGTCCATAGGTTCTGTGGTAGGCGAGAACGAAGAGGTCAGCGCTTGCCTTGGAGGAAGAGTACGGGCTGGAGGTGTGGAGCGGTGTCTCCTCTGTGAAGAAGAGGTCCGGGCGGTCTAACGGAAGATCTCCATAGACCTCATCGGTGGAAACCTGATGGTAACGCTTGATCCCGTAGGTGCGGCATGCGTCAAGCAGCGTTGTGGTTCCCATTACGTTTTTGCGGACAAAGCTCTCCGGATCTACAACGGAACGGTCAACATGGCTCTCTGCCGCGAAGTTTACAACGATATCCGGTTTCTCTTTCTCGAAGAGGTCGAATACGAATTTGCGGTCTGCGATATCACCCTTTACGAACTTGTAGTTCGGCTTGTTCTCGACCGGTTTTAATGTCTCAAGGTTTCCGGCGTATGTTAAGAGATCGAGGTTTACGATCTGGTACTCCGGGTATTTGTTTACCATATGGTGGATGAAGTTGCCGCCGATAAATCCGGCGCCGCCTGTTACGATGATTTTCATGTGTTTATTTCTCCTTCATGAACATGATCCTGACTGCAAAATTTTCATACAGAAATACACTCAGCTCATGTTCCATCCTTTCCTGTATCAATTCAGAAGCTTTCACTCAAACGCTTTGTATTTGGGCGTGAGTGCGCTGAAATCCTGCTGTCTCTTTTCGTTTTACTTATCTGCGTGTCCCGGCAGTTTGTCGATATATTTTCCGTCGATAACATCCTTTAAGTACTGGCCATACTGGTTCTTCTTGTAGATCTCGTATGCGGCCATAACCTCTTCCTTGGAGATCCAGCCGTTTGTGTAGGCGATCTCTTCCAGGCACGCGATCTTTCTGTGCTGGTGGGTCTCGATGGTCTTAACGAAGTTTGTGGCCTCAACTAAGGACTCGTGGGTACCGGTATCCAGCCATGTGAAGCCCTGTCCTAAAAGTGTTACATCCAGCTCGCCGTTCTCAAGGTAGATGCGGTTTAAATCTGTGATCTCAAGCTCGCCTCTTGCGGACGGCTTTAAGTTCTTCGCATACTCGACAACGCGGTTATCGTAGAAGTAAAGACCGGTCACGCAGTAATTGGACTTCGGTTTTTCCGGCTTCTCTTCGATGGAGATCGCTTTTCCAGTCTCATCGAACTCAACGATACCGAAACGCTCCGGATCATCGACATAGTAGCCGAATACGGTTGCGCCTTTCTCCTTCTCTGCTGCTGCGCGGAGACGCTTCTTTAAGCCCTGTCCGTGGAAGATATTATCTCCTAAGATCATCGCAACAGAGTCACCATTGATGAATTTTTCACCGATGATGAAGGCCTGGGCAAGTCCGTCCGGGCTCGGCTGTACGGCGTAGGATAAGTTCACGCCGAACTGCTTTCCGTCACCTAACAGTGCCTCGAATCTCGGGGTATCGTCCGGTGTGGAGATGATGAGGATATCTCTGATTCCTGCGTTCATCAGCACGGATAACGGATAATAGATCATTGGTTTATCATAAATTGGTAAAAGCTGTTTGGAAGTTACCTTAGTGAGCGGATACAGTCTTGTGCCGCTTCCGCCGGCAAGTATGATTCCTTTCATATGCTCTCCTTTTCTCATCTGTTTTTGGGCACACTACGCCCTATACTGGGGTCATTATAGCATAAATGCCTTTTCTTTTAAAGGTACTTCCTCTTATAATTCTCTTAAAAAACATGAAGATTTTTGTGGATTTTTTATATATAGACTATCCCTTTGTTTAAGAAAATTCGCTGAAATCATACCACAGGACCATACTTAAAAACCGGAACTTTTCCCAATTGCAAATCTTATAAAAATATGTTAGAACCTATATTATATTTTTTTCTGGAGGATGTATCTACATATGAATAATCGTCTTTTCAGCCGGAACGACCTGGTGCGCCTGATCATCCCCCTGATCGTGGATCAGTTTCTACAGGTCGCCGTCGGTCTTTCCGACTCCATCATGGTCGCCCGGGTCGGGGAGGCAGCCGTCTCTGGTGTTTCCCTGGTCGACACGGTCATGCTTCTCATCATCAATATCTTCACGGCTCTCGCCACCGGCGGTGCGGTGATTGCCGGACAGTATCTTGGAAGAAAAGATCCGAAAACCGGCTGCGAAGCGACCGCCCAGCTTTTTAACTTCACATTCCTGTTCTCGATCTTTATTATGATTCTCGGCTACCTCGGACAGAACGTGATCCTGTACCATGTATTCGGAAAGATCGAGCCGGAAGTCATGAAGGACAGTCGTACCTACCTGCTGATCGTCCTGTCTTCCATCCCGATGATCGCCATGTACAACGCGGGAGCCGCGATCTTCCGTGCTATGGGAAATTCCAATATCGCCATGAAGACCTCACTACTCATGAACTCCATCAATGTATTCGGAAACGCACTTTTAATCTTCGGATTCCACCGCGGTGTCGAGGGCGTTGCGATCCCGACGGTCGTGTCCCGAGGTGTTGCCTGCGTGGTGATTCTTATTTTGTTAAACAACCAGAAACATGAACTTCACATTTTGCACCCATACCCGTTTAAGATCAAGTGGAATGTGCTGAAAAAGATCCTCTATATCGGAATTCCGAACGGCCTGGAGAACAGTATGTTCCAGCTTGGAAAGATCGCCGTTTTAAGTCTCGTCTCCGGTCTCGGAACCGCATCCCTGGCAGCGAACGCGGTCGGCAATAATATCGCGAACTTTGCGATCCTGCCCGGCATGTCCTTCGGCTTTGCACTTCTCACGGTCTGCGCCCAGTGCGTCGGCGCGGGAGATTTCGAGCAGGTAAAATATTACACAAAGCATATGATGCGCGTGGAGTATCTCTGCCTGATCGCATCAAACCTCATCGTGATCCTGGCGCTGCCGTTTATCCTGTCGGTCTACAATCTCTCCGACGAGGCCGCCCAGTATGCAAACGATATTATCCTGTATCATGCTGCCTGCGTTGTGACGATCTGGCCGCTGTCCTTCACGCTGCCGAATACGCTGCGCGCCGCGGCGGATGTGAAGGTCACCATGGTGCTCTCCATCATCTCCATGTGGGTGTTCCGGTTTGGTTTCAGCTACCTGCTGACCATGGTGTTCCATATGGGAATCTTCGGTGTCTGGGTTGCTATGACCATCGACTGGCTTGTCCGCGGGATCTTCTTTGTCTGCAGGTATAAGAGCGGACGGTGGCAGAAGATTATTTTCTCATAAAGAGAATGTGCCTTTTGTGAAATAGGGAATTTCTTGGAATTTCCCATTTTTTCAAGTCGAACGTCCATGAGACTTGACGCGTAATTCTGGTCAGCGCAAGCTGACATATTCTTTACAGAATCACTGCGCATCCTCGCGGAGCGTCTCTCTCAGTCGGAGACCTAACTCCCACTGAGACTAATCTGTTATGACTCACCACCTGAAGAGGTGGGAGTCTTCTCGACTGAGGTAAAAAATACCTTCGAAGATCATTTCTGGTCCTCGAAGGTATTTTTTAATTAGTTCTCATTCATTTTTGCAAGCTTCGCCGCCTGGTCTGCTGCGATCAGGCTGTCGATCAGTTCCTGAATATCGCCGTCCATGATGGCATCGATCTTATAGAGTGTCAGCTTGATCCTGTGGTCTGTCACACGTCCCTGCGGGAAGTTGTAGGTACGGATCTTCTCGGAGCGGTCACCGGTACCGATCTGGCTGCGGCGCTCTGCCGCTTCTTCATTCTGGCGTCTCTCAAGCTCCATATCATATAACTTGGAACGCAGTAAACGAAATGCTTTCTCCTTGTTCTGCAGCTGGGACTTCTCAGTCTGGCTGTAGATTACGATTCCTGTCGGGATATGTGTTAAACGTACCGCGGAGTCGGTGGTGTTGACGCACTGTCCGCCGTTACCGGAAGCACGCATAACATCGATACGGATATCTTTGTCGTCGATCACAACGTCGAATTCCTCAGCCTCCGGCATGATGGCAACGGTCGCCGTGGAGGTGTGGATCCTTCCGCCGGACTCTGTCTCCGGGACACGCTGTACACGGTGAACGCCGCTCTCGTATTTTAACTTGGAGTAAGCGCCGTGTCCGGTGATCATGAACTCAACTTCCTTCATGCCGCCGATTCCGCTCTCACTGACGTTGATCATCTCTGTCTTCCAGTGCTGGCTCTCCGCATAGTGCACGTACATGCGGTATAACTCGGAAGCGAATAACGCCGCCTCGTCTCCGCCTGCACCGGCACGGATCTCAACGATTACGTTTTTCTCATCATTCGGATCCTTCGGGAGAAGCAGGATCTTTAACTCCTGTTCCAGCTCCTCGATCCTCTTCTTCGCGTCGGCGAGTTCTTCTTTTGCCAGCTCCTTCATCTCCTCGTCGCTCTCCTCGTCGAGAAGCGCCAGGCTGTCCTCGACATCCTGTTTCGCCTGCTTATACTGCTTGTAGGCGTCAACGATCGGCGCCAGGTCTGCCTGCTCCTTCATCAGCTTGCGGAATTTTCTCTGGTCTTCCGCCACCGACGGGTTATTTAATTCCAGCATCAGTTCTTCGTAATGCCGAAGCATATCATCCAAACGGTCAAACATCTATAAAACCTCCTCATACGCCTGTGGTCTGCCAGGTTCCGCACACGACGCGGTCCTTTCCTGCCAGATCCTGAATCACTCTTGTATCCTTAAAACCATGGATATCCAGCAGTTCCTTCACCGCTGCTCCCTGGTCATATCCGATCTCAAAATACACATGTCCTCCCGGCGTCAGATGTTTGGCACATTCTTCTGCCAGAATTCTGTAAAAATAAAGCCCGTCCGCGGTCCCGTCAAGGGCTCCCCGGGGCTCATGGTCCCGTACTTCCGGTTCCAGCTCCTCGATAACAGCGCTGGGGATGTAGGGTGGGTTGGAAACGATCACGTTGAATTGTTCTGTCTCCCGGAAGCTGCTGAACATGTCGCTGTGGCGGAATGTTACACCTGTCTGCGACACCCTGCGGACTTCGGAAACCATACGTTCTTCAGAATTGTCCTGTTTATTCTGATTGTTTGTCAGATTCGTGCAATTCTGTATTTGTTCTGTTCTGCTGCTGACTGCATCATTATTTACGTCGTTGTTTTCAAGAATCTCTTCTGAATTTCTTTTTGCAACCTTTAACGCCTCTTCCGAGATATCCGCGCCTTCCACATGCGCATATCCGCCAAGCTTCTTCAAGCTCACCGCAATACAGCCGGATCCGGTACACATATCAAGGATCGAAATATCCTTATCCTTCTGCTCCTGCAGCACAAGCTCCACCAGCGTCTCCGTATCCTGCCTCGGGATCAGTACATGCTCATTGACAAAGAACGAAAGTCCCATGAACTCCTGTTGTCCTATGATCTGCTGCAGCGGAATGCGGGCTGCGCGTTTTTTCAGTGCGTGCTCATACGCTGACAGTTTCTCTTTCAGCCACAGTTCTGCACATTCCAGCGCGTTACCGCTCTCTAAAAGATCTCCGTGCTGCTCCTGCACAGCGATCTTCTGTGCCGTGCTTCCGACAATGTTCTCCCTTGCGCAAAGAAAATACTGCGCCCTGGAGATCCCGAAGCTCTGCTCAAACAGATACCAGGCGTCAAGATCCGCCTCCACAATCCCCGCATTCTTTAAGATCTTTTTTCCGTAGTTTAGGACATCTGCCCAGATCCTAAATTCACGCACACTATTTCCCGCGCATAGATCATCTCCAGACCGACCTGTTCCAGCCCCGACAGCGTTCTTCATCTCGCTCATGCCGTTATCTCCTGCGCGTTCTTCCCTGTCTGATCTTCTCTCTCAAAATATCCTGCCGGATACTGCTCCGGGAAATTTTCTTCCAGATATTTCTTCCAGTCAAACACAGCCTCGACCGCGACAATCGCTACCTCGATCATCGAGTCATCCGGCTCCTTTGTCGTAAGTCCCTGCATCCACATGCCCGGACGGCTGACGATGTCCATGATCTTCGAATTGCTGGTTCCTGCAAGGCGGAGCACCTCATAGGAGACACCCGCGATCACCGGGATCAGGACGATCCGGCTGACGATCCGAAGCCAGATCGTATCTACACGGACCACCATGAAGAACAGGATGCTGATCACCATAACGATCAGAAGAAAGCTCGTTCCGCAGCGCTTATGCTCTTTGGAGCTTTTTCTTACATTCTCCACGTTGAGCACAAGGCCATGCTCTAAGCAATTGATGCATTTATGTTCCGATCCGTGGTACATGAACGTCCGCTTGATGTCCTCCATCCGTGAGATCACCTTAATGTAGGTGATGAAAATCGCAATTCGGATACAGCCTTCAAGAATCGCCATCACAGTCTCAGAGTGGATAAATTTCCGGAAGATTCCCGCGATCAAAAGCGGGAGTACCATAAAGATCGCAATCGCCATAAAGATGGAGAATACCATCACCGCCGACATAACGACATTATCTACTTTTTCACCAAATGTATCGATCAAAAATTTCTCGAACTTCCCCGGCTCCTCGTCCTCCTCATCGTCCTCAAAGAAGCTTGCCGACCATGTCAGGGAACGCATTCCCAGGATCATGGAGTCCGCGAAACTAAAGATTCCTCTCACAAACGGCAGGGAGAAAAACTTTACTTTTTCTGTCATGCTCACATAGGTATCTTTCTTGACAACGATCTCGCCGTCCGGCTTTCTGACAGCCGTGGCGTAATTGTCCTTGTTCTTCATCATGATACCCTCTAATACTGCCTGTCCCCCGATACCGGAATATTTCAAGATTTTACCTCCATATATGTCTCATAGTGTCATACCAGAATCGCTCCGCCCTTCGTGCTCCCGCGATTCCCTATATGACAAAAAAGGCTGAGTTTTCAGAGTTATCCAAAAGCTCAACCTTTCACTAATCAAACCTTATTTGTCTGTTTTCATACCATACTTACGGTTGAACATCTCGATACGTCCGCGAGCGGAAGCAGCCTTCTGCTGACCAGTATAGAATGAATGGCATTTGGAACAGATTTCTACGTGAATGTCTTTCTTGGTAGAACCAGTTACAAATTCATTACCGCAGTTGCAAACGACCTTGGCCTGATAGTAATTTGGGTGGATTCCCTGTTTCATGATTTTCACCTCTTTAAAATTTTTGGTACATGACTGACAGTCACGTTACGTTAATAAAAAATAATACAGCTTTACAGCCATATGTCCTGTTCCGCCAGAACAGCTTAATAATTATAGCATATGCATACTGCTAATGCAAGTATATTTTCCGCGGTTTTTCATGATTTTTGCAGGTTATCCACAATGACCGCAGGCAGCCCGTCATTTTTCCACTTCCCGCTGCTACTGTTCCACAGATTCACAGACATAGAGGGAACATACCTCACCGTTAAAGA
>ERZ791893.514-NODE-514-length-28219-cov-8.172916_pt1 | contig 28219 bp, 25 predicted proteins | sample MGYA00510154_ERZ791893 | MGnify/ENA primary metagenome ERZ791893 (study PRJEB30046, sample SAMN00792068) | human gut metagenome | study: EMG produced TPA metagenomics assembly of the A metagenome-wide association study of gut microbiota in type 2...
GGGCGGCCCTGGCCGCGCTGTTGGTGGGGTATGGCGCGTATTTCCTGCGCGTGCTGCTGGCTGACCCGATTTTGGACAACAGCCCACAGCTGTTCCATGATGTGAGTTATGCGGGCGGCGACACGGTGGGCTACCGCGTTGTGTTCTACCTGGCGGGCATCCTGACCACAGCTGCACTGGCGGTGGTGTTCAGCAGCCGCCACCGGCTGGAAGGGCTGGGGCGGCACACGCTGGCGATTTACCTTTTGCATATGCCGATTCTGGCGGCACTGATCGAGTTCAAGTTCTACGACTTAATGCGCGGCAAGCCGCTGGCAGTGGTGGTGCTCTGGTTTACCCTGCTGGCCTGTGCCACGCTGGCCCTGCTGAACTGGCAGCCCGTGCAGACCGCGTTTGACAAGCTGGCTAATTGCTGGTATAAGAGGAAATAAGTAAGGACGGCAGTCCCCATGGGAAGGGGGCTGCCGTTTTTGTTGTAGGGGGCGGCGTCTGTGCACCCCACGGTCGGATGCAAGCATCCCCCTACGCTCCACCTTACACGAGCGGGCCGGGCATACCCGGCCCCTGCAATTATGCTTGACAGCGCCACTACTTTGCATTACAATATAGGTACAGAACATTGCATTGCAAGGTAGTCAGGAGGTGGCATCGTGTTCGACCAGGCACAGCTGCGCAAGGGCACGCTGGAAGGCTGCATTTTAAAGATCATCTCGCGCGAGGCGGCCTACGGCTATGCCATTGCCGTCACCCTGCGGGAGAGCGGCTTTGACGACCTGACCGAGGGCACACTCTATCCCCTGCTGCTGCGGCTGGAGCGCAAGGGGCTGATCGCGGCGGAGTACCGCGCCGGCTCCGGCGGGCCGAGCCGCAAATATTACCGGCTGACGCCTGAAGGCGAGCAGTATCTGGCAGAATTTACGGCGGCATGGCAGACCACCGGTGCCGCCGTAAACCGCATTATGCAGAATAAGGAGGACTGAACCATGAAAACAATGCGCAACGAATACCGCGACTTAAAAAAGGAAAACGACCTGATTTTTTCAACGCTGGCAGAGTGCGACCGGGACACTATCACGGAAATCATCAGCGTGGCGGACAACACACGCGGCATCGGGTACGAGATCGAGCTGATTCGCAAGGACCTGATTGCGATGGCGGCACAGGCCGAGGCCCGGCGCGATTATCTGCCGTCGGTCATCGGGGATGTAGAGGTTTTTAAGCGGAATCTGCTGGCAAGTATGCCCAAGCCGAAGTTTGCGGATTACATGGCAGACAGCCTTGTGTGGCTGTGCACGTTTGCGTTGGCCTCCGCCGCGACCAATACGGTGTTGGGCCGCCCGTGGGACTGCCATTACGACGCGGTCTGGCTTGTGCTCTGCATTGCCATTATGATGCCCAGTGCGTGGTTGCTGCAGCGCATTGTCCCCGCCGAGTGGGCGGCCTCTACCGAAAAAGGTGTGCGGTACGGCGCCATTACAGCCGCCATGATGCTTTTGTGGTTCGTGGAGTTTTGGCTCGTCGACAAATGGATCACGCCTCTGCTGCCCACGGTGGGCCTGCCCAACCTTGCGGCAGTCATCCTGTTCGGCGCGGCACTGGCGGCGCTGCTTGTCTGGCGCAACCATCGCCGCAACGAGCTTGCCGAAAAGAAACCCTGGCGAGAGGTTATGGAGAAATAAAAAATTCCCCCAACGGCATCACAGCCGTTGGGGGAATTTTGTGTTGTAGGGGCCGCACATGTGCGGCCCGCGGCTTTCTGGCAGACGGCCGTCCACCCTTCGCGCGCGGGCCGGGCATACCCGGCCCCTACAATATCTTTTTTAAATATGCTCCAAAATCTTGTTGCCCATCTCGGTGCAGCCGACTTTGGTGCAGTCGTCAGCCATCATATCGGCGGTGCGGTAGCCCTCGTCGAGGACGGCGTTGACTGCGGCCTCAATCTCATCGGCCTCCGTCGGCATATCAAAGCTGTACCGCAGCATCATAGCCGCAGACAGGATACAGGCAATCGGGTTCACGATATCCTGACCTGCAATGTCGGGTGCAGAGCCGTGGATCGGCTCGTACAAGCCGCAGGTGCCCTCGCCCAGCGAGGAGGACGGCACCATGCCGATGGAACCGGTCACTTCGCTGGCTTCGTCAGAGAGGATATCGCCGAACATATTTTCGGTCACAATAACATCAAACTGCGCGGGATTCTTGCAGATCTGCATGGCGCAGTTGTCCACAAACATCTCACTGTATTCGACCTCGGGGTACTCGGTCTGCAGGCGGTGCATGACGGCGCGCCACAGGCGGCTGGTGTCCAACACATTGGCCTTGTCCACACAGGTCAGCTTTTTGCGGCGCTTCATGGCTGTTTCAAAGCCGATGCGGCCGATGCGCTCGATTTCATGCTCCGCGTAGGGCATCGTGTCGATGGCGACCTTCTCGCCGTTTTCCTCAATCGTCTTATGCTCGCCAAAGTAGACGCCGCCAATCAGCTCACGCACGACGATAAAGTCAATGCCCTTGTCCACAATGGACTTTTTCAGCGGGGAGGCATCCGCCAACTGGGGCCAGATCTTGGCCGGGCGGTTGTTGGCATACAATCCCATGCCGGAACGCAGGCGCAGCAGGCCCTTCTCAGGGCGCTGGTCGCCGGGCAGGCCCTCCCACTTGGGGCCGCCGATGGCACCCAGCAGAACGCTGTCGGCGTTCTTGCACTTTTCCAGTTCCGCAGCGGGCAGCGGGTCGCCGAATTTATCAATGGCCTCGCCGCCCATGTAGGCGCGGGTATACGTAAACGTATGGCCGTGCTTTTCTGCAATTTTATCCAGCACGCGCACCGCCTGGGTCACGATCTCCGGGCTGGAACAGTCGCCGTAGATCAGAGTGATGTTTTTCTGCATAGTTCTGTTCTCCCTCTCGTTGCTATTGTAGGGGCGGGTCATGTCCCGCCCTCAGCCTTTCCATCACAGCACTTTTGCCGTAAAGCCGCGGGCCGGGCATGCCCGGCCCCTACAGGGCATCAATCCTTCAAGCTGTTCATCAGGCCGCCCTTGGCGATAATGTTCTGGATGAACGGCGGGAAGGGCGCGGCCTGAAAGGTCTGGCCGGTGGTTTCGTCGGTAATGACGCCGGTGTCAAAATTGATGCTGACCGTATCGCCCTCGTTGATTGCTTCGCTGGCTGCGGGACATTCGAGAATCGGCAGGCCGATGTTGATGGCGTTGCGGTAGAAGATGCGGGCAAAGCTTTTGGCGATAACGCAGCTGATACCGGACGCCTTGATGGCAACGGGGGCATGCTCGCGGGAGGAGCCGCAGCCAAAGTTCTCACCGCCCACCATGATGTCCCCCGCCTTGACGCGGGTAACAAACGTTTTATCGATATCTTCCATACAGTGGCTTGCCAGCTCGGCAGCACTCTGGGTATTCAGGTAGCGGGCCGGGATGATCACGTCGGTGTCAATGTTGTCGCCGTATTTAAAAACAGGACCTCTTGTGTTCATAGCTCAAACCTCCCTAGGATCAGTGATGTAGCCGGTCAGGGCGCTGGCCGCCGCCGTGGCAGGGCTGGCGAGGTAGACCTCGGACTCCACGTGGCCCATGCGGCCGACGAAGTTGCGGTTGGTGGTGGAGACACAGCGCTCGCCCGCCGCCAGGATGCCCATGTAGCCGCCCAGGCAGGGACCGCAGGTGGGCGTGGAGACGATGCAGCCAGCGTCGATGAAAGCCTCTGTGTAGCCGCGCAGGATGCACTCCTTGTAGACGGCCATCGTGGCGGGGATGATGATGCCGCGCACGCCCTTGGCGATGTGCTTGCCCTTCAGGATCTCGTAGGCGGCCTCCATGTCTTCAATGCGTCCGTTGGTGCAGGAGCCTATGACGATTTGGTCAATCTTGATGTCCTTGCCCTCTTTGGCAAGATGCGTGTTCTCGGGCAGATGCGGGTAGCTGACCGTCGGCTCGAGCGCGTCGAGGTCAATCACGATGGTGCGCTCATACTCGGCGTCGGGGTCGGCCTCGTACTTGGTCCATGGGCGCTGGCTGCGGCCTTTGAGGTAGGCCTCGGTCACTTCGTCCACGGGGAAGATGCCGTTCTTGGCACCGGCCTCGATGGCCATGTTGCAGATGCAGAGGCGATCCTCCATCGTCAGGGTCTTGACGCCCTCGCCGACAAATTCCAAGCTCTTGTACAGTGCGCCCGAGACGCCGATTTGACCAATCAGGTGCAGAATGACGTCCTTGCCGGTGACGGGCTTGTGCAGCTGACCCTTCAGCTCGACCTTAATGGCGGCGGGAACCTTGAACCAGGCCATGCCTTTCGCCATGCCGGCGGCCATATCGGTGGAGCCGACGCCGGTGGAGAACGCGCCCACCGCGCCGTAGGTACAGGTGTGGCTGTCCGCGCCGATGATGCAGTCGCCCGCAGTCACGATGCCCTGTTCGGGCAGCAGTGCGTGCTCAACGCCCATGCGACCCACGTCGAAAAAATTGAGGATGTCGTACTTGTCGGCGAACTCGCGGCACTGCTTGGACTGGGCCGCGCTCTTGATGTCCTTGTTGGGGACAAAGTGATCCAGCACAATGTTGACGCGGGTGTTATCGAACACCGAGTCGAACCCTGCTTTTTCAAATTCGTTGATGGCCACCGGGGTGGTGATATCATTGCCGAGCACCACATCGAGCTTGGCGTTGATGAGCTGGCCCGCCGTGACGGCTGCTTCCCCGCTGTGGGCCGCTAAGATTTTTTGGGTCATGGTCATGCCCATGGTTGTGTACCTCCGTTTTAGGATCATCTCACCGTAGGGGCGGGGTATGCCCCGCCCTCGGCCTTGCCTTTACGTACCACCTGCCCTTATATTGAGGGCCGGATATGTCCGACCCCTACCCGGCAGTGCGTTGTAGGGGGGTTACTTATTATTGATCGCGCTTACCAGCGCCTTAATGCCCGCCACGATGATATCCGTATGCGTGCCGCAGCCCCAGCTCTCCTCGCCGGAGGCCCATTTCAGGCCGACGTAGGAGCAGGCGCGGGAGTTCGTATCGGAATCGAGAGCGTGTTCGCTGTAATGCACAAGCGTGAAATGCATCCCGGTCTCCTGCTCGATGGCCGTTGCCACAGCGTCCAGGCGGCCGTTACCGTTGGCGATGCATTTGATCGTGTTGCCGCCGCTGGTGATGACGGCGCTTGCCGTGATGCTGCCGTCTGAGTTCTGGATAAAGTGCGCCTCCGGTACATTGAGCGGGTGGGTGTGGTTGAGGTAGCTGTTTTCAAAGACGCCCAGCACTTCTTTCACGCTCAACTCGCGGTGCTCGTGGTCGCTGACGTCCTTGACGCGGTAGCCCAGATCCTCGCGCATTTTCGGCGGCGGGTTGTAACCGTAGTTCTGCTGCAGCAGGAAGCCGATGCCGCCCTTGCCGCTCTGGGAGTTGATACGGATGACGTCGGCATCGTAGGTGCGGCCAATGTCGTGGGGGTCGATGGGGATGTAGGGGCAGGTCCACTGGTGGAGCTGCTTTTCCTTGCGCCATGTCATGCCCTTGGCGATGGCGTCCTGATGGCTGCCGCTGAACGCCGCAAAGACGAGGGAGCCTGCATACGGCGTGCGCTCGTAGACGTGCATCCGGGTCACGCGCTCGTAGACTTCGCAGATTTCGGGCATATTGCTGAAGTCAAGGTGTGGGTCCACGCCGTGGCTGTACATATTCATAGCCAGCGTGATGGCGTCCACGTTGCCGGTGCGCTCGCCGTTGCCGAAGAGGCAGCACTCGATGCGCTGAGCACCAGCCAGCACAGCCAGCTCGGCGTCAGCGACGCCGCAGCCGCGGTCGTTGTGGGGGTGGGTAGAAAGAATCACGCTGTCACGATATTTCAGATGTTTGGAGCACCATTCAATCTGATTTGCGTAGATGTGGGGCATACTCATCTCGACCGTGACCGGCAGGTTAATGATCATGGGGCGGTCGGGGGTGGGCTGCATGACGTCGAGAACGGCGTTGCAGACTTCCACGGCGTACTCCGGCTCGGTCCCGGTGAAGCTCTCGGGGCTGTACTCAAACAGGAAGTTGCCCTCGTACTCCTCGCTCAGCTGCTTGACGAGCTTAGCGCCGTCAACGGCGATCTTCTTGATTTCCTCTTTGGACTTCTTGAACACCTGCTCGCGCTGGGCGACACTGGTGGAGTTGTAGAAGTGGATAATGGCCCGGGGTGCGCCCTTGACAGCCTCGAACGTCTTGCGGATGATGTGGTCACGGCACTGGGTCAGCACCTGCACGGTCACATCCTGGGGGATGCGGTTGCCGTCAATCAGCGTGCGCAGGAACTCGTACTCGGTCTCGCTGGCGGCGGGGAAACCGACCTCGATTTCCTTAAAGCCGATTTTAACCAGCATATCGTAAAATTCAAGTTTTTCTTCCAGGTTCATCGGCACGATCAGGCTCTGGTTGCCATCGCGCAGATCCACACTGCACCAGGCCGGGGCCTGCTCGATATGGTCTTTCTGGGGCCACTCATAGACATGGCCGGGTTCGACCGGCGGTGGATAGTAGCCTACATTGTACTTGGATGCGTCCATCATAATAAAAATGCCTCCTTCAAAGCGTTCGGTTCGCGCTTTGGGGAGGTAAAAATAAACCGTCCCCCAAAGGCGAAAGACCTTTGAGAGACGGGAGCAAAATTCACGTTGCTGTACCCGCGGTACCACTCTCATTGCCGTTGAAACGGCCGCTCTGTACGATCAGCTTTTCAGCGAATCGCGCCTGCATGATAACGGTCAGGTTCCGTCCGCGCCTACCTGTCAGCGCGGCTGCTCCGGGGCCAGTATACAGCATCTGCCATACCGCCTTGCACCGACCGGCGGCTCTCTGCAATGGGATGGATGCTGCTTTTTCCCCTTCACTGCATTTGCAATGGTTTTATTTTAGCGGATTCTTGGGGGAATGTCAAGTATTATTTTTGCAAAATTCGCAAGGATGTGTTTTGTGTTTATCAACATTATTTATGTAGGGGCCGGGTATGCCCAGCCCTCGCGTGAAGGACAAGCAGACGCTTATGGGAAAGCTGCAGGCTGCGCATACACGGCCCCTACCGTGTGCCGCTATTTTTACAGGGTTTTCTTTTTATCGTTTATATGATATACTTATAATGATTTCTATTTAATCCCGAAAGGATTCTTCTATGCTTTACCAAAAATACAAACCGCTGGCCAGCCGCGTGTACTGTGCGGGGCTGGCGTTATTGCTTGTTTTGAGCGAGGTATTCAGCTCCAACCTTCAGTCTACGCTGCCGACTTTCAGCCGGGTGGCGCGACTGGGGCTGACCGGGTTTGCCGTACTGCTGCTGGCGGGCAAAATCGTATTGCTGACCGAGTACGAGACGCAGCTGCAAAAAATCATCGTGGCCGTTGTGCTGGTCTACACGGCGTTTTCGGCCTGGTACGGCGGCGACCAGTGGTTTTTCCTGGCTGCGCTTGTCGGGCTGGGGGCCAAGGATGTGGATTTGCAGACGGCCCTGCGGGTCTACCTTGCCACGGCGGTGGCCGGGCTGCTGCTGGTGCAGGCGCTGCACTTTGTCACGCCGCTGATGCCCTACAATTTCTACTGCCGCAACTGGGATTTCGGCTACGGCCACTACAACGGTTTCGGTGCGCGGTTGGTGGGCGTGTTCTTCGCCTGGGGCTGGCTGCGGCACGACCGGATGAGAGCTTTCGACTGGGCCGGGCTGGCCGCGCTGGCGATTTTTACCTACAAAGTACCCGGCAGCCGGGGCGCGTTCGGCGGTATGGCAGTGCTGTTCGGGCTGTTTCTGGTGCAGAAATTTCTGCCGAAGCTGTTTGACAACAAAATTTTCTACGGGTTTTCGATTGCCCTGCCGGTGGCGCTGGCAGCGTTCAGCCTATACGCTGGATACGTTTACAACCCCGAATGGCCCTATGAACGGATGGCACTGCTGCTGTTGAGCATTGCACTGTCGGGTCGGTTTGAGATTTGGCACAATGTTTTCTGGCAAGCCCCGCTCTCGCTGCTGGGCGGCCTGCCCACCGACGGCGACGAGCACCACGCCATTGACAACACGTTTTTGGCCGTGCCGATGAACAAAGGCATTATCGGTGCCATTCTGGTGGCCGCCGTGTTCCTGTTGCTGCTGTGGCGGTTAGCGAAGAAGCACCGCTCCACCGAGGTCATCTGCTTGGTGGCGCTGACGCTGTATCTCTTTATGGAGAACAAGCCGTTTTTGGTGTCGGCCAATCCGTTTTTGCTGATGCTGCCGGTGGTGTTTTTCGGCAGCCCCGATTCCAAAAATCAAACCGAATGAACCCTCTTGGGCAGGATCGTATCACATTTTCGCGGAAATGCGGTATCGATCCTGCCATTTTTGTGCTATACTGGGTGTATTCTAAAACAAAGGAGTGTCCCCGGATGCAGACGAAAATCGCATTTTTTGATATCGACGGCACGCTGATCGATATGCAGTCCAAGCGCATCACCGAGAAAGCGCTGGAGGCTTTGCAGCGCCTGCGGGCAGGCGGCGTAAAAATCTGCCTGGCGACCGGGCGCTCCCCTGTGGCACTGCCAGTGTTCCCGGGGGTGGAATTTGACACCTACCTGACCTTCAACGGCTCTCTGTGTTACACGGCGGGCGGCGAGACGATTTTCAGCAATCCGATCGCGCATGAGGATGTGCAGAAAATCATTGCCAACGGCACGGACGTGGATCTGACCGACTATTTTGCCATCGCCAAGATGGTTGTGCCCATCACCGAAGAATTCGACACTGTTTGCCGGGAGGACGTCTATCAGCTGATGATGGGTGGCCGCAAAGATGAATATAAAGCGATCCTGCGCGGTGTGGACGGTGCCAAAATTGCCGCATGGTGGGGCCACGCGGTGGATATCATCCCGGCCAGCGGCGGCAAGGGTGCAGGCATCGGGAAGATTCTGGAATACTACGGCTTCGACAAGGCCGAGGCAGTGGCGTTCGGCGACGGCAACAACGATATTGAGATGCTGCAAGCCGTGGGCGACGCCGTTGCCATGGGGAATGCGTCGGACGAGTTGAAAGCTGTTGCCACCGAGGTTTGCCGCCCCGTGACCGAGGACGGAGTGTATTGGTATTGCGTGGAGAATGGGTTGATTTGAGGTAAAAGAAGTAGGGGCGACCATTGGTCGCCCGCGGATAGGAGGCAGCTGCCGGAAGGTTCCCGGGCGGATATGGAATCCGCCCCTACGGTGTAGGGGTCGATGCTCGTCATCGACCCGGGGACGCCGCGGCTGTCGCTATGTTCCGCGGGCGGCCAATGGCCGCCCCTACAATACGTTTTACACCCCCATCTCATAAATGCTGCGCTGGGGTATCATGCCGCACAGTAGTATGATCCTGCCAAGTTATGCAAAAAGCCGCCCCGCCGGGCAGATGTCCGGCGGGGCGGCTGTGTGTTTATAGCTTAGCGGTTCTGGGGGCCGTTTTTCAGGATGACGTCATGGCTGCCGCCCTCGACGATGGAGGTGGAGGACACAACGGTCAGGCGGGCTTTTTCCTGCAGTTCGGGGATGGAGAGCGCACCGCAGTTGCACATGGTGGAGCGCACTTTGTACAGCGTCGTCTGTACACCGTCAGCTAGGGGACCGGCATAAGGCACATAGGAGTCAACGCCTTCCTCAAAGCTCAGCTTCTGGGCACCGCCCAGGTCATAGCGCTGCCAGTTGCGGGCGCGGTTGGAGCCCTCGCCCCAGTACTCCTTGACGTAGTTGCCGCCGACGCGCAGCTTGTTCGTAGGGGACTCGTCGAAGCGGGCGAAGTAACGGCCCAGCATGACAAAGTCCGCGCCCATAGCCAGTGCCAGGGTGATGTGGTAGTCCTGCACGATGCCACCATCGGAGCAGATGGGAATATAGATGCCGGTCTCCTTATAGTACTCGTCGCGGGCCTTGGCGACCTCGATGACCGCGGTAGCCTGGCCGCGGCCAATGCCCTTGGTCTCGCGGGTGATGCAGATGGAGCCGCCGCCAATGCCGATCTTGATGAAGTCTGCGCCAGCCTTCGCCAGGAACAGGAAGCCCTCGCGGTCAACAACGTTGCCGGCACCGACCTTCACCTTGTCGCCGTAGTTCTCGCGGATCCAAGCGATGGTGCGGGACTGCCACTCGCTGAAGCCCTCGGAAGAGTCGATGCAGAGCACATCCACACCGGCGTCCACCAGTGCGGGGACGCGCTGGGCGTAGTCGCGGGTGTTAATGCCCGCGCCAACGACATAGCTCTTGTTCTCGTCCAGCAGCTCGTTGACGTTCTCCTTGTGGGAGTCGTAGTCCTTGCGGAAAACCATATACTGCAGGCGACCTTCCTCGTCGATCAGGGGCAGGGAGTTGATCTTGTTGTCCCAGATGATATCATTGCAGTCGTGCAGGCTGGTGGTGGCGGGGGCCGTGACCAGCTTATCCAGCGGTGTCATGAACTCAGTGACCTTGAGATCCATCGTCATGCGGGAGAGGCGGTAGTCGCGGGAGGCGACGATGCCCAGCAGCTTGCCATGGGCAGAGCCGTCGTCGGTGATGGCAACGGTGGAATGGCCTGTACGGGTCTTGAGGTCCAGCACGTCGCCCAGGGTAGCCTCCGGCGGCAGGTTGGAGTCGGAGGTGACAAAGCCCTTCTTGTAAGCCTTGACGCGGCGGACCATGTCGGCCTCCTGCTCGATGGTCTGGGAGCCGTAGATGAAGGAGACGCCGCCCTGCTTGGCCAGGGCAATCGCCAGTTTCTCACCGGAGACGGACTGCATGATGGCGGAGACCATCGGGATGTTCATTTCCAGCGGGCAGGCTTCCTCGCCCTTGCGGTATTTTACCAGCGGGGTTTTCAGGCTGACAGCCGTGGGGACACACTCCGAAGAGGAATACCCGGGAACGAGCAGATACTCACCAAAGGTGCGGGACGGCTCGGAAAAATAGTATGCCATAATACACTCTCCTGACTTTCCTTTTTTCGACGGTTTTTACTTATTAGAAAGATTGTACCACAACCGCGGACAAAATACAAAGGATTCGGCGAAAATCTTTCTTGCACCGCGAAAAGGAAAGTTGTGGATTTTGAACAATGGTTTGGGCGGGTAGTATGACTTTGAGAGCAGCTTCACCGTTCCGTCGTCAGCACGGCGTCGCCCACATCGACGACCAGAATCAGGCTGCGGGGTTGCTCCTGGTTACTGCGGGCATGATAGCCGTCCCCCTGTTCCAGGCCGTTGAAGGTGACTTTGCCCATATCGGTGGTCATGTCCAGGTCATAGTCTGCGGCGCTGCCGTCTGCCGACAGGCCGATATTGCCCATGCTGACGCTGACGTTGGTCGTATGTGCCCCGTTCAGCTTATCCAAGTCAAAGTTGCCCATGTCCAAATTGGCAGAAAACGCCTTGGCCGTCACGGCCTGACCGCTGAAATTGCCCATGTTTACAGTCACATCGACTGTATCGGCCTCAACATCACCATGAAATTGCACATCCCCCATATCCACCTCAAGATGCAGTGCATCAAATGTAAAACTGCGGGGTGAGGGCACTGTCAATGTGAACTGTGGCACATCGTCGTTGCTCAAATTATAATTCGCCGGGACAGTGTAGTTGACACGGAGTGTGTTGGTAGTCTCCTCCGTGTAACAGCTGAACCAATCCCCATGTATGTTCGTGTAGGAAAGTGTCGGAAGTGTCACCGCATCGCTGGTTTCCACCGTAACCGTACCGTAATCAATATAAAAGGTTGCATTCTTGAACCCTCTGCGTTCAAATCTTATTGTATTGCTTTGCACCGTTGCATTATCAGCGTTTTCTGTGATACTGCTTTTCTCGGCGGCGGTGGCCTCGTTGTAAAAGTCCTCGTTGCGGACAAGGGCCGATGCAGCGGTTTCTTCCTCCTGCGGAATGGTCATCATCGACGCCGTGCCGCCGCTGGGCTTTGCGAAGCTCAGGGCCAGAACAGCCAATTGGATAAGCAGCGCTGCCACAATGACAATAGCAAAAATCAGCCACATCGTTTTTGCTCTGGGACTGCGGCGCGGCGGCGCAGGCTGTGGGTCGGCGGCGGGCGGTTCGGGTGCAGTGGGCGGGGTAAGGGGCGTTTCCTCGGGCGTGGCATCGTCGGGCATCAGGCCCTCCCCTTCCAGGATCTTGCGGGCGGCCTCGGCAGGGTCGCCCAGCTCGGCGGCGGTAGCGTCCTCGTTATCAGTACCTGCGGCGTCGAAGTATTCCTCATAATAGTTCAGCGCGTCGCGGCGCGCATCAGCAGGCAGGGCAGACAGCCGTTTTTCCAGTTCGGATAAGTACTCGTATTTTTTCATTGCGGCTCCCCCTTAAAGAGCTTGTTGATTTTGGCGGTGTAGGCTTCCCACTCGGCGGTAAATTCCGCCAGCCGCGCGCGGCCCGCGGGCGTGATTTGATAATAGCGGCGGTTGCGGCCGTTGAAGGCTTCGTCGTGGACGGTCAGACAGCCGTCCTTTTGCAGGCGGCGCAGCACCGGGTAGAGCGTGGATTCCGATAATTCCAGCACCGTGCGGACCTCCTGCGTGATCTTATAGCCGTAGGTGCCCGTTTCCTCCCGCCCGACGACGGCCAGAACGATCGCGTCCAGCAGCCCCGCCGTGGTATTGATGGCCATAGGGTGTCCCCCTTCCGGGTGTATGGTGTATTCGGTTATATATTATATAGCATATAATATTGTAGATTGCAATAGGCTGCCGCAACAAAATTATGTAGGGGCGGATTCCATATCCGCCCGTGGACGTTTATCTTGCCGCAAGCTCCCCGGGCGCATATAGAATGCGCCCCTACGATTCCGCCTTCACTTTTCTATTTCCTTATATAAATACCCCAGTGCGTCCGCCAGGCCGCCCAGCTCGTCGATCAGCCCTTCCTCCACAGCCTGGGTGCCGTCCAATACGGTGCCCATGTCCATGACAAGCTCGCCGGTATTGTGCATCAGCTGGGTGAACCGCCGGGCCGTGATTTTTGAGTGCCCGGTCACAAAGCTGACTATGCGCTCCTGCATCTGTTCAAAATAGCGCAGGGTCTGGGGCACGCCCAGCACCATGCCAGAGTGGCGCACCGGGTGCACCGTCATGGTGGCCGTGGGCACAATAAAGCTGTGCCGCGCCGCCACCGCCAGCGGGATGCCAATAGAATGCCCGCCGCCCAGCACCAGCGTGGCGCTGGGCTTGCTGACGCCCGCAATCAGTTCTGCCAGCGCCAGCCCGGCTTCCACATCGCCGCCCACCGTATTCAGAATCACCAGCAGCCCTTCTATCTCGGGATCCTCCTCAATGTCCACCAGCTGGGGGATGACGTGCTCATATTTTGTCGTCTTTTGCGCGTCGGACGCCAGCGTATGGCCCTCGATCGTGCCGATGACCGTCAGGCAGTGGATGGCGTGGCGGCCCTTGGTGGCAGGTACAATGCCGTCCTCCTTTATCAAATCATGCTCCAGCCGCTTCAGGGCGGCGCTTTCGGTGGGGTTGTGCCTGGTGTCGGCCTTTTTATCCTTTGTTTCCATCATTGCTCTCCTTCTCTGCGCAAACTATACACAAAAACAGTCTGTCCTGTGGCCCTGCAAAATATGCGCGGTTTGGGCCAGGGGTGCCGTTTTGTTTTGTCTATACCGCCAGAATTTCCCGTTCTATTTTTGTACAACCGTATAATAATTTGAGAAATCAGCCAAAAAACTTAGACAAAAAATTGACAACCGCCGTGCTTCATTTTATAATAAGCTATAAACAAGTATTGCAATGTGAGGGATACGATCATGGCTGTTCAAAATAAGGTGTCGCTCCCGGTCATCAAGCGACTGCCAAAATATTATCGTTATCTGACCAACCTTTCCGCCGACGGCAAGGATAAAATTTCTTCCAGCGAGCTGGCCCACATGATGGGCACCACCGCCAGCCAGGTGCGCCAGGATTTCAACTGCTTTGGTGGGTTCGGCCAGCAGGGCATCGGCTACAAGGTGGATGTGCTGCGTGCTGAGATTGGCAAGCTGCTGTTCGGCGACGGCGAAAAGCTGCCCACGATTTTGGTCGGTGCCGGTCGTTTGGGTTCTGCAGTATCCAGCTTCATCAGCCGCGACGCCAACGGCTACAAGCTGCTGGGCGTGTTTGATGTGAACCCCGACTTGATTGGCAAGGAAATGTGCGGCGTGCCCATTCTGCCACTGAGTGAGCTGGAGGCCTTCTGCACCGAGCACCATCCCGAGGTGGCCGTGCTCTGCGTGCCGCGCCAGAGCGCTATGGACCTGGCGGGTGAGCTGGTGGAGCAGGGCATCAAGGGCTTCTGGAATTTCAGCCACTATGATCTGTCGGTCGAGTACCCGGACGTCACGGTGGAGAATGTCCACTTGGGCGATAGTTTGATGAGTTTGGGGTACAGATTGCGGAACCAAGAGAAGTAAGGAGCCACCATGGCAAAATTGTATTTTCGATATGGCGCTATGAACAGCGGCAAGACCACTGCGCTGATGCAGGTCGCCTACAATTATAAAGAACGCGGGATGCGCGTGCTGATTTTGAAGCCCGCCATCGACACCAAGGGGCAGGATTCCATCCTTTCCCGCCTGGGTATTTCCTGCAAAGTTGACAAGCTCGTCACACCCGACATGGACGTGGTGGAGTTGGTGCGCGCCGACGAGGCCGCCAATGGCAAGATTGCCTGTGTTCTCTGTGATGAGAGCCAGTTTTTCACGCCCGAGCAGGCCGACCAGCTGTTCCTGGTCACGGTCGATCTGGGCATTCCGGTCATCTGCTACGGCCTGCGGGCTGATTTCATGATGCGCGGCTTTCCCGGCTCGACCCGGCTGCTGGAGCTTGCCCATACGATCGAGGAGCTGAAAACCATCTGCGCCTGCGGGCGCAAGGCCATCTGCAACGGGCGCAAAGTCAACGGCGAATATGTCTTTGAGGGTGCCCAGGTCGCGATTGATACGGTGGACGATGTGGAGTACCAAAGCCTGTGCCCCCAATGCTGGTACCGCGAATATCGTGCATTTTTAGCACGCCACCCGAAGAAGTGAACATAATTTGTGCAGGCCCCACCGGGATTTCTCCCGGCGGGGCCTTTTTTGCTCTCGGCCGCACTTATTTTGCGCCGTGCATAGACGAATGCAATAATATTTGCAAAATGGCACGTTTTTTGCATCAATCCTGCATATTTTGCCCCTGGTAACGCATTTTAGTGGGTAAATATCGGTGCGTTTTGCCCTGAATATCTCCGCCCGGGTTTCTGCCGTCCTTGTTAAACTGCACAAATGCAGGTGCTCGTATTCGTAGGTTTTGACGGTGGTGTCAAATCGGTTACAAGCAACAAAGCAAGAATTGTTCGCTTTTGAGGTGGAACGCACCAAATTGACTGTTTATTTTGTTGGTGCGTTTTGCTATCATATAGACAAGCGAATGGCAGATGTTGTGGTGCTTACACCCACACACGACAATCTGCAAAAATAAATCGCACAGCATTTTTAGGAGGACAAAACAATGAAGAAGGCAATTTCCCTTGGCGTTGCCGCTGCTATGACCGCCACTCTGCTGGCTGGTTGCGGCACCGCTGCCAGCAGCTCCGCCGCCACCAGCGAGGCTGCTTCCACTGCTGAAAGCACCGCTGCCGAGTCTACCGCTGAGGCTGCCCCCAGCGAGGCCCACGAGATCAACACCACCGATCCTATCGAGCTGACCATCAGCTGGTGGGGCGGCGACTCCCGCCATGAGGCTTACCAGAAGGCTCTGGAGGCTTTCCACGAGAAGTATCCCAACATCACCGTCTCCCCCACCTACGGCGCATGGTCCGGCTGGGAAGAGAAGCAGTCCACCGCACTGGCTGCGGATCAGGGCTCTGATGTCATGCAGGTCAACTGGAACTGGCTGTACCAGTACAGCCCCACGGGTGAGAAGTTCGTCGACCTGCGCGAGTACAGCGATGTCATCGACCTGAGCCAGTGGAGCGATGCCGCCAAGAACGCCTGCACCGTTGCTGACAGCCTGCAGGCAGTGCCCATCTCGATGACCGGCCGTATCTTCTACTGGAACATGAACACCTTCAAGCAGGCCGGTATTGAGCAGGTTCCCACTTCCTATGATGATCTGATCGCCGCCGGCAAGGCCTTCCAGGAGAAGCTGGGCAATGATTACTATCCTCTGGCCATCGGTCAGTATGACCGCATGATCCTGATGACCTTCTACCTTGAGTCCAAGTACGGCAAGGCCTGGGTCGAGAACAACGAGTGCCAGTACAGCGAGGAAGAGGTCGTTGACGGCCTGAACTTCATCAAGTCCCTCGAGGACAACCACGTCATCCCCACCCGTCCGACCATGATCGCTGCCGGCTTCGACTCTATCGATAAGTCTCAGGAGTGGATCGACGGCAAGTACGCCGGCATCTTCGAGTGGGATTCTTCCGCCAACAAGTACCAGTCTGCTCTGGCTGACAACTCCGGCTTCACCGTCGGTGAGGAGATCAAGTTCGGCGACAAGGCCAACGGCGGCTTCTCCAAGGTCTCCATGGGCATGGCCATCACCTCCTCCTGCCAGCATCCCGTTGAGGCTGCTGCCCTGATTGACTTCCTGTGGAACGGCGAGGGCGCTGCCATCATGGGTTCCGAGTGCGGCATTCCCGCTTCCACCGCCGGTCTGGCTGCCGCTCAGGCTGCTGACGCTGTGAAGCCTCTGGTTCTTGAGGCCAACACCAAAGTTCTGGCCTTCGTCGATATGCCGCTTGACCCGTACTTCGAGTCCAGCAAGCTGAAGGACACCACCGACGGCGTTTACACCGACGTGTTCGACGGCTTCAGCTACGGCGACTACGACGCTGAGGAGGCTGCCGAGATCCTGCTGGACGGCGTTTCCGGTGTGCTGAGCGCCAACGCCTAAGAGCAATCGAAATCCTTTAAAAAGTAAAGTTTAGCCGGCCCCAGCCCCGTTATCACGCATGGCGGGGCCGGTTATTCATGTTAAAACGCAATGCATCAATTTGTGACAAGGAGGTTTTTGGATGAGCTCTGCACCCAAAACGACCCAGCGCACACCGTTTAAGCGTTGGTGTGACGAAAACACTGGCCTGTTCTTCCTGATTCCGTGGATTCTGGGCTTCCTGATTTTCAAAGCCTATCCGTTTGCCAGCTCTCTGGTATACAGCTTTACTGATCTGAACTTCTTCAAGGGCATCAGCCAGTACGGCGTTATGAACTACGTTGAGATTTTCACCAGCCGCAAGACCGTTTCCGTTTTGCTGACCACTGTGAAATATGCCTTCATCACCGTGCCCCTCAAGCTGGTGTTCGCGCTGTTCATCGCCTACATCCTGAACTTCAAGATCAAGTTCGTCAACCTGTTCCGTACCGTTTACTACATTCCGTCCATTCTGGGCGGCTCTGTAGCCATCGCCGTTCTGTGGCGCGCCCTGTTCAAGGACACCGGCGTTGTCAACACGATTCTCGGCTTCTTTGGCATTGCCGGTCCCGACTGGCTGGCTGACAAGACCTGGGCGCTGTTCGTCATCTGCCTGCTGCGTGTGTGGCAGTTCGGCTCCGCCATGGTTCTGTTCCTGGCCGCTTTGAAGGGCGTGCCTGCCGACCTGTACGAGGCCGCCACCATTGACGGTGCTACCAAGACCCGCCAGTTCTTCTCGATCACCATTCCGATGATCACCCCCGTTATCTTCTACAACCTCGTCACCCAGATCGCACAGGCGTTCCAGGAATTCAACGGCCCCTACATCATCACCCAGGGCGGCCCGCGTAACGCTACAACGCTTGTCTCCCTGCTGGTTTACAACTACGCCTTCAAGTCCAACGAGATGGGCATGGCGTGTGCGCTGGCCTGGGTCATGTTCATCGCCGTTGCTCTGCTGACTGTGATCGCTTTCACCAGCCAGAAGCACTGGGTCTACTACGCTGATTAAGGAGGATTGAAAAATGAAACTTTCTACCGCCCATAAAATCGGCCGTTTCTTCCAGTACTTTGTGCTGATCCTTGTCGGCGTTATCATGATCTACCCGCTGGTCTGGATGGTGGGCGCCACCTTCAAGTCCAACGCCGAGATCTTCTCCGGCATCGGTTTCCTGACTGCCAACCCCACGCTGCAGGGCTACATTGACGCCGTCACTCAGAACTACGGCGGCGACATCAGCATCTGGCGCGCCTTCATCAACACCTACAGCTTCGTTATCCCCAAGGTCATCTTTACCGTCATCAGTTCTGTCATTGCCGCTTACGGCTTCAGCCGCTTTAAATTCAAGGGCCGCGATATGCTGTTCGGCATCATGATCTCCACGCTGTTCCTGCCCCAGGTCGTTCTGAACGTTCCCCAGTACCTAATGTACAACTCCTTCGGCTGGATCAACAGCCCCTTCTACCTGCCCCTGTGGGTGCCGACCCTGTTTGCCACCGAGACCTACTTCGTCTATCAGCTGGTGCAGTTTATGCGCAGCATCCCCCACGATCTGGACGAGGCGGCTGCCATCGACGGCTGCGGCCCGGTCAAGATCCTGTACAAGATCATTGCCCCGATGCTGAGCCCCTCTCTGGTGGCCTGCGGTCTGTTCCAGTTTATGTGGAGCTGCAACGACTACATGGGTCCCCTGCTTTACGTCCAGACCCCCAGCAAATACCCGATGTCCATTTTCGTCAAGCTGTCCATGGACGCTGACAGCGGTTTCAACTGGAACCGTATTCTGGCATTGTCCCTCATCTCCATCATCCCGCAGCTGATCGTTTTCTTCTGCGCACAGGATGCTTTCATCGACGGTATCTCCGCCGGTGCCGTGAAGGGCTAATCGCCATTTTGGCAGCCCGAAAAACCACTTAAACCACGGCTGCCCCGCACCACAACCATGGGGTACGGGGCAGCCTTTCTTTTGAAAATGACACTTCCCTCCCCTGCCCTGCCAGGGGGACGGAGTTTTACTGATAGCTTTGCAGGGTGCGGCGTCCCCGGCGCCCCGCGGGCGGATGCAAGCATCCGCCCCTGCAACGGTGCAAACAAAAAGGCCGCCCCATATCAGGGCGGCGGATGTTTCAACCTTACTTATTCACTCTCTTATAATACTGCCGGTACTGCTGCGGGGACAGACCCGTGGCATCCTTGAACACACGACGGAAATGGGCGGTGGTCATAAAGCCGGTCTTTTCCGCAATGTCGGAAATGCTCTCGTTCGATTTTTCGATGAGATTCTGCGCCGCCTTGATACGCACGCCGTTGATATACTCGATCAGACTCAGGTTGATGGACTTTTTGAACAGTCTGCTCAGGTAGTAGGGGCTGATATAGAACTGGCTGGCAATGCCGGTCAGGGTCAGTTTCTCGGCGTAATGCTCGGCGATGTAAGCTTGAATCTGATCCACGATATGATTGCTGACGCGGCCGTTCTCGCCGCCCTGCTCCTGCTGCTGGCGGCAGAGGTCCTTGAGTTCCAGCAAAAGCGTGGCCAACAGCATTTTGCGCATGGCGTCAGACTCTGGGGAGGTTTCCTCCTGCAAAACCAGCAGCTGCTGCAATAGATTGTGAATATGGTTCTGCTGCTTGACCGTGATGTTGGAGAGCAGATGGTTGTGCTCCTCGTTCAAGAACGAGAAGAAATCCACCTCCGGGAATATGTCGGTGATTTTGCCCAGGTATTCCCGGCTGAAGTTCACAACAATGCGGCTGGAGGCCGTGTCCCCCAGCGAGGCAGTCTTGTGAATCTGGTTCTCGCCAATCAGCACAACACAGCCTGCGTTGACGATGTAGGCGGCATCTTCGATAAAATAGCGGCGGCTGCCCTCGATCTCATAGTAGATCTCATACTTATGGTGGATGTGGAAACTGGCCATCTCGTAGCCGGTATCGCGGTCAACGCGGTCAATAAAAAAGTCCACATGGGGCGAGTAGACATATTCCGAAACCATAACGCTTGCTCCTTGCTGCCGCGGTGCCATGCGCCCGGCGATTGGTTCTTGTTCTATTTACTAGAATAGCACAATTTTTGCTGTTTTTCAAACTATTTTTATACAAATTTTTATCATTTGGGGGTTTTCACATGAAAATCACGCTTGTACGTTCTATGGCGCGCAGTGCGGTATTTGAGTTGGTCAATTCCGGCTGCTACCGCGCACCGGCTCCCTACACGGTTGCCCTGGATGGTGATGCCGTCTATGATGGTGACACCAACGTTTTCTCGCTCTACTCCCTGGATCCGGGCCGCAGCTACACGGTAGCCGTCACCCTCGACGGTGTGACTGATACGCTGGAATTTACCACCGCCGAGGAGAGCTTCTCTGTGGATGCCAGCCGCTACGGCCTGGTGGCGGACGGCGTGACCGACAACACTGCCAAATTGCAGGCGGCGCTGTCCACCTGCCCAGTCGGCGGCACGGTCTATGTGCCCGCCGGCACTTACCGCACCCAGAGCCTGTTCCTGCAGAGCAACACAACGCTCTACCTCGAAAAAGGCTGCACGCTGCTGGGCGGCACCAAGCGCACCGACTATCCGATTTTGCCCGGTGTTCTCCCCTGCCACAACGAAAGGGACGAGCACTACCTGGCCCTGTGGGAGGGCAACCCCCTGGACAGCTTTGCGGGGCTTATCAACGTCATCAACGCCGAGAATGTGACCATCACCGGCGAGGGCACGATTGACGCTAACGCCCAGAACGGCGACTGGTACCAGAACCCGAAGAAGAAGAATATTGCCTACCGCCCCCGTCTGTTCTTTACAAACGGCGCCAAAAACGTGGTGCTGCACGGTGTGCAGGTCTGCAACAGCTACTCTTGGACCATCCACCCGACCTACTCGGAGAATGTGGACATTCTGAACATCCGCATCCGCAACAGCTCGAGCAGCCCCAACACTGACGGCATCGACCCCGAGAGCTGCAAGAATGTCAATATCATCGGCAACCATATCCATGTGGGCGACGACTGCATTGCGCTGAAATCCAGCAAGCTGTTCTTAGGGATGAAGCGCCATATCCCCTGCGAGAATGTTGTCATCCGCAACTGCTGCCTGAGCCGCGGCCACGGCGGCCTGGTCATCGGTAGTGAGATGAGCGGCGGCGTCAAGAATGTCACCGTTACCCAGTGCCTGATGGATCACACTGACCGCGGCCTGCGCGTCAAGACCCGCCGTGGACGTGGCAAGTATGCCGTCATTGACGGGCTGGTGTTCCGCGACGTCGTTATGGACGGCGTGCTGACGCCCTTTGTCATCAATATGTTCTATTTTTGCGACCCGGACGGCCGCAGCGACTATGTACAGACCCACGACCCGCTGCCGGTGGATGAGATGACCCCGACACTGGGCACGCTGGAAATGGAGAACATCACTGCCACCGATGCCCAGTACGCGGGCTGCTGGTTCAGCGGCCTGCCGGAGCAGCCCATCGGCGGCGTAAAGATGCGCAATGTGAAAATCAGCTTTGCGCCCGACGCCAAGGCGGGCCAGGCTGCCATGATGTGTGGTGCGGATGCCAGCTGCAAGGTGGGCATCCACGCCGAAAATGTGCGCAAGATCGAGCTGCACAACGTTGAAATCACCGGCTACGAGGGCGAGCGCCTGCAATTCACCCACGTAGACAGCTATGAGGAGGACTAAGCCATGACCCACGAAGAAATCCTGTCCACCCTGGGCCATTATGTGGACTACCTGATTGCCGGTTCCACCGCCGAGGCCCCGCTGTGGAACATTGAAAAAGTGCGCAGCGGCAAGCCCAATAAGTGGAACTACATCGACGGCTGCATGATCACCGCCTGCCTGAGCCTGTACAAGACCACCGGTGACGAGAAGTTTTTGACCTTCTCCAAGAATTTTCTCGATTACTTCGTCAAGGATCACGGCGTCATTGAGACCTATGACCCTGAGGAATACAACCTGGACAATGTTAATCAGGGCAAAAACCTGTTTACCCTCTACGACCTGACCGGCGACCAGCGCTACCGCGACGCGATTGAAACGATACGCGGCCAGTTGGAGACCCAGCCCCGCACCAAGGAAGGCAACTTCTGGCACAAAAAAATCTACCCTAACCAGGTCTGGCTGGACGGCACCTACATGGCCCAGCCCTTCTACATGGAGTACGAGACCCGCTGCAACGGGATGCACGGCTGCATTGACAGCTATAAGCAGTTCATGAACATCCAGAAGCACATGAAGGACCCCAAGACCGGCCTGTACTACCACGGCTACGACGAGAGCCGCGAAATGTACTGGGCCGACCCCGTCACCGGCTGCAGCGCCAACTTCTGGCTGCGCGCCATGGGGTGGTTTCTGGTGGCGATGGTGGATGTGCTGGAACGCATGGACGAAATGCTGTACTACGAGTATCGCGCCATCATGTCGATGCTGAAGGACGCCGTGGATGCGATGATCGCGTTCCAGGACGCCGAGAGCGGTATGTTCTGGCAGGTCATTGACAAGGCCGGCGTCGAGGGCAACTACCTGGAGACCTCCGGCAGTGCGCTGTTTGCCTACGCGGTGCTCAAGGGCGTACGGCTGGGCTACCTGCCTAAGCGCTATGCCGCCTACGGTGAGAAGGCCTTCTACGGCACCTGTGACCGCCACCTGGGCGTGGGCACGGACGGTGCGCTGCAGCTGGGCGGGATCTGCCTGGTGGCAGGTCTTGGCGGTGCGACCCGCCGTGACGGCAGCCTGGCCTACTATTTCAGTGAGCCGATCGTGGAAAACGACGCCAAGGGCGTAGGCCCGCTGCTGCTGGCCTACACGGAGATTCTGGCCGCCCAAAAGCAGTAAGGAGGAGTTTGTATGCCGAAATTTATCGTGGGTGCCCGCCTGCATGACTACGGCAAGGGCACGCCAGACGAACTGTTTGCCAAGGTCTCTGCCGACGGTTTTGCCGCCGTACAGCTGGCCTACAAAAAGTGCGTGCCGACAGTCAAGAGCTATGCCGACGTGACCGACGCGCTGGTGGACGACACTATTGCCGCCGAGAAAGCACACAGCATCCAGGTGGCCGTGCTGGGCACCTATGTGGAGCTTGCCATCAACGATGAGAGTCGCTTGCAGAACGCGGCAGATTTCAAGAGCCAGCTGGCCGTCTGCAAGGCGCTGGGGGCCGGATGCATTGGCACGGAGACGACCGCCATGTCCAAGCAGCCCGCCGGTACGACCCGCGAGGAAGCCCAGGAACTGCTTTGCCGCAGCCTGGCTGAGATTCTGCCCACGGCGGAGGAACTGGGCGTCACGGTGGGCATTGAGCCTGTGACGCTGCACAGCATGAACTCCCCCGCCGCCACGCGGCATATTCTGGACACGATGCGCAGCCCGAACCTGAAAGTCATCTTTGACATGAGCAACCTTGTCAACGCCGAGAACGTGCACGATCAGGCACGCATCTGGAACGACATGGGTGAGCTGCTGGGCGAGGAAATCGTCGCCGTACACTTCAAAGGCCAGGCGTTTGATGCCGAGGGCGGCCTGCTGCACACGAGCCTGGAAGAAAGCCGCACCGACTACGCCGGGGCCTTCGCCATGCTGCGCCAACTGCCCCAGGCCACCCTGCCGGTGCTGCGCGAAGAGGCCGTACCCGCCCGCGCGGCTAGCGACATTGCATTTATGAAAGGATTCTTTTGATGGCTGACATTCAGAGAAAAACACTGGTAGTGGACGAGTGCGGCACCGGCGATTACCGCACGCTGACCGACGCCGTGGCCGCCTGTGCCGATACGCCCAATGAGCCGGTACGGTTCTACATCAAGCACGGCATCTATGAGGAACGTCCCTTTATTGAACTGGCCGACTATATCATCGAGGGCGAATACCGCAATGCGACCGTACTCACAGCCTCTGTGGGCGGCCGTGACCCTTGGCCGGGCGAGAGTAAGACCGGAACCTTCCGCAGTGAAACGCTGTTTCTGGGCGGCGGCAGGGCCGTTGTGCGCAACCTGACCGTGCAGAACAATGCCGGGGATGGTGCAAAGGCAGGGCAGGCGCTGGCTGTCTACGCCGACGCCAGCCGCGTGCTGATGGAGGGCGTGAACCTTTACGGCAACCAGGATACATTGTTCACTGCTCCCCTGCCCCTGAAAGAGCGAGAGGAGCACGGCTTCCGCGGCCCGCGGGAAAACGCGCCCCGGCTGGACACCGTGCAGTATTACAAGAACTGCACGATCCGTGGCAACATTGACTTTATCTTCGGCGGCGCGAACGCGGTGTTTGACCGTTGCCGCATTGAGCCGTGGCACCACGCCACCGGCACCTGCTACATCACAGCCCCCAGCACGCCCGCTGGCAAGCCCGGCTACCTGTTTGTGAACTGTACCGTACAGGGCAGCGCCGCGCCCGGCAGCGTCTATCTGGGCCGTCCCTGGCGGGCTGACGCGGCCTGCTACTGGCTGGACTGCGTGTTGAGCGACGAAGTCTGCACCGACGGCTGGGACAACTGGCGTGACCCCGAGAACGAAAAGACTGCCCGCTTCGGCGAGTACGGCTCCACCGGCCCCGGCAGCGCCGCCCAGCGTGCCTTTGGCAGCGTGGACAACAACACCGAGGCCAACGCCCAGCGGGAGATGCTGGCCCGCGTAAAGGCTGAATTTTGGGTAGAATAGCCTGTATAGAAAAAGCGGCAGACCGTGCATAGTCTGCCGCTTTTCTTTATACCTTCCCCCTTGGGGGAAGGTGGCCCCGCAGGGCTGGATGAGGGTGAGCTTGCGGCTGCATCCCATTCAAAGGTTGCCTGGCAAGCCCGCTCCTCATCAGTCCGCTTCGCGGACAGCTTCTCCCAAGGGAGAAGCCTTATTTAGTTGGCGCTCGTCACGCCGCCCTCGACGACAAGGCTGCTCTCGTAGTCGGTGCCATAGGTGTCAACGAGTGTAGCCTCATAGTCCTTGTGGAAGAAGTTCTCCTCTCCCAGGGCCTTGATCTCGTCGTTGATGGCGTTCAGCAGCGTCTCGTTGCCCTTGCTGACGGCCGGGGCGATGGTATCCTGGCTGCCCAGAGAGGGGAGGCCAACGGTGTAGCCGGGATTCTGCTTTGCGAAGGCGATGACCTCGGTGTTATCGTTGGCCCAGGCCACGCCGCCGTTCTCCAGGGCGCTCTTGGCGGTGGCGTAGGAATCATACTTCTGCAGCGGAATGTCGGGGTAGTTCTGGGTCAGATAGGTCTCGGCGGTGGTGCCGGAAATGACGATCATCTGGTCATCGGCATTCCAGTTGTCCAGCGTGGTGACGACACTGGAATCCGGGGAGACAACGCCCAGCGCGACATTCATGTAGGGCAGCGCAAAATCTACTTCCTCGGCACGCTCCGGCGTGACGGTGAAGTTTGCCAGGATGACGTCCACCTTGCCGGTCTGCAGGTACTCAATGCGGTTGGCGGCCTCGGTGGAGACGTAGTTGACCTTGACGCCGAGGTCCTCGGCCAGGCGGTTGCCGAAGTAGATGTCGTAGCCCTGATACTCGCCGTTCTCGTCAACGTAGCCGAACGGGTTCTTGTCGGAGAAAACGCCGATGTTGATGGTACCGTCGGCCTTGATCTCGTCCAGCGTGCGGTAGACAACGCCGTCAGCGGATGCGGTGGAGGCTGCATCGGTGCTGGCGCTGCCGCCGCAGGCGGCCAGGGACAGGCTGAGGGTCGCGGCCAATGCCGCAGCGGTCACTTTGGTAAACTTTTTCATGATGGTACACTCCTTTTAACCTTTATATACTTTCCTCTATGTGCGGCGGGGTGAGAGCACCCCGCCCTACAACGATTTTCACTTCACGCTGTCAAACGTGAAGGTCCGCAAGAACTTCTGGGCGCGCTCGGTCTTGGGGTGGTCGAAGAACTCCTCCGGCGTGCCTTCCTCTACAATTTTGCCGCCGTCCAGGAAGATGACCCGATCGGCGATCGCGCGGGCAAACTGCATTTCGTGGGTGACAATGATCATCGTGCGGCCCTGCTTCGCAAGATCCAACATGACGTCCAGCACCTCGCGAACCATCTCGGGGTCCAGGGCGGCCGTCACCTCGTCGAACAGCAAAATCTCGGGATGCATAGCCAGCGCACGGACAATGGCGACGCGCTGCTTCTGGCCGCCGGACAGCTCACGCGGGTAGCTCTTGGCCTTGCCCAGCAGACCTACGCGGTCCAGCAGGGCCTCGGCCTCCTGCTGCACCTCGGCTTTCGGGCGCTTGGCCACCTTTTGGGGGGCCAGCATCACGTTGTCCAGCACAGTCAGGTGCGGGAACAGTTCATAGCTTTGGAACACCATGCCAATGCGCTGCCGCAGGCTGGTAAGTCCCTTGCCGCCGTAGACAACCGTCTCGTTGCCCAGCCGCACGCGGCCGCTCTGGGTAGGTTCCAGGGCGTTGATGCACCGCAGCAGCGTACTTTTTCCGCAGCCGCTGGGGCCGACGACCACAATGACTTCACCGGGGCGGACAGCCAGGCTGACATCGTCCAGAACGGTATTTTCACCATAGCCCTTGACAAGATGCTCCACAGTCAAAATTGGTTCTGCCATGGTTTTTTACCTCCACTTTTTCTCTAAGTACGATGCCAGCAGGCTGATGGGCCAGCAGGCCAGGAAATACAGCAGGAACACCACCAGGTAGATGCCAAACGCAGCGTTCGGGCTGGACATACGGTTGGCTTCAATAATCTGCTGCGCAACCTTCAGCACCTCAACGACACCAATCATCAGCACCAGGCTGGTGGTTTTGATCATGCGGGTGATGAGGTTGATGCTCAGTGGGATCAGGCGGCGCACCGTCTGCGGGATGATGATGTACAGGTAGGTCTGACCCTTCGTCAGGCCCAGCGCCTCGCTGCTCTCGTATTGGTGCTTGGGAATGGAGATCAGCGCCCCGCGCACGAGGTCGCTCATCTCCGCTGTGCCCCACAGCACAAAAACGATAATGGACGCTGTCTCGCCCGAGAGATCCCATCCCCAGGCGCGGGTGGTGCCAAAGAACACAAGGAACAGCAGCACCATCTGCGGCATGATGCGGATGATTTCGAGGTACACCCGCAGGATGGCTTTGACGATAGGATTCTTGCCGCTCATCAGCACGCCCAGCAGGATGCCCAGCGGGATGCTGACAACGACGGAAATCAGGCTGATGCGCAGGGCCACCCACAGGCCGCCCAACAGGCGGGCCGCGTTTTTGCCCTTGAGCAGTACGTTAAGCCCCAAATCCTGCATAGCGCAGCCTCCTTTCCAGCCAACTGCCCAGCAGCGACACCGGCAGCAGAATCAGCAGGTAAAAGGCCACCAGCAGGAACAGGCACTCGGTGGTTTTGTAGTACAGGCCGATGAGGTCTTTCGCGGTGAACATCAGGTCCATCAGGCTGATGGCGCTGAACACGCTGGTCTCCTTCAGCAGGAAAATGACGTTGGCGACGAACGCCGGCACACTGACGGACATAGCCTGCGGCAGGATGATGTAGCGCATCGTCTGCGCGTGGTCCATGCCCAGGCTCATGGCGCTCTCGGTCTGAATCGGCTCGATGGATTCCAGCCCGCTGCGGAACGCCTCCGCCATGTAGCTGCCGCCCAGGAACGCCAGACCCGTAATGCCGCAGATTTCGGCGTTGGTCTTGATGCCGATTTTCGGCAGGCCATAATAGATAAAGAACAGCTGCACCAGCAACGGCGTATTGCGGCTGAGCTCGATGTAGGCCCCCACGATGCGGCGCAGCACAGGCGCCTTGTAATACTGGACCAGCGCACAGACCAGCCCGACGACTATTGCGATCACGATGCCTGCCAGGCCAAGGCGCAGGGTCAGCCACGCGGCCTTTTTGTACAGTGGCAGGTATTGTGCGATCACATTCCAATCCACGAAAGTCTCCCCTTCCCTATCGGGTCATGAACAAATTTGGGTACAAAAAAATCCGGGCTTTCGTAACGAAAGTTCCCGGACGAAGGTCAGGTTCAACACATAGGGGTGCTGGTGCGCCCCATAGACCATGCCCGGTGACAGTACATACGACAACAACACATAGCAGACATGGCAGCGTTCCCCTTTCTGGTTTTTGGTTTGCCTTTGTTCAAACCCGATGCCTGTATAATATACCTATTTACCCAGAATGTCAATAGGTTTATAGGATTTATTTGACTTCTTCCGCAAAAAAATCCCTCTGCGTTTGTGGATGGTGCACAAACGCAGAGGGATGTGTTCTATTGCAGGGAGGGAGCTTGTCCACTCTGCGGTGCGTCGAGGACGCCGCCCCCTACAAACATCGGTTTCCAGTCATGACCCCCGGCTAAGCCGGGGGCTTGTGTAAGCCCTAGAAGGGCATAA